>Ga0163162_10003062_pt1 | contig 15975 bp, 12 predicted proteins | sample S55metaG_FD_115310 | JGI IMG/M metagenome (GOLD analysis project Ga0163162, IMG submission 115310) | Switchgrass rhizosphere microbial communities from Kellogg Biological Station, Michigan, USA - S5-5 metaG | ecosystem: Host-associated > Plants > Roots > Rhizosphere > Soil | place: USA...
CCCGGCGGCGCTTTTCAATCAACTAATCAACTTGATGGTGCGTGTGTCCGGGTTGCCAAAGCTCAACCCGGGGCTGAAATTAGTGAACACCTTCGGTGTCGGAGCGGACGGCGCGGTTATCTTTCAAGGACGACTTGAGCGATCGCATGCTCGCTAGTATGGGAAATTGAGAGATGTGTCCCAGTGGCCCCAAACTGGTTGAAAACCTGAAGGACCTGCCCTCTGAATATCAAATAAGGTGCTCCGCTCTCCCGCGCTGACACCTCAACATCCTGCCAACTAATTCCACCACGCCACCCGGTTTGGAGCGCTTTTAGCGCCGCTTCTTTTGCTGCGAAACGAGCCGCATAATGTTGCGCTGAAACTACGCCGCGACTGTCGCAATATGCTCGCTCAGCAGCCGTAAAAACTCGCTCGCCGAATCTAGGAGTGCGGATCAGCACTTCGCGAATTCGCGCAACTTCGATAATGTCTATGCCGATGGAAACAATCACAAGTGGTGACGATTTAGAAAATTCCGGCTTCTACTGGCGCGAAATAGATGGCGTTCGTGCTCTCATCTGCGCGCCATTGGAGCAGGACGGATTTGTAAATGGTTTTTCAACCCGGCTCGGCGGCGTAAGTCAAATGCCACACAACGCTTTGAGCCTGGCCGGATTCAACGAAGACTCCGCGGAGAACATTCTGGAGAATCGTCGCCGCTTTCTCAAGCTTTTTTCTGGTGCATGGGCTCTGGCCGGTTGTTGGCAGGTCCATGGATCGGATATCCGGGTGGTCCACGAGTTGGAAGAAGCTCGTCCCGCCGAAAATCAACAGGGCGACACGATCTATTGTGACGCCATCGTCAGCAATACTCCGGGCGTCCTCGCCGGCGTAAAGACTGCTGACTGTGTTCCGATTCTGCTGGGTGATCCTCAGACTGGCGCATTCGCCGCGGTACACGCCGGGTGGCGAGGTACTTTGGCGACGATTGTTCAAATCGCCGTGGGGCGCCTGGTCTCGGAATTTGGTGTCCATCCTGCCAACTTGCGAGTAGCGATTGGTGCCGCAGCTGGTCCATGTTGTTACGAAGTAGGTCAAGATGTAATCGATTCTTTTTCGAGCAAATTCGAGTACGCCACGGAGCTTTTTAAGGAGACGAGACCGGGACACGCTTTAGTTGATCTGCTTGCGGCCAATCGGGCGCAGCTAATCTCCGCAGGAGTGCGCGGGGAGCGTATACATTCCGCCCCTATCTGTACGATGTGCCGAACTGACCTGTTTTTTTCCTACCGCAAGGAGAAGGGTATGCACGGCAAAGTAGGACGTCTGATGTCCGTGATTGGAACTCTCGGATGAACTGATCGAACGGGGGAGGCCAATATTAGATGTTGTCTTAATTTTGAACCTTCTCTGTGCAACTTTGTGCGCTCTGTGGTGCAAAGTCCTGTGAAAACCAATCACCACGGAGGCACAGAGGGCACAAAGGTTGCACAGAGTAAGTCAAGTTGCTCCATTAGTGGGGGCGCTTCCTGATTGGTCGTTGGACCACATACGGTGACCGCACTCCAAAGTTATTCGAGATTGAGAAAGAGCTTTACTTCACGAACCTGGGGCGGGAAACACGAGTCGTTGTTGCAGGCCTGAAATCGCAGATTGCCTCTCAGTTCGGTTGATGAGCCATCGTAATTTGCCGGCACGGTGACGTTAAAACGCATAACAGCCTTGCCTTCATAAACCGCAACTGGTTGTGTTGAAAAACCAAGCCGCCGTGTTATCGCCCTCGGATACGTTATTGGTCCAACCTTCAAACCTTGCGGAGCCTGCACTTCGAGTTTGGTGGCAATCAGAAACTTGTCCAGGGGTTTATTCGATTGTACGTGAAGACTTTGTGGAATCTCCATCACAACACTGGCCCTGACTGAGCGTCCTTTTTTGATCTTGTCAGGCGTCAACTCACCACTAACTTTTATGTCCGAGGCTGACTGTGGCAACGTCGATGATTGTATTGACGCTGGAACGAGTAATAACAGGCCTGTAACTATTAGTCGCTTAAACATGTTCTGCTTAAAATCTCCTTCTCGAGATCGTTACAAATTGGTAAGCCTCATCGGGCGCTAACGCGGTACGGCATTCACTTCAACTGCTGAACTTACTGATTCTGCTGGCATCGCTGCAAGTTGTCCGCAAGCGGCAAAAATGTCTCGTCCTCGAGGCCGGCGTACGTATGTCGAAATTCCTTTCGACTCAAGGGTTGCTTTGAAGTTTTCCACCACCTCTTCACTTGAAGATTTGTATGGTAACGGTTCCGCAGGGTTGTGTGGAATCAAGTTAACTTTGGCCCGGAGCGCATGGCGATTGAGCAGGTTTGCGAGTTGGCGGGCGTGGTTTTCGGAATCGTTCACACCGGCGAGCATGACATACTCGAAAGTGAATCGCTCACCCGGCCGCAATGTCTGCTCAAACTCCTTACAAGCGTCGAGCAATTCGTTGAGTGGCCACTTCTTATTAATCGGCATCAGCTCGTCGCGCAACTCATCAGTGGGAGCTGCAAGCGAGATAGCCAAATGCGGTCGATCTGATATCTCAGCGAACTCTCGTATTCGGGGAACCACACCAGCAGTCGAAACAGTTACTCGATTGGGGACGATGTGCAGTCCTTGCGGATCTGCCATGATCCGCAGGGCCTTCATCAATGAATCGAGATTCAAGAATGGCTCACCCGCTCCCATTCCGACGAGATTAGTTCCGCGAGGTGGCTTTACGCCAACACCGTAGGCGTCATTAAGAGCGATGAGTATCTGTTCAACGATTTCACCGGGCGTCAGGGAACGGAGTAATCCGAGTTGAGCGGTCAGGCAGAATGTGCATTGCAGCGGGCAACCCGATTGCGATGAGAAACAGATCGTGTCGCGACGTTCTTCAGGAATAAAAACAGTCTCGACGGGCAATTTATCGTGAGTCTTCATCAGGTAGCGGCGGGTGCCATCTTCTGAGATATATCGAGACTCCACGGTAAGAGTTGAGGCAAGCGCAATACTGTTAAGGCGATTACGGAGATCTTTTGGTAACTCCGTCATTTCTTCAAAGCTGCGCAAACGACGGTGCTGCAAGGCGTTGAAGAGTTGACGACCTCGATATGCGGTCTCACCTATGCTTTCGACAAAAGCTTGAAGTTCTTGTTGAGTTGATCCGACTAATTCAATAGCTTCGAGCATGAGGATTATCTTAGCATTTGCGTTCCGTCTTCGCCGCTCGATATACGCCGTATGGCCGCTATCGGTTGTCGCATCAACCTTGCAGCATTACAGAACCAGGAGCGGAGCGACTGCAATGCAATTCCGATCATTCTGGTTGGCAGCAGTCGCTGCGCTCCTGGTCTGTAACGTCGAGTTATGTGCAACACGGAATCTGGAATGCAATCCCGATCATTCTGGCTGGCGGCAGTCGCTGCGCTCCTGGTTCTGCAACGTTCGAGTTACGTGCAACACGGAATCTGGGAGGCACTGCAGCGTGATCCCGATCATCTAATTGGCAGCAGTCGCTGCGCTCCTGGTTCTGCAACGTTCGAGTTACGTGCAACACGGAATCTGGGAGGCACTGCAACGGAGCCCGATCATCTAATTGGCAGCAGTCGCTACGCTCCTGGTTCTGCAACGTTCGGGGTTCGCAGGCGAGATCGCATCGGGTTAACCTTACTGTTCGATGGTGAAACCGACAGCTTTCGCGAGTGACTGGCTCGTAATCTGATCGTGAATTCTTACCTGGATTTCGTATTTACCAGGGCTCAACCGCTGAGTGTCGATCAGTCTTCGCAGTGTGAGACGTTGACCGGCGTCGTTGATCTCTCGCCAGTCTTCGATCTGCTTTTGTAGTTCTTTTCCTTCTTTGAGTAATACGTATTCAACGTCGACTGCTGGTCGCAAGGTAGTTTGGTCAATAGCAGCATTGTAAACCTGCAAGTAGATACCGACAGGCTGTCCCTTTCGATAAACTCCGGCAAGATTAGGCACCACTTTCGTCGTTCCAATCACAAATGGACTACCGGCGACTGTATCTTTCAAATCCTCCAGTTTTGCGGCAAGGACCACACTCGAGGCCGAGAGCTTTTCGGATGAATATGTCGGAACCTCGAATCCGACTTGCTGTGTTCCGGTTGCGCCAGAGTTAACGTCACGAACCATGAGGTCGGCACGGTACCGTCCAGGAGCAAGGATAAAGGTCTTCGCATACGCTGACTTGCGGTTCACAGCTGTGCTCAACTCCTCCACAGTCGCGGTAGTTACGACAGTGTCCTCAAACTTTCCGGCGGATCGATCGGCAACGGTAATTAGCCGTCCAAGGATGTTGATTCGCGCCATCTGCAGACCACCCTGGTCGACAAAGCTAAGTTGATTGTTTTCGGTTTGTAGCGTTAACACTACAAAGACTCGATTATCTGTTTGCCGGAAGAAGTTCAGTTGATAATCAAAGTTGAGTGGGTTTTCTTCAACCTTCGGTGAACCAGTGATCGTGCCTGTGGAATTTCTTTCGAGCGGTTGGACCTGTTCCAGGCGAGCAATACGATCCATCACTTCAAAAGGCGAGTCCTGCGCGCGAACATAGTTTGCCAGCCCGAAACCCGTCCCGTTGGTGATTCGATCGGCGCGAGTTTCAAAACCCATCATTTCGGCGATTGTTGGACCACCACCAGTATAAAGAAGCGCATCTTTCTCATTAGGATTTCTCGCAATTCGATATTCGCCAGTTCCGCTTGGATCAACAAACTCAATTTCGATCCCGCTGCCCACGTTCGGAATGTTTCGGTAGAACCATTTCTCGAAAGGATAAGTTGACGTCGATCCGCCACCTTCGTTTGCTGAGCGTTCATAGGATCCGCCGGCTGGGTGGGATTCTATCTCATCGGGTTTACCAAACTTAATATAGATACGACCGCGATCAGTTAATCGTCCGGCTTTGCCTGAAGAAAAGTGCTCGTTAGCGTAGGCGGTTCTTTCATAAAACTGATCTTTGAATTCATTCTCTTCGGTATCTGGATCCGGATCGCGACTACCCCAAAAGATCGGAATAAACTGTTCCCGTTCTTCATCAGTTTTCAGTTTAGACCACGCATCTTTTTCGGCGTCGGTCATTATCAACTTAACGTTCTCGAGCCAATCGACGTAGGCCTTCTTTGGCTCAGGACGTACTTTGCGTGGTTGTTGTTCAGGATTAGGATTTGGTCTTTGGGCGATCGTCAGGCTGGCAACAGAGATAACTGCGATGGAAATAACGAGACCTCGAAGAGTGGAGAGAATCATTGCGATGTCCTTTCAGACTGTTAGGTCGCCGAAAATTGGGCCAGGGGAGAAGGCCGGTGAGTTTGGAGGTTAAAGCGAAATACGACGCTTGCTGAATCCAGAAGCGTCGTATTTCAAGAAACGATAGTGATGAGTACTCGTTTATTGCACTATGGTGAACTTTTGCGAAGGTGCCAATGACTGACCGCTCACGCGGTCGCGAATTCTAATCGCGACTTCATATTCACCGTTTGCTAACTTGCTCGTATCTATGAGCTTTGCGAGCGTCAATCTTTGTCCAGAGTCGCTCATGCCGCGCCAGTCTTCGGCTTGTTTTCCAACTTCCTTGCCATCTTTGATCAGCGCATATTCGACATCAACTGACGGACGCAGCGTAGTTTGATCGATACCAGCGTTGTAGACCTGAAGGTAAACGCCGACTGGTTGTCCGCGATGATATATACCAGAGACGTTGGGGATCACTTTTGCGTTCCCGATAACAAACTGGCCCACAGCCGGTTGATCGTTCAACCCTTGGAGTTTTGCTGCGAGTATCATCGTGGAGGTGGACAGTTTCTCCTGATCGTATTTTGGAACCGTGAAGCCAAGATTTTTAATGCCCGTCGCTCCCGAACTCACGTCCCTAACAATCACGTCAACTTTGTAAGTGCCTGGTGCGAGCGGCACTGCCTTCTGATAAGCGGATTTTCTATCCTTCGCTTCTGTAAGTTCCTCAGGAGTCGCGGTAGTGATTACCGGATCCTCAAAGATCTGAATGCGACGGCCCGCGACGGAAGTGATCTTGCCAAAGATGTTCATCCTCGCCTGTTGCAGACCACCGCTGTCCTGGAATACCAGGTCACGATTTTCTGCTTGCACGGTGAAAGCTGTGATTACTCGCTCGTCCGATTGGCGGAAGAAATCTACCCGCAACTCAAAGTTGAGTGGATTCTCTTCAACGACGCCGGTGTTGACCGCGGTGGCAAGATCATTGAATTTCACTTGCGGTGCCCGGCTCAAATCCGCGAGCAACTGCAGTCGTGAGAAAGGGCTGTCCTGTTCGCGCTGGTACTGAGGGTTGCCGATGCCGCCAACACCTGAGATGCGATCAGCCTTATCAGAAAGACCTAACTGTTCTGACAGTGTCAGGCCGGCGCCCGGAACCATCAGCATGGCATCTTTTTCATTGGGATTTCGGGCGATACGATATTCACCGCTGCCCGTTGGATCTACGAATTCGATTTCAACACCCGAGCCGACTCCCGCAAGGTAGCGATAAAACCAGATTTCGAACGGATAGGTGGTGGTTGAGCCCCCACCTTCATAACTTGGTCTTTCGTATGAACCACCCATCGGATGAGTTTCACGCTCATCAGGCTTGCCATACATAATCCACATCCGACCTCGATCAGTCTTCCATCCAGGAATACCTGAGCTGAAGTGTTCATTGGCATAAGCTATTCGCTCGTAATACTCTTCTTTGAACTCGTTTTCATCGGTGTCTGGATCGGGATCTCGGCGACGCCAGAATTCCTCGATGAATCGCTCACGTTCATCGTCGGTCGCCAGTTTTTTGAATGCCTTACGCTCTTCGTCCGTAATAATGTATGTAACGTCTTTGTCGAGCCAATCTTTATAAGCTTTCTTAAGCTCGGGTTTGACATTGCGAGGTTTATTCGCGGGATCTTGTTGGTCTTGCGGTATTACTGCAGGACTCGAAAACGCGAGGGTGGCCATGATTACAGCCAGCCGAAGAGCGACTTTCTGGTAAGACATTCCAAAACTCCTAATAGTGCTTTTACTTTAATTCGAGCAGCTACAGATTGATTCCGGGTACCGGTCGAAGACCGAGGATTCTAAGCTTGTGCCAAGAACACAGTCAAGATGCCTCGCGAGGTGCCTTTCGTTGTCCGAAAGTGCCCTAAAAACACGACCTTAACGGTGCTCAGCTGGTTGTTCGCGGCTTGTTGAATATCCAGGCCACAAAAATTGAAACGACATACAAAACAAGCATCGGAGCCGCAAACAGCAGCATATTCGGAATATCGTTCGTCGGCGACAGAACTGCCGCGGCAATCAGGATGACAATTAACGCAGTTTTCCAGATGCGAAGCATTAAACCGGCAGTCACCAACCCGATGCGAGCAAGCACGTAAGTAATTGCCGGCATCTGAAAAACGACACCCATTCCCAACATCACAATGATGATGAAATCAAAGTAGTCATCAGCTTTCAGCAAGAGGCGGAAGTCTGATCCAAGCCCCAGCAAATATCTGGCTGCCGGCGGAAAGATGACGTAATAAGCAAAGGCAGCCCCAAGTAGAAAAGAAATCGAGGACAAGGAGATGAACGGAGTTACATAGGCTCGTTCATGAGCGTAGAGTCCTGGCGACACAAAGGCCCAGATTTGCCAGAGCAGAAAAGGGACCGACAGACATACTGCTGCGTACAGCGAGACCTTGACGTAAAGCGAGAATGGTTCAAGCGCGGTCGTAACGATTAGTTTGTCGTTGATTCCCGTGAATGTGTCATCCGTGGCTGCCAACTCGGTGGGCAGTCGCACACCCTTCGGAATTACCGTGACGCCCGCATAAAGTGGTTCATCGGTAAAGAGACCCAGCTTTCCCTGAGTGTCCTTTAACACCCGAGCTGTAACCGATGCGCCCGCGGGTATTAGACTGCTACCGAGTTTTGTTTCCTGGGGAAAGACGTAGCGTCCGGAGTCGTTCTCTTTGAGCGAGTTCAAGGGCTGGATCGTGGCGTCGCCTGTTTGACTGGCAATTGGCACTTGCCGTCGCTGCGCATCCGCTAATGCTCGCTCGACTGGGACAGCCAGGAAAGCATAGATTCGGTCCGCAAAGAACCAGCAAATCGAAGCTGCTAAGAAGACGAAAATAAACGATCGGATCAGACGTTTTCGTAACTCATCCAGATGCTCCAAAAAGGACATCTGCCCGCCAAGTTCTTCTTCGTCTTTTCCGCTATTTGAGAGCGCTCTTAAAAATGCTGACATTAGATATTAACGAACCATGGTATTAGAGCCAGTCATGCTTTCGCGGAGCTTCTTGTTCAACTTGGTTCTCAGCGGCTTGCTGCTGCTCAGAACTGTTTGGAACGGGAGCATGTTGTGTGGTTTGTCTTGGCACCACAAGGTCAGCCTGACCCGGCTCAAAACCTGTGGACTCGTTGTGAGAGGCGTCATTCAAAGGTCGGTACTCTTCCCGCATTATTGAATGATCGTCTGTATCACTGCGAGCACTTTCAAGTGCAACCTCTCTTTCCCATGTTCGCTTGAAATCGTCTGAAGCTTTACGGAATTCAGCAAGACCTTTTCCCATCGAGCGCGCAAGTTGCGGCAACTTCCGTGGACCAAAGAATATTAAGGCGATGACTAGTATGAATAGGAGCTCAGTGCTTCCCAGGGAATCCAAAATAAATGCAAACACAACTGATCACCTTTCTGATCTTGAGGTGCCAGGGGACATTCTGCGACTGATGCAGATTGTAGCGCGTTGTTCCGGAAAAGCGGAGCGCCTAGCGAATACTTAAACGAAGTTCGGCTGTAAGGGACGCAGATCAGTTTTGAAACTTGCTACGTTAACGTGCAGAGCGACATCATAGGAATGATGGTTAAAGAATCAAACAAAGCAAATTTGCCAGCAGAATCAGCTCGAGTGGCCTCGCTACAAGGCTTTGCCGAAGCTGCGGAAAAGGTCGCGGCGACCTCAAAGAAACTGGAAAAAGCCTCGATCTTAGGCGGTTACCTCCATGACCTGTCCGACGCCGATTTGAGTCGCGCAGCCCGTTATTTCGCTGGGCAACAGTTTGCGATGACTGATGCGCGAACGACTAATGTGGGTGGCAGCATCATCAGCGCGGCACTCCGCGAGGCAACTGGATTTAGTCCCGATGATCTTTATGGCAGATATGTCAGACTCGGAGATCCGGGCGACCTTGCCGCTGAGATTGTTGCGGAAACCAAAAAAGAGTTCGAACCAACGATAACCCTGGTTGAGACCGAGTCGTTGATTACAAGGCTCAGCGAAACGCGAGGAATAAGAAACAAGACTGCCTTGCTCGCAGCCGTGTTGCATCACGCTTCGCCATTGGAAGCAAAGTATCTGATCAAATTGTTGGCTGGCGACCTGCGAATTGGCTTGCGCGAAGGCCTTGTTGAAGACGCTGTCGCTCGTGCTTTCAAACAATCTCTGGATGACGTTGCCTACGCGAACATGTTGCTTGGCGATATTGGAGAGACCGCAGTTCGCGCTCGTGCGGCAGATTTGCGCGACGTGAACATGAAACTGTTTCACCCAATCAAGTTCATGCTGGCCACGCCCGCCGCTGATTTATCGGACATAGCGAGGACCATGCCCGGTACGTTTTTGGTCGAAGACAAATTCGATGGAATCCGGGCGCAAGTACATGTCAAGGATGGACGAGTTGCGATCTATTCGCGAACTATGGACGAGATCACCCATCGCTTTCCGGAATTAATAGAACCTCTGCGTCAACTAAGTACGGATGTGATCATCGATGGGGAAATCGTACCTGCAAACGATGATGTGATCTTGCCTTTCAGTGAATTGCAAAAACGACTTGGTCGTAAGACGGTCAGCGATGAATTGTTGGCCGCAATTCCAGTCGTGCTGGTGGGATACGATCTCCTCTACGCTTCAGGAAAAGTGCTCATCGATGAGCCCCTGCAAGCGAGACGTCACATGTTGCAGGATCTGATTTCGGGCCATGGTCCAATTCGCATGTCACAGGGCAAGACCTTCGACGACGTGGGCCTACTCGATGCGGAATTCGACATGGCGCGTGCTCGGGGAAATGAAGGCCTGATGATCAAGAGTCCTTTGTCCATCTATAAACCGGGTCGCCGAGGGCGAGACTGGCTAAAGTTAAAAAAGGCAATTGCGACGCTTGACGTGGTTGTCACGGCTGTTGAAGTTGGTCACGGGAAGAGACGTAACCTTCTCTCAGACTACACGTTTGCCGTTCGCCGCTCGGTTGAAGACGACGAGTTGCTGAATATTGGAAAAGCCTATTCTGGTTTGACGGACCGTGAACTGACCGAACTGACCGAGTGGTTTAAAGAACACACGATTCAACAGTTCGCCCACGGGCGTGTCAGAGTTGTCGAGCCTTTGATAGTGCTCGAGGTTACCTTTGACCGAGTCCAGCCATCAAAGCGACACAAGAGTGGTTTTGCTTTGCGCTTTCCGCGGATTGTCAGACTACGAAATGACAAGAATCCTGCTGAAATCGACACTCTGGAAACTGTCCAGAAGCTCGTCTAACGCAAGGCACACTTCAACCTTGGGAGCCTGTCGGGGCGTAGAATTATTAAATTTGGCGATTCTGTCACAAACCGCTATTGCCTTGTGGGGCTGATGGAGTTAGGATGCTGCCGTTATCCGCCCCTCATGACGGTCTGTTGAGCGTGATGCCGTGAACCGCCCACACGAAATCCGAAGGCCGCGAGTGGCTACACCGCCAGGTAAAACTTAGGGTGCGCTACTTCATGAGCTGACCGTGTTTGCTTAGAAGATCGAGTAAAGCGCTGTCAGCGCGTCATACAATAAGTTATCGGTTTCCGAATAGGTTACCGTTGCTTCTGAACCGCAAGCGGGCGCCGAAGAATCCTCATTCGTCGAGTCAATTGTCGTGCATGGCGGTGGAGGGTTTGTTTTACCGGGGGTATCTATTTCTCCGGCGTAGCTCGTCAGTGCCATCGAGCACACAAGTAGTGCCGCAAATAGGAAGTTTTTGACAGGTTTCATGGTCTTCTCCTCAGAAATGTGTTTAGTCAAAACCGATGAGGTGGCGTGCAACCAAGTAGACAATGGTTGGTTGTGATAATATCCGTCAATTAAATGCCTTGCAAGGTTCCTTACCTATATTGAAAACTGGAGTGGTTATATGGAGTTGCAAACGTCCATTTTTGTGAATCCAGCGGCCGATGTGGCCGCTGATAATGCCCTTCCGCTCTGCGAATTAGCCCGACAACTCGAGGAAGCAGGCGAGTTTGAGCAGGCGAAAACTGTCCTTGAGTCTTTTTGGAAAGGACCAGGTAGTCACCCTTCGACTTCTGGCCTTACAGAAGAAGTAAAGGCCGAATTACTACTAAGAACCGGAACTTTGACGGGTTGGATTGGTAGCGCCAAGCAAGTGCCCGGAGCACAAGAGGCGGCTAAGGACCTAATCAGCGAAAGTTCGGCGGTTTTTGAGCGTTTAGGTCTTACAGAAAAAGTCGCGGAAGCGTCGGTCGACCTGGCAATTTGCTACTGGCGTGAAGGTGCTCTTGATGAAGCTCGAATTACTCTGCGACATGTCCTGGATCTCATCGGCGAATCATCAAGCGAGCAACGACTCCGCGCCCTGCTAAATATGGCCATCGTTGAGAAAGCAGCCACTAGAGATAGTGAGGCGCTTCGGATCTATCGAGAGGCCGCGCCACTGTTCGAGCTGAGCCCGAATCATGCTCTGAAAGGCAAGTTTCATAACTCGCATGCAATCCTGCTGAGAATAGTCGGACTCTCGGAAAACAAGACTGACTTCATCGACAAGGCTCTCGTGGAATTTGCGGCGGCGAGCTTTCACTTCGAACAGGCTGGTCACAAGCGGTTTCAAGCAAGAGTTGAGAACAACGTCGGTTATTTATTTGCCACCATCGGTCGTTTCCCGGACGCTCATGATCATCTAAGACGAGCTCTTTCTTTGATGAAGTCCTTAAACGATCTGGGCGGCACGGCGATGGTTGAAGATGCCCGCGCTCAGGCCTTTCTAATGGAAGGAAAGAATGCGGATGCCGAACGAACAGCACGCGAAGCTGTCAAACTTCTTTCCGGTGGCGGCGAGCAAGTGGTTCTGGCGGAAGCTTTGACGACTTACGGAAAAGCGCTGGCTCGTATAGGGAAGCTGAACGATTCGAAGACCAATTTGGAACGAGCCAGCGAGATAGCTCAGGTTGCTGGCGATCCAAATCGAGGTGGTATTGCTGCCGTAACGGCAATTGAAGAGTTGGGCAAAAATCTCTCGGGTGAGGAGCTCAAGAATTACTACCGCTCAGCTGAAGCTTTGCTCTCAGAGTCGCAGAATCGCGAATTAAAGATTCGTTTAGGCGACTGTGCACGGCTAGTCCTCGCCGTCGAGTCGTCCGGCTATGAAGCCCCTGACAACCAGCCGGAACTGGCAAGTGCATTCACTCAAGATTTTTCGCTTGAATCAGAGGTTCTTCGTTACGAAGGAAATCTAATACGGCAGGCTCTCGAAGCTTCAGGTGGTAGTGTTACCCGAGCGGCCAGGTTGCTTGGCGTGACTCATCAAGGACTGGCTTTCATCCTAAATGGACGTCATAGCGATCTACTGTCAGTGCGAACGCCCGTAAAGAAACGCAGGCGCAGCATAATTCGTTACCACTGAACTGGCTTCTAAACAACTCCTCTCTTAAACTCATGGCGCTGTCTGTTCATCAGGCAGCGCCAAACGCTTGTTTGTGCTCTAATTAATTGTTCTTTTATTATGATTCCCCAGCTACCCTGTTCCCTGTGAGTTGAATCCTTATGAATCTAGTGAAAAGCTTTGCGGTCGCGCTACTCGTTACTATGAATGTAGCGCCGTTATGTGCTCAGACCAGGCGCCGCAACCCGACAAAAACAACAACAACTGCGACCAATGCTCAGCCTGCTCCGCCTGCAGTAAATCCTCCGGCACCGGCGCCTGCTGTGCCGGCAGTTCCAAGTGGTCCAATTCAACTCGCCGTAGTTAATGGTCAAACGATCAGTAGTACTGACCTTGAGCCGTCAGTACGACAGGAAGTGGAATCAGCCGAACAAAGAATAGCGGAGGCCAGGCGCAACCTCCTCGATGTTCAAATCAACACGTTATTGCTGGAGGACGAAGCTCGTCGAAGAAAGATCTCGTCGCATCGTTTATACGAAACTGAAGTGACTCGTCGAATTACCACACCGACGTCGGCAGAGATAAAGAAATTTCTCGACGACAACAGAGCACAGTTTGAAGGGATCGCCCCTGCAGAAGCAGCCCCACAAGCGGAAGCGCTCATGCATGACCAGTTTGAAAGTAAACTCGCGGACGATCTTGTTCGCCGTCTGCGAAAAACTATCCCGGTGGTCACGGGAGTAGATATCAACACCCCAAATCTTCCTCCTCAAGCGGTCGTCGCAACCATAGGTGGCCAACCTTTGACTGCTGCCGTGATAAACGAAAGATTGAAACCGGTCATCTACAAGATTCGGTTTACCGCTTACCAGGCTGCCAAAGCGCTGGCAGACCAAACCATTGACGACATACTGCTGATTGCGGAAGCTAATCGTCGGCAAATCACGCCTGAGGACATGGTCCGAAAAGAGATCAGCGAAAAAGTAAAAGCTCCAACTGATGCGGAAGTTGATAAGTTCTATAACGAGAATAAGGCGCGGATTAATCAGGATCTGAGTGTGGTCAGGAATCAGCTGGTCACTTATTTACAAGATGAGGATCGCAAACGCCTCGAGAAGGAATTATCCGGAAGGTTGAGAAAGGGAGCTGACGTTCGTTGGCTTATCACCGAACCCGTGGCGCCGGTATTAAACATCAGCGTTGATGACGATCCGTCGAGAGGAGACGCCAACGCGCCGGTTACTCTTGTAGAGTTCACTGACTTCCAGTGTCCAGCTTGTGCTGCGATGCAGCCTGTGCTGGAAGAAGTCCTAGAGTCGTATGGGAATAAAGTGAGATTTGTGGTTCGGGATTTTCCGCTGGCGCAGCATGAAAATGCGCGGAAGGCAGCCGAAGCGGCAAATGCGGCCAACGCTCAGGGCAAGTTCTTTGAGTATGCCGAACTACTCTTTAAGCGACAGAAAGCGCTCGATGTGCCATCTCTAAAGAAATACGCTTCGGAAATCGGCTTGAACCGGGCGAAGTTTGACGCCGCTCTCGACAGCGGTGTCTACCAGGAAGAAGTTAAACACGACGTTGAAGATGGCGAAATGTACGGTGTTGGCAGTACACCGACAATTTTTATCAACGGGCTGCAGCTAACGGTACTGAGTGCGGATGGTCTGCGCGAAGCGATCGATCGTGCTCTGGGACAGAAAAAGGCCTCCTCAACCAATTGAGTTTTGCAGTTGCCAGTTGCAACCGCTAGACCAATAGGCGATTATTGGCACACCCTGGACCAGTTTTCCCCCGGCGATCTCGTAAAAATCGCGCCCTTAGATTCCCACCCCTGAAGAATTAATCGCTCAACAATCGGCTGCGCTCGCGCGGAGGATACGATGGTAGTTTCTCTAAAGCCCGAAAGACTTAAACGGTATAAAGACGTTGTTCGCCTATTTGTGAAATACGGCCGCTCTGACCTGATCGGCCCTGCTGGGCTTGAGGGAAGTGACATTGCGGACGAAATCGATTTTGAGTCCAAAGCCGCATCCGCCGAGGAGTTGGCTACGGACCTCGAGAAACTGGGTCCCACTTTCATCAAACTGGGCCAATTACTCTCAACCCGGGCAGACCTGCTGCCCGGTCCTTATCTCGACGCACTATCTCGCCTACAGGATAAGATTGAACCGTTCAGTTATGAGGAAGTTGAACGAATTGTCTCTTCAGAGCTGGGCGTTCGAATCTCAAAAGCCTTTGCCGACTTTGAACCTGTTCCACTGGCTGCAGCCTCTCTGTCGCAGGTTCATTTAGCTTATATGAGAGATGGTCGAGCTGTAGTCGTCAAGGTGCAACGTCCTAATATTCGAGAGCTCATCGTCGACGATTTGGAAGCGTTGAACGAGGTGGCCCATTTTCTTGACGCTCATACCGAACTGGGCCAGCGTTATGAGTTTGAGAATATGCTCATCAACTTGCGCCAGGGCTTGTTGCGCGAGCTCGATTTCACCATTGAAGCGAGTAACCTGACCACGATCGGTAGAAATCTGTTGGAGTTCGATGAGATCGTTCTGCCACAACCAGTCGACGACTTTACGACCAGCCGAATCCTGACCATGGATTATTTGGCAGGCACGAAGGTGACCGACCTTACACCCTTACGATTACTTGAAATTGATGGCCCATCGCTGGCCGAGGATCTCTTCAGATCTTATCTGAAACAAATTCTGGTAGACGGCCTTTTCCATGCAGATCCCCACCCGGGAAATATTCTTCTCACCAAAGAGAATCAGATAGCGGTGCTTGATCTGGGAATGGTTGGCCGAGTGACGAAATCGTTCCAGGACAAGTTTCTCCGATTGCTGCTCGCATCGAGTGATGGCCAGGGAGAATTAGCCGCTGAGTGCGCAATCCGAATGGGTGAACCAAAGCCTAAGTTTAATCGCGCAGAGTACTTCAGGCGTGTCGCTGATCTAGTGGTTGATAATCGCGATGCCAGGATGAGTAAGCTCAACGCGGGCCAAATTGTTCTTGAGATAACGAAAATTTCAGCGGACTGCTGGGTTAGGATGCCGCCCGAGTTCACGCTGATTGCTAAAGCACTGCTCAATCTGGATCGAGTTGTCTACACGCTTGATCCAGCTTTCGAGCCGAATGCGATTATTCGCGAGCGCGCTACTGAAATCCTCGAGCAAAACATCCTCCAGAGCGTTTCTCCGAGCAATTTACTTTCCAGTGTCGTCGATTTCAAAGAATTTGCGGAGAAGTTTCCAAACAGGGTCAATCGGATTCTTGATTCGATTGGTAACAATGAGTTGAGATTCAAAGTAGACGC
>Ga0163162_10003065_pt1 | contig 15969 bp, 14 predicted proteins | sample S55metaG_FD_115310 | JGI IMG/M metagenome (GOLD analysis project Ga0163162, IMG submission 115310) | Switchgrass rhizosphere microbial communities from Kellogg Biological Station, Michigan, USA - S5-5 metaG | ecosystem: Host-associated > Plants > Roots > Rhizosphere > Soil | place: USA...
CCGCGATGCCGTCCCACAGCGTCGATCTCATCAATAAAGATGATGCAGGGAGCGTTCTTCTTGCCCTGTTCAAACAGATCGCGGACCCGGCTTGCGCCCACGCCGACGAACATCTCAACAAAATCCGAACCGGAGATGGAGAAGAACGGAACGTTGGCTTCGCCGGCAACCGCGCGGGCCAGCAAGGTCTTGCCCGTTCCCGGAGGTCCAACCAGCAGCACGCCTTTGGGAATGCGTCCGCCCAGCTTCTGGAACTTCTGCGCCTCGCGCAGGAATTCGATGATCTCTTTCAGCTCTTCCTTGGCTTCATCGACGCCGGCCACGTCCTTGAACGTGACTTTCTTCTGTTGCATCGAGAGCAGCCGGGCGCGGCTCTTGCCGAATGACAATGCCTTGTTGCCGCCCGTCTGCATCTGCCGAATCATGAAGAACCACAAGGCCGCCAGCAGGATCAGCGGGGCCCAGGTTCCCAGTAATTGAAGAGGCCAGCTGCCAGTGGTGATATCCCGGACCGTCATGGCGACGTCCTTATCACGCAACGTCTTGATCATGTCGGGATAATTCGACGGGGCGGTCGTGTGGAACGCGGAACCATCAGCCTTATACTTTCCGCGCACTTCCTGGCCCGTGATCGTTACCTCTTTCACTCCGCCCTGATCCACGTCGGTCAGGAATTGTGAAAAAGTTACTTCCTTGTCCTTTTGGCCCGCGTTCCCGGCTTTCATCACCTGCCACAGCAGGAAAGCCGAAAGCACAATCACCAACCAGAAAACCACCGTCTTAACTGTAGAATTCACCAGAGACTCCTGAGAAACTCACGCCGCGCGCCAAAGCATGAACCACTGGCTGCCGCACCTGAATTAGATGCCCAAACCGGGGTTTTGGATTGGACAAGTCGTAAACTCGTATTCTATCCGTTTCAGCGGAAAAAAGGTCGGCGTTCTGCCAATGACTTAAGTCACGGCTGTACCTTAACTTGCAGCCCCCACATAGGGCAAATTGCGGTTGGTTTGTTCGGGCGAACCCAACCCGTAACCCACCAAAAACGCCTCATCCACCAGAAAACCGAAATAATCGGGCTGCAATTGGACACGGCGGGCCGACTGGCGATCGAGCAACGTCGCCAGCTTCACCGAGGCTGCTCCCCGAGCCTTCAGATCGCTCATCAGGAACTCGGTTGTCACTCCGGAGTGGACCAACCCTTCCACCACCAGCAGGTTCTGTCCGCGAATGTCAGGCTCGTGGCTGAAGAAAATCTCCAATACCCCGCCCGTGCCATCCTCCTCGCGCAGGTGGTATTTGGGTTTGATGAACTGGCAGATCACGGGAACATCCAGCGCCCGCACCAGGTCCGCCATGAAAATAAAACCATTTTCCAGCAGCGCCAGCAGGTGGATCGACTGTCCGCGATAGTCGTCTGAAATCTGCCTGCCCATCTCCCGCACGCGCTTCTGTATTTGCTCTGCGGGAATCACTGTGCGCGGCGCAGGTTTTGCGATCTCATTCATGCTTTGAGGTCCTCCGGACCAGCTAGTTCTTGAATTACCAGGGCCTCTTGACCAGCATCCCGGGGACGCAGCCGCGCCGGCACCGGAAAGCCTCGAACCCAGACAATCTCCTGCCCACTCACAACCACCGGCCAGAGCCTGCGCTCCGTCCCGGTGACCTTACGGTCCTGCAACAGTTCCTTGATTTTCTTGGGACCTTTGCTGTGAGCGGGCCAGTACCGGTCCCCCGCGCGCCAGTTGCGCACGGTTAAGTCTTTCTGCAGCAATGCGGGTTCGAGCATTTGGTCGGGATTATAACCCGTCGCCGCGCTCCCCGGAACCAGCAACGCCTCAAAACATGCCTCGATTTCCGCGACTCGAATCGTTCCGGGTACTGCCAATTTGTATTCGTAGTCAGAATCTTCCACCGGAACCGGCCGATCGAATTGCAGTCCTTCGCTGGTGACCGAAAGCTGCCACCCCCCCGGCAACATCGCCGACCTCGGTCCGTGTGGATCCAGATCAAGAATCTCCTCGACGTGGTGAAACTCTAATTTCAGTCCGAGCGACTCCGCAGCCGCTCTCACCACTCGACGACGCAAGGCCAAGGGCAAAGCACGCAATGCGCCTGAACGGAGAGTTCGTAGCTCCTCCTGCCACACCCCAGGCAATGCACGCGCTACTTCCGTCTGCCAGTAATCTTCCTCGGCTCGCGCCACGTCCGCCGTCTCAGCCAGAGTTTCCCGCACCGCCGGATTGAGTGTGCGCTCCAGCCGAGGCAGAATTCCATGACGCACCCGGTTGCGCGCGTGACGCAGGTCGCGATTGCTGGAATCCTCGCGCCAGTCCTGCTCCAGTTCCCCCAGGTAGGCCTCAAGCAACTTTCGCCTCGTTCCCAACAATGGACGAATTACGGAGAACTGAGAACCGGGAACTAATAACTGGGAATTAATCATCTCGGGGTAACTCACATTAGGATAAATCCCAGCCAACCCACGAGTGCCAGCCCCGCGAACAGTGCGCAGCAAAACGGTCTCAGCCTGATCATCCAAAGTGTGACCAGTAGCGATCCGATTCAAAGTATTCGCCACAAACAATTCCCTGAAGAATTGATAGCGCAACGCGCGCGCAGCAGCCTCGGTACTGAGATGATGACCGTGGGCATGAGCCGCAACATTCCCGGCACCAGCGTGCAAAGACAACTCAAGCCGGTGAGCCAGTTGGGCGACAAATTCTGCGTCAGCCTCAGCCTCGGCTCCGCGCAATTTGTGATTGAAGTGAACTACCGACAGGACGATGCCGAGTTCCTCACGCAACTCGAGCATGATGCGCAGCAACGCAACCGAGTCAGCCCCGCCAGAGACAGCCAGTCCCAGGCGGTCGCCAGCGCGGAGCAGCTCTTCGCGACGTACATAGTCGAGAACGCTTTGCGGCAGAGTGCGCACGGCAAACATAGTACATCTGGTTATTGGATAAGGGCCTTAAGGTTGGTCTTCCGAATCATTCCATCATGCGGTTCACATCCGCAAACGGTATTCCACCTTCGAGGCATGTGTAAGTTCCCGCGCCCTTAAGCTCTTCTGCCAGTCGTCTCAGCAACCCGAGCGTGGCCCGCATCGCACTCGACCCCAGACTGACTCTCGCTACGCCAAGCTTTTGCAACTCCGGCACCGTGGGCCAACCCGGTCCGGCCAGAATATTTACCGGACATTGCAAGTCTTTCACCAGCCGCCCAATCGTTGCGGCATCCCGCAAGCCGGGAACAAACACGCAATCCGCACCCGCATCGCGAAACGCTGCCAACCGCCGGATTGCTTCGTCATACCGCTTCTCCGGCACAGCGGCTTCGAGCAAGTACACATCGGTACGAGCATTGAGAACGATAGGCAGTTCTCGCACTGCCCTAACCCTCTCGATTTGCAGGCTAAGTTCAAAGAGGGGACTCTCAGGATCGCCAGTCGCATCCTCCAGATTCATTCCTACTGCGCCGGCCGCAAGCACATCGAGCGCAGTGCGTGCGGCATCTTCCGGCGTAGTGCCATATCCCGCTTCCACGTCGGCTGTCACAGGAACTTCGACCGCCGCCGCTATGCGGCCGGCAACAGCCAGCATCTCTTCACGCGAAATACGCTGCCCATCGGGATATCCCATCGTGAACGCGATTCCAGCGCTGGTGGTAGCAATGGCCCCGAAGCCAGCCTGCTGAATCACACGCGCACTGGCAACATCCCAGGCATTTGGGAGAACCAGAATCTCGCCCCCATGCATGGCCCGCAATGCTTTCGCCTTTTGCGATTCGACACTCATGAGATACCCCAGAGACAACTGAGAACCGAGAACTAAAAACTGACAACTGTCTTTCTTAATCCAGAAATTCTCCCTCACCAGAAATCCGCCAAAAATAAAGAGCCACTGATGTGATCAATCAATGGCTCCTGCGAGACCAACAGCTCCGTGATTCCGGTCTAAGCCGCCTTCGCCATTCGCCGCGACTCGATCCCGTCCAACGCGCTCCACAACGCCTTCGCCGCATTTCCGGCCGCGGTCAATGCCCGCTCCGCCGCCTGCGGATTCTGCTCCAGTCGCCGGGCCAGTTGCTGCTTCCATATCTGCGAGTGGACAACATCCGCGGTGCTATGCAGGGTGAAATAGCCGCAGGTCTTGCTGTCCGCACCATACATCTCTCGAAGCCCTCTTTCTTTCTCGGCCGCTACACGCGGAACCTGTGACTCGTAGGCATAAAAAGCCGCCAACGCTTCTTCCGGCGTACCCTCGCTCGCAACCCCGTGGAAAAAGGACATCAAATCCTTAATCTCATCAACCGGCTGATGCCCGCGCAAGTCACGGCTGGCCCCCATGCCTTCAGCAAAATCCAGCCAAAGTTCGGCGTGCTCCGGATTTTTCCCGTCAGCGTCTTCCCAGCCTTTTTCATCCGCCAGATTGGCAAGCACAGCTCGCCGCAACTCGCTCTCTTCCAGCCGGATGCTCAGTTCCGCCAGATAGGTAGGAAACGCATCGACGTGATGATAGTAGTCGCGCGCATATTCGCGGAGATCCTCGCGCGAAAGCTCGCCTGCGGACCAGGCCTTGTAAAAAGGATGGCAGAGCAGATCGAACTCCGCGATCCGCTCATCCAGTTGCTGAAAGAATTCCTGCGTCGTCGTATTTTGGGTTGTCATGATGATGATGGCCTCGCGGTTGGAATGCATTCCAATATACGAGCGCGCGGCTCGACTGGCAACACGGTCCAGTATCAGGTAGTGGGTCGATTTGGAAAACCATGAACCACTAAGGACACGAAGGTTCACGAAGGAAAGCCTCAGGATGAAGGCTTCGTAATCCTTCGTGTCCTTGGTGGTTGAGGCTTCGTGCTCGCAGTGCCGTGAAACTGACCCACTACCCAGTATCGCCACCGGCGCCATGACCAAGCCTCTGTGACATCCGTCACAGAACACAGCACGGTCCAAATCGTATTGTCTAACCCATCGTCTGGAGAGAGCGTGCAAACGCAAGCGGACAAACGATGGGCCAGCCGAACCCGCCAGAGCTGCCTCGCGTTAATTCTGATCGCAAAACTTTCAGCCGCGGCCCAACCCACCGAGCCAGAAATCCTGGCTATCTCCCCTCCGCGCGGTCCCGAAGGCACGCGGATAACAATCAGCGGCAAAAACCTGATCGCCGTGTCGTCAGTTCTCTTCGCAGACACCCCGGCAGTCTTCCGCTCGGCCTCAGCGGAGCGTCTCATCGCAATCGTCCCCCATAAAGTCACGGCGTCCAGCATCACCGTGATCACGTCTCAAGGACGAATCACCAGCCCGCTGCCATTCGTCGTGGTCAGCGATCCGCGCATACCCGATGAAGTCAGCTACAAATCCGGCTACGTAAATCCATCGCCTCCGCCGTCCAACTTTCGCTCCGCCCGGCTCTGGGGAATCGCGATCGCCGACACCAGGGTTCCCGGCCACGAATCTGCAGAAATCGAAGTTGCGTGGACCAGACTGACCTGCGGGCGTGAATGGTAAGGACATCGTCCTGAATGACGACGCCGGACAACTACGTGGAGGGCTCTACCAGCGCCAACCGTGGTTCGCGACGGACGCGCGTGATCCCCTCCCTCAAGCCTCTGACGTCACAAATCACTCCGTCGTCCTTCACGTCGGTCAGCACCCCGATCGCGTGTGGCATTTCTGGAGTCCATCTCCGCGCGCCACTTTTCCTCCGGGCAAGCTCGAAGGATGCACCGTCACCGCCCGAGTCAAAATTTCCCCCGGCGCCCTGCTTCAAATCGGCATGGATTACTGGCGCTCGCCAACCATTGCCTACGGCACTGGCGGAAACAATCGCGAAGCCGGTGCCAGCAACTGGTATTTCCCCTCTCCTGAGTGGCAGGATGCGACCTTCACCGATATCGGCGGCCCGCAGTTCTGACCCGCCGTCCTTGTTAGAATGAAGCCTTGCCGTCATTCACCGAACAATTCGATGTAGTCGTCGTCGGCGCCGGACATGCGGGTTGCGAAGCCGCCATGGCCGCGGCTCGCATGGGGCTAGCGACCGCGCTCTACACCCTGAACGTCGATCTCATTGCTCAGATGTCCTGTAACCCAGCCATCGGCGGCATTGCCAAGGGACACCTGGTCCGGGAAGTAGACGCTCTGGGCGGCATCATGGGGGAAATCACCGACGCCGTAGGCATCCAGTTCCGCCTGCTCAACACCTCCCGAGGTCCAGCCGTATGGTCCCCACGTGCCCAATGCGACAAGCAAGCCTATCGCCTGAAAATGCGCGAGGTCCTGGAATCGCAACCGAACCTGAAAATCAAGCAGGCCGAAGTCGCCGATTTGATCCTGGAGGGTACCCACCCCCGACCAACTGAGTACCGGGAACTGACAACTAAAAACTGGTCTTCTCAATCCGTGGGTGACAGCGAATCGACTCCTGACCGCCGCAAAATCATAGGCATCAAACTCCGCGACGGTCGCACCGTCGGCGCGGCCGCAGTCATCATCACCACCGGCACATTCCTCAACGGCCTGATCCATTGCGGCGAGCAGCAATACCCCGCCGGCCGTTCAGGAGAACCTGCCGCAGTCCTGCTGGGCGAGGCCCTCAAGCAACTCGGTCTACGTGGATGCCGGCTCAAAACCGGAACACCTCCACGCCTCGACGGCCGCACCCTCGACTGGTCAAAGTTCGAGATCCAACCCGGCGACGCCGATCCTACGCCTTTCAGTTTTCGCACACGGCGAGTCGCTCATCACGATTCCCAGGTTCCCTGCTACATCGCGTGGACTACACCAGAGACGCAACGCATCATCCGCGAAAATGTTCACCGTTCTCCCATGTACAGCGGGCAAATCCATTCCGTCGGGCCGCGCTATTGCCCTTCGATTGAAGACAAGATCGTCAAGTTCCCCGACAAGACTACGCACCAGCTTTTTCTCGAGCCCGAAGGACTAAACACGCACGAGATCTACGTAAACGGCATGAGCACGTCGCTGCCGGTCGAAGTCCAGATGGAAATTTTGAAGTCGGTTCCAGGACTCGAGAGCGCGGACATGCTGCGCCCGGGATACGCCATCGAATACGACGCCATCGATCCCACGGAACTGGAACGCACTCTCGAAACCAAAAAGATTGCTGGCTTGTTTCTGGGCGGACAGATCAACGGTACCAGCGGTTACGAAGAGGCCGCCTGCCAGGGCTTGATGGCCGGTATCAACGCAGCCTTGCAGGTAAAGAATGAAGCGCCGCTGATCCTTGATCGCACTGAGGCGTACACCGCGATCCTGATCGACGATTTGATCAGCAAAGGCACCAACGAACCGTACCGCATGTTCACTTCGCGCGCAGAATTCCGCCTGCATCTGCGAATCGACAACGCCGACCGCCGCCTCACTCCACACGGCCGGCGTGTCGGCCTGATTTCCGACGCCGCATGGGCTGACTTCGTAAGCAAGCAGCAACGCCACGAATCCATGAAATTGCTGCTGGAGAAATCCAGGCTGACAGTAGCAATGTCCGACAAAATCACCACGAACCACGTAGGGGCGGACGCCCTCGTCCGCCCAGCCGAGCAAAACTCGGCAAGAATCAACGACCAACAGCCATCGACTAACGACTGGCTTCCTGTCATCGGCCAAAGCCTGGCTCAACTCCTCAAGCGTCCCGAGATCACCATCGAGCGCCTGGTCCCACTACTCCGTGAACTCACGCCGGATTTTTTCAAAGAAGAACCAATCCGTGAAAATCCGCGAGAATCCGTGGCCAGCCTTTCTTCCGCCACCCGCAACGAACTCAAATCAGTCGAAACCGAAATAAAATACGAAGGCTATCTTCTGCAACAGCAGCGCGCCATCGAACGCCTCAAGAAAGCCGAACAGCGCACCATCCCGCAGTGGTTCGACTACGGTTCCATCAGCGGCCTCTCCCGCGAAATCCGGGAAATACTAATCAGAGTTCGTCCGCGCACCCTCGGACATGCTTCCCGCATCCCCGGTGTCACACCGGCAGCGGTTTCCCTGGTGCACGTCTTCATCGAAATCCAATCCAAGCGACGTGAGCAGGCTGCGGTAATCTAAATACATTGATGTCCGAAAACGGCCAGCCATTTTCGGCCTGATCGGATATCTTGCCTGTAGTGAAACTCGACGCCACAATTTGTGCTCGCGCCCGTCGTACCCGTGATCCGCGCTTCGATGGACGCTTCTTCATTGGCGTGCTGACAACGCGAATCTACTGCCGGCCCATTTGTCCCGCGCGTTCACCGAAAGAAGAAAATGTCCGCTACTTCGCGACAGCTGCGGCCGCAGCCGAAGCCGGACTTAGGCCTTGTCTGCGATGCCGCCCCGAGTGCTCTCCCGGCACGCCCGCATGGCTCGGAACCTCGGCCACCGTGTCGCGGGCGCTAAGACTGATCACAGAGAGCGCGCTGGAAGACGGCGGCATGGACGCTCTGGCCGCCCGTCTCGGCATCGGCTCACGTCACATGCGGCGTCTCTTTCTGAAACACTTGGGAGCAAGCCCGATCGCCGTGGCCCAAACGCGGCGCCTTCATTTCGCCAAGAAGCTGATTGACGAGACTCGTCTGCCTATGCGTGATGTGGCTCTGGCCTCCGGATACGGCAGCATCCGCCGATTCAACGCGACCTTTCTTAAGACCTACGAACGCACGCCCACTCACCTGCGCCAAGCCTCCCGCAAGACTGAGACTCTGCCCGATAGCGAATACCGCTTCCTGCTGCGCTTCCGTCCACCATTTTGCTGGACTGCAATGCTTGAGTTCCTTGCCCCGCGCGCGATTCCCGGCGTCGAAGTCGTGGAGGGTGGGAGCTATCGTCGAGTCTTCTCTCTGAACAACCATGTTGGATCGATCAAGGCTTCTTTGGATCATGCCTCTGAATCGATCGTTCTCAGCATTCACTATCCTCAACCCCAATCGCTCTTTCTCATCGTAGAGCGGGCGCGAAGCTTATTTGATCTCTCCGCAGATCCTCACGACATTGCCGCTCATCTTCGCCGCGACCCTTTGCTGGCCCGGCGCGTTGCCGCCCGGCCCGGAATTCGTGTGCCGGGCAGTTGGGATGGTTTTGAGCTGGCCATCCGCGCCATCCTGGGACAGCAGGTCACGGTTCAAGGAGCCACCACGCTCGCCGGCCGCCTGGTACGCGCGTTTGGTATGCCGATCCAAATCGAAAATACGAATGCGAATGGAAGCGCACTGACTCATCTGTTTCCGTCACCAGAAATTCTGGCACAGGCCGACCTGCGCCAGATCGGACTACCAGGAGCACGGGCGCGATCTATCCAGGGCCTCGCGCAGTCCGTTCGCGACTGCAAGATCGCTTTTTCCGGTGTGGCGAATGTTTCAGAGTTTCTGCAACAGCTTCGCAAACTCCCCGGAATTGGCGAATGGACGGCGGAGTACATAGCCATGCGCGCGCTCAACGAACCGGACGCCTTTCCCGCCAGCGACTTGGGATTGCTTCGAGCCAGCGGCTTGGACGATCCCCGGACATTGCAGGCTCGCGCCGAGGCGTGGCGGCCCTGGCGTGCGTATGCCGCCATGTATCTTTGGCAAGCACAAACCGCGGCCGATCGATCGAGTCGTTCGGCTGTTTCGGCAAAAAATAAAATTGCAAACGGCAAGTATCGGACTCGAAATGCGGCAAGCGCCGCCGTGGCTTCGTAGCCTCAGAGGCAGAGAAAAGAAAAGCGAGTGAAAAAATTATGACCGGAATAGCTGAAGCAGGTACGATCATTTGCACGACGATCGACAGCCCCGTTGGTCCCTTACTTATGGCCGCCGACGACAGCGGCCTACGGCGCCTCGAATTCGTAAATGGAAGGAAGCCGGCACAGCCCGACCCGCGATGGCATGAGGATGCACAATCCCTTCGCGAAGCGATTTGCCAACTCCGCGCCTACTTCGCCGGAGAGCTCGAGGCCTTCGACATCCCGCTGGCCCCTGAAGGCACCCCATTCCAGCTGACGGTCTGGAAACATCTCTGTGACATCCCCTACGGCGAGACGATTTCTTACGGTGAACTGGCCCGCCGGGTCGGGAACCCAAATGCCTCCCGTGCGGTTGGCCTGGCGAATGGCTCAAATCCAATTGCCATCGTGGTTCCCTGCCATCGCGTGATCGGCAGCAACGGCAAGCTCACCGGCTATGGCGGCGGCCTGCCCATCAAGGAAAAACTACTGGCCCTGGAACGCCGCCAGCTAGTATTGCTGTAAAGATATTTAAGGACTTCCTTCGTGAACCTTCGTGCCCTTGGTGGTTCAAGCTTTTAGCGTGTGCCGCCCGACGGCGTCGGTTACCATAGAGTCAGGTAAGAAATCTCTGAAACCTGCATCCAAATAAATATGACTACCCACTACACCGTATTCGCCCTGGCATTTCTGATGGTGGCGTCCCTGGCCTCGGCCCAAAACGTCGACCCGGCTCTGCGGCCGCCCAAGGGCGCGCAAGTCGCCCTGGTGGTCTTTGAAGACCTGCAATGTCCGGACTGCCGCCGCGCCGCTCCCCTGGTAGAAGAAGCCGGACGCACGTACAAGATTCCGGTGGTTCGCCACGATTTCCCGTTGCCCATGCACAACTGGTCTTACGACGCCGCTATCATGGCCCGCTATTTCGATACGCAGTCGAAAGAGTTAGGCAATGCGTTTCGGGACTACATCTTCCAGCATCAACCGGAAATCACGCCGCCCACCCTGCGCGGCTTCGCGGAAAAATTCGCGGCCGACCACAAGGTCGATCTACCTTTCGCCCTCGACCCCCAAGGCAAACTGGCTGCGGCCATCAACCAGGACAAAAATACCGGCCAGCGCGTCGGCATCAATCACACCCCTACCATCTACGTAGTGAGCAACAAAACCCAGGGCAAACCTTTCGTCGAGGTCGTAGACCGCACCCAGCTTTTTCAATTGATCGACGCAATGAAAAACGAATAATCGTGTGAGCTAAAATTGGACATCGCCCGAGCTGCGATCGGACACAATCCGAGTCGAGATCGGGACACAGGTCCAAATCGTCGCCTAAAACTCCGCCCCGTAGGGACGACTGATAGTAGCCCGCCGTTTCAACGCCGGGTAAGCTAACGCAGCGCTTCCCGTCCCGTTAGGGACGACTGCAAACCCTCCACGAATGCTACCCTCGATCGCAGCGCGTCGACATTACGCATCATCATCAAATGACAGACACTATTACCGCATCCTCATCGCCGATTTTAAATCCATAAAAATCCGCGCAAATCCGCGGCATGAATTTGCTTCGGCCAAATCGTCATCCAACCATCAACAAATCGCGAAACCTATCACCGCATCCTCATCACGATTTTAAATCCGTGAAAATCCCTGCAAATCCGTGGCATGAATTTGACTAAATTGCTTAAACCAACCCCAACCGCTTCGCCACCAGATTCTCCACCCCCTGCGCGATCACCAGCGACTGCGGCACGCTGCCCAGCGCCGGGAACGCGAACTTCTCTCCCCGCCAACTGACCAGACTCGCACCGAAATCAACATCAATCTCTTCTCCTGGAATGATGGTCTTCTCTCCGGCATTGGAGAATTGTTCGCGCAACCGCTTCACCAGCGCCGGAACTTCCACACTCACAAATCCATTGTTGTATGCATTGCGCAAATAAGTCTGGGAAAAGCTTGCCGCAATCACCAGCGCAATCCCTTTTGCTTTAAGACAAGTTACAGCCTGTTCGCCGCCCGATCCGGCGCCAAAGTTGAAGCCGCAGACCATCACGTCCCCCGCCTTCGTCTTCGCCGCGAATTGAGGATCGTAATTTTCCATCACCACTTTCGCCATCGTTTCCGTAGTGAGATCGTCGCGGTCGCTGAACTCCTTCCCGTAAATCGCATCCGCGTTCACATTGTCGTGCGGCAGAAACACCAATCGCCCGCGCACCCGCCCAGGAAAACCCGGAAGGATATCGACTTTCTCCGCGGCGGCTCCCGCAGCAAACTCTTCGTACACCCGTGTCACTGTGCGGTTCGCCACCCTGGAGTGCCCGCGAATGTACCCCGCGACAGCCGACGCAGCCACCACTTCAGGGCTGGCGAGATAGCACTTCGCATCGGGAGATCCCATACTGCCTTTGAAATTCTGGTTGGTGGCGGAAATTCCCACCTCGCCCGCTTCGAGCACACCAACCCCAAGACCGATACATGGGCCACAACCCGCAGGAAGAGGATTGGCGCCCGCGTCCAGCAGCGTCTGCCAGATCCCGCGCCGCTCCGCCTCTTCCTGCACCCACCTGCTGGCCGCGCCCAAATACACTTTCACTCCCGGCGCAACTTTCTTGCCTTGCAACACGGTCGCAGCCGCAGCCAGATCTTCGATCCGCGCATTCACGCAAGACAGCAGATACGCTTTCTGGATAACAATCTTTTGCTTCTCGATCTCTGCCAGCGAAGCCATGATCCGTACCGTGTCGGGTCCCGAGACTTGCGGTGTCACCTGCGACAGATCGAGCACAATCCGTGCCGCATAGACCGCATCAGGATCGGCCTGTGGCGGCTCTTCCGCCCAATGCACAAGGTTCCGATCGGTAAACCTTTCAATACCCTGTGCTGCGAGACGTTCCTTCACCATCTTCAAATATCGAATGGTGATCTCATCCACCGGGAACCATCCCACCAAAGCTCCCCACTCGGTGGACATATTGGAAATAGAAAACCGCGCGTCCATCGAAAGACTGGCCACACCCGGTCCGCTGAATTCAACCGCAGCGTGGAGAACCTCGTCGTGGTTGTAAAGTCCGCACAACGTGATGATGACGTCTTTCCCGGTTGCGCCAGCCGGCAACGCGCCTTCCAGCACAACCTGAATCGATCGCGGAATCTGCCACCAGAAATCTCCAGTCGCCCACGCCGCAGCAGCATCAGTCGCGACGATCGGCGTGCCAATCGCTCCCAGCGCGCCATACATATTCGAGTGCGGGTCCGCGGCCACCACAAAAGATCCAGGCACAACGTACCCGCGCTCCACCATGATCTGGTGCCCTATACCCGAACCTGCCGGATAGAAATCCACGCCGTGATATTTTGCGAACCCCTCGATAGCTTCATATTTGCGCAGGTTCGCCTCGTCCTTGTTCTGGATGTCGTGGTCGAGTGCAAACACCAACTGCCGTGGGTTGTGAATCTTCTTCGCCGCAATGGTTTGAAACTTCTTCATCGCCGCCGAAGCATTGTCATGCGTCATCACCCGATGCGGACGGATGGCTACAAAGTCGCCAGCACGCAACGGCCGTTTCGGCCCTTCGGCAAAATGCGCCTGCGCGATTTTTTCAACGATCGTCTGCCCCATGCATCACTCCCATTCCTGCGGCACCGGATAGCTCAGGTTACCGTGCGGATGACACACCGTCGAGTACCGAGAGCGTGACCGCTAATCACAAAACGCAGAGAGTACAAGAGGGGCAGGGAGTGAAGAAGTGAAGAGGTGTAAGAGGTGAAGGGATGTAATAGGGGAAGGGTGATGAAGAGGGTGCCGCATTCTAATTTCGCGCTCTTCGCGAAATTAGAGTGGGGATTTTGACCTTGAAGCTTTATTGCATCGCGCACCCACTCCAGTCGCAAAAAGAAAGAGCGCGACTAGAGTGGGCCACCAGCCTAACTGGCCTTCAGTCCATCCCGCCAGGCCATCACTTCAAGCTCAGCCCGTACCGCATCCTGAACCGCAATCACCGGACGCGCCTCCATCTGAAACGCCGGAAGCATCGAGCAAAACTTGTGGACCGCCAGCGGATCTTCGCAATCCACCAGCAAATGCCCGCCCCAATCGCCCACCCGTATTACGAAAAATTCAATCTTGAAATTCGCCGGCGCCTTCCACTGCCCAAACACGTCAAGGATTCGCTTCTGCGCGTTCTCATACTCCGCAGGCGAACCTTGCGGGCGTTCGTTCCAGCTGATCACGTATTTCATCTATTCTCCTTTTTGTTGGAAAAGCACGCACTCGATTGGGTCGCAAAGAGTCTACACCTCCTCAGAGAAAGGATGAAATGAGACTAGGATTTTCACCGCGTGCCTCATTTCTCGCGCCTTTCGCGAGAAGTAAGAAGACTCGTCCGTCTCCGCGAACGAAGGATGTCCACCCATCCCATCAAAGCTCGGCACAAATATTATTTAAGTAATTACGCGGAGCAGAAATATTACTCACTCCCGTGACCGATCCAGCATACTGAGCACATGATCGCGCCTCACCGAAGCGTGAAGCTTTCCGTCCTGTTCACCGCCATCCTTCTCCTGGCCGGCTGTGCGCGCATCTCCCATACCTGGTATCTAAGCCGCGATGACGCCAAAATTCGCCACGCCGCCGAAGCCCTCGCAGCCGCAAAAAGCAATGGCGAACGCGCCGTAGCATACGCCGACCGCGCTGACGCCTACGCCGACAAGTCTCGCTACTCGCGAGTCATGAAACTCATCGCAGCCGAGGACTACAACAAACTCTTCGATCTCGCGCTTCAGGATTACAACCAGGCAATCGCCCTCGCCCCGGACAACGCAGACATGTATTACCGCCGCGGCAATGCCTACTACTCTCGCGCCGGCCTCGACATGATTACAGCGCCGACATCTGTTTTTCTCGCCCCGGCCAAAGCCGATTTCTCCCGTGCCACAGAAATGAATCCCAAAAACGCCATGGCCTTCGACATGCTTGGCTTGACCGACTCTTCCATGGGGAACTGGACCGAGGCCATCGCCGACTTCAAACAGGAATCAGGACTGGACCGCCTGCAACGCCTCCGTCTGTCGGATGCCTACTGCAATCGCGGCACGGTTTACATGGGAGAGAAGAAGTACGACCTGGCCATTTCAGATCTGAACCAGTCAATCCAGATTCGCGCTGCAGGAGATCCCTGCGAGTGCGAGCCCTACAATCCGTTGCTGACTATCTATCTGAACCAAACGCGAGAATACGACAAGGCACGAGCCGTAGTCGCGCAAGCGCAGCATTCAGGAAAATGGATCGCCCCCGAAAACCTCGAACAACTAAAAGCCCAAGGCACCCCCCGATAACCTTCATAAGCGTCCCAGATCGCTGATGCAGCGGGTGAACCATTCTAATTTCGCGTCTTTTGCGAAATTAGAGTGGGGGTTTTGACTTGAATATTCGGATCTCCTCACCTTCTGTCATCCCGGCGAAGTCGAGGCACCTGCTGTTCGCTCGCAGAGCCGAATAGGGCTTCAAAGTCTCAAAGAACCGGCCGGCTTATCAAATTGCGCAAAGCACCGGACCCAGTCCGGCCACCGTGAGCCGCATTCTGAGCCGCGCTCGTCTCAGCCGCTGGCGCGATCTGCATCCCCGACCGCCGGTGATCCGCTATGAGCATCCCTTCCCTGGCGATCTTCTCCATCTCGACATCAAGGGCGTGACCCGCTTCCAGCAAGTTTACAGGCACCCTCACCCGGCCTTCGGGACGATCTGCTCCGGTCAGTACCCTCACAACATCTGGCCTGGGTAAAGAGTGTGAGACCATCCACGCGCCAGAGTGATCCGCATCACAACCTAATCAAAGCGGCCCGTGTAGTCTCCAACTTAAGTCTGTGACTTCCTGTTTTGACGGAGACTAATATGCCTGTAAAGACCATTATCACGATCAACAGAACACGAACCCGACTGCTGTTGTCTGCAATAACTCTTCTGCTTGCCATGGCTGTTCCAATCTTTGCGCAAGAGATGAAAGTTCCGGAAACCGCAAAGGATCACCGCGAGATGGCACAGCACTACCAGAAGGTAGCCGCGCAAACTCGTGAAGATATTGAAATGCACAAGAAGATGCTAGCCGACTTCAACCAGTCTGCGGTTAAGAACCCCAAGACGGGCGAAAATCCTTATTCCAGGAAGATGCGCCTCCACTGCGAAAAATACATAAAAGCCTCGGAAGCTTTGGCAGCTGAAGCGGACGCATCTGCCACGTTTCATAACCTCCGGGCGAAGGAGTTGGAGGGGAAATAGTCC
>Ga0163162_10003066_pt1 | contig 15968 bp, 12 predicted proteins | sample S55metaG_FD_115310 | JGI IMG/M metagenome (GOLD analysis project Ga0163162, IMG submission 115310) | Switchgrass rhizosphere microbial communities from Kellogg Biological Station, Michigan, USA - S5-5 metaG | ecosystem: Host-associated > Plants > Roots > Rhizosphere > Soil | place: USA...
CTGTGCCACTTCTGTAGATCCTCTTTGCTCAACCCAGTTTGACAGCTCCTCGATAGCTGCCCCCAGGGCCAGTTGGTTTTCATTCATGCGCTTGAGTAATGAAGCAAGCAAAGGGGTGTCTTCCATGATGTTCTCCCGCCGTGTTGTCAGGTAGTCAATCTACCTCGAGCCAGTGGCATTGCATATCAGCTGTCCTCACCACCTGGTGATCAGAAATCACGCCGACCATCTTGATTCACTAGAGGCCAACAATGTGTTGTAGCGCCAATTTGGAGAGGCAGCATGAGAGCACACACCCAGCCCCCCTCAAAAACTGGTGTAACCGGTGTTACGAGTGTAACGCCCTGCACCAAACGCCCGGTTTCATTGGCTTTCACGGCTGTTACACAGCTGAGCTGCATCGCGTACATCGGATGTAACGCTGCCCGTGTGTGTAACGCTAAAGTCAGCATCCGGGTGTTGTGGGTAGGCGCTTTGCGCTCCAGCCTACCAAGCGAATTTCGCTGGCTCCGCCTCTCGATGAGAGGAAATCACGCTGGGGACCCTGAGAGGTTTCGCTTCACACGGGGCATGAAACCCGCGGGATCGCGGTAGCTGCAACCACACCAGCTTACTGAAATTTCAATGTTGAAATTGAAAGGATCTTGAAGAAAACAGGGCATCGTTACCGTATTGGTAACGGTACTCGCAGACAGCTGAAAGGGTAGGGCATATGCATAGGTGAACTGGAGTTCACCAAGTTCACCTGTTCACTAAGCTGGGTGCCCTTCCGCTAACACGATCCGGCGGGTTTCCTGCCCCGTACTTAGCCAACTCTCTCAGGGGCCCTGAAATTTTTCTAGTGCGAGCGGCGCGAAATTTTGACCTCAATCGCTGAAGGCTTATCCACTTACGGGGCTAGGGGAGCTAAAAATTAGTGCTGCAGGTGTTGCGTTTACGTCTATCTGACTGAGTTATATGAGCTTTTATAGCGTGACACTTCGTGCTTGTCGATGTTGGCGGGCTGTTGCAAGCGGTACGGGAGTTACGTCACAGGATGATACTCAAACTCACTAGCTCCTAGTATTGGTGTATCTCTATATGAACGTTTTCCGTCCATTCGCTGCCATCGGCGACCGCGAGTTATCGGCAAAAATTGGACATTTTGGCCCGCAGTTCACAGGTATAACCCGCCACTTAGCCTTTCCGACGCCTATACCCTCTGTCGAGACAAGCATTCATTAGGAGCCGTCCCATGGAGGCCTGATCCTGTTTGCGAAGACGAACCGGGACCTTTGTTCTGATCTATAAGGTTAATTTTCTGAGTATGTGCGTAGCAGCCATGGGTCAGGTTCCTCCTTCGGTCTGGCACCTCGGTGAAATGATTTCGCGCGGGCATCACAGGTTGCGGCCGGGATCAGAGGAGAATTGATAAATAATAAGAGGGTAGTGCCTAGATAAAAAGACGAAACTCGGCTAATAAAGAGGAATGTTGACATCACGCGTTTGCGCGGCACGTTACCCTAGGGAGCTGAAGATTGAGTCTTATTCACATTGGATGGTTGAAGAGTGCCGGTCAATTCAGCTCTGCCTGTGGTAGATCTGTTCCAATATTCGAGCTTAGTCACGACATTGCAGACAATGCGAGAATGTCGGCTTGGGCTCAGCATTTTAGACGTCACTACTGTAGTGATGATGACCTTGAGTATATCAAGCCATCCCACGTCTCAAGCTATGATTATCTAGTGAAAATAAAATTCCCCTCAAAAACGAAAAGGCCAGGGCCTAGTGTTAGGTCTGGGGATTTTGCTGAAATACTAGTAGCGGATTACATACAATACATGCGTGGCTATGATGTCCCTCGAACACGATGGGACAGAAAAATTATAGCGAACGAGTCGGCAAAGGGATCTGACGTAGTCGGGTTCAAATGGGATAACACCTCCCCAGGCGCGAGTGATCAGTTGCTAGTGTATGAAATTAAGGCGCTTGCATCCGAAAAAGGTAGGGCTAAGGTGCTCCAAAAAGCAGTAGATGACTCAGCTAAAGATGATATCCGATTAGCTGAAACATTGAATGCGATGCGGCAACGCTTATGGGATAAGAAAGATATACAAGGATTATCAACAGTTGCTAGATTTCAAAACTACTCTGATCATCCATATGAAAAAGGCTACGGCGCCGCGGCGGTTATAAGTACATCCTCCTTTAATTTGGCGAAACTGGCTCTAACAAATGTAGATGCACACCCTTATAAAGATCAAGTTGAAATGCTCGTTATACGCGGCGATAGCTTAATACCTTTGATTAATGCGCTTTACGAAAGAGGCGCGTATGAAGCTTGAGGCTCGATCTAAAAGATTGTTAGGTCTAACTAAGTCGACGGCAAAGCTTAAGGAGTTGAGAGTTTCAGCGGATATGCATCCGCCCCTAGCTGACGATCCTTTTGCGCTTATAGTTTTAACGATTGGTATATTGGGGCAATTAGCTGCGCTAACATTGAAAGATGAAGCTGTCCTAGAGTTGGCTAGCCTTAAAGAACAACTAGTGGATGTGGCGCAGTATTTTGATTCGCTCGATGGTTCAGGTCTTCTCGATGAGTCTAGCGTGTATTTAAGGATGCTTGGAGCTGCTGCCTACTATTTGGCTGATATGCCTGGTAGCTCCACAGTGTTAGCTAAAGAAATCCCACATGGGTACGAATTGAGCTCTCACCGTCTTGAGGGGGTGTTGATATGGATTTTAAAGTCAGACCATCGGCATGTTTGGTATCGGCAGCCAGATGGTTACTTTTCGGAAAGTGCTACCAAGCTGGTAAACAATCTACATGCGTTTTATGAGGGAAGTTCGTCGGAGATACAAGTCAATACTTGCGCCCTTGACCTGCGTGAGATGGTTTATAGCGCGGGATCAGACAGAGACTTGCTATTTGTAGACGTGATTTGTGCTCTAGTACGGGTGAAGATAAGAAATTCTTCTCGAATCTGCCTCCCTTTATACAGCGAACTTAATTTAGATGTGTGGAGAACTATTTTAGCTAGGTCTAGCTTCATGAAAGAGTTATGGCCCGCCCAACGCTTGATGGGGGAAGAGGGAATATTAAAAGGGGTATCCGCTGTCGTACAGATGCCTACAAGTGCTGGAAAAAGCAGAGCAATGGAATTGATAGTTAGGAGTGCTTTGCTATCAGGTCGAGCAAGCCTAGTAGTTCTGGTTGCTCCATTCAGAGCTCTCTGTGCCGAAATATCTGAGTCATTCAAAGGTGCATTCGCTTCAGATGATGTTTTAATAAATGATCTTCCAGACCTAAATCAAATTACAGAGTCTGACGCGGAGTTTCTAAAATTTCTATTGGGTGATAAGTATAGGGAGCGATCAAAGGGAAGTGTGCTTATAACAACGCCTGAGAAATTAGCCTATCTTTTACGGCATGAGGATGAGTTGGCAGCTAGCATAGACCTCTTGCTCTTTGATGAGGGGCACCAGTTTGACACTGGTAAGCGTGGAGTTACATACGAATTGCTCATATCATATCTCCGAGACGCAGTTAGTCCGAATGCGCAAAAAGTTATGATATCAGCAGTAATGGCAAATGCTAAGTCAATAGGTGATTGGCTTAACTTTGAAGCAGGAATAGAAATCCAGGGGGCGAAGGTTCTTCCGACAGTTAGAGCAATTGGCTTTGCTACTTGGTCAGATGCTCCGGGTGGCGGGGGTGTTCAGTTTTTTGATCAAGGAATGCTCGAGAGCAATCAATATTTTGTTCCAGGCTTACTGCAACCAATTGAGATTGCAGAGAGTAAGGGGAAAGTTAGGAGGTATCCTGATCGGCTGAATAGTCGCGAGGTTGCATCCTACCTAGGCGTGAAGCTATGCGAGTTAGGCGGCGCTGCTATCTTTTGTGGGACTAAAGTTGTTGTAAGGTCTGTATGCAAGGACTTGGTGAGTATTTTCGAGAGAGGTGTGAATTTGCCGTTGCCCGTCACAGCAGGCGACCCTGAAGAAATAGAGAAACTACATTATTTAGCATCGTTGCATATGGGGGATTGTGAATACGCCAAGGCGATCAAGATAGGGGTCATGCCGCATAGTTCAAATATCCCTGCGGGACTGCGTTCATCTGTGGAGTGGGCACTATCAAATGGAAAGGCATCGCTAGTGGTTTGTACGTCTACGCTAGCTCAGGGTGTAAATTTACCGATTCGCTATCTTTTAATTACAAGTACCTTCCAGGCTGGCAATGAGATATCTACGCGAGATTTCCAAAATCTCATGGGCCGTGCTGGTCGATCCGGGTATTACACAGAAGGGAATGTAATATTCACTGATCCACAGATATACGATAATCGTAGGTCGAGCGCAGGCTTCAAAAAATGGATGCGGGTTAAAGAGCTTTTGAGTTTTGACAGCGCAGAGGACTGTTTGAGTAGTTTGAAAGGATTGGTCGAGAAATTTGCAAACCCTGGCTCAAGTATTGATGTTATGGATTTTATTTATAACTCTCATCATTGGCTTCAGCGTGCTATAAAGCTTCGGGCAGAAGAAAAAGATAAGTACCGAAAAAGAGATTTTGACTCTTTGATATTCGAGATGAATTCTCGGGTAGAGCGACTGCGTGCGTTGGAGAGCTACATTATTGCATATGTCGGAGATGATACAGATGCAACTGTAGCTGATATTGAGGCATTGGCGAGGGAGACCTTAGCATATAGCCTTGCAACAGAAGATGATAAAGGAAGCCTAATAGCTTTGTTTGTCCATATTTTTGATAAAATGAAAGCGCTAGATGCGCAGTTTTATAAGGGGTACGGGCGCTCATTACTTGGTATAGATCAATTGATACTTGTCGAGCAATGGTTGCAAGATAATCAATTTGAACTTGGTGTTTCTGAGTCATGTGAGGATGCGTTACGGGTAGTTTGGACTCTTGTTATGCAACTATCTCACGGCTCAATAGGGCATAAAATCATGCCCGAACCTCTGCCGTTAGACATTGCATTCAGATGGATCTCGGGGCAAAGCTATAGAGAGTTGCTTGAATATGTTAAGTCGTCGAAGGGGCATTACCAGGCAGGAAAACAAAAACGTACTGTCACCATTGATAATGTCATTGAGTTTTGTGATAAGTTTTTGAGTTACGAGGCTATGCTTTACGTTGGTGGTGTTGCGGATATACTTGAGGCAAAAGGGATGTTAGAAATTTGCGTTACCTATTTTCGCGAGTTGCAGAGTCGTCTTAAATATGGTTTGGGTTCGGACTTTGAAATCGGCCTGTATGTTGGGAATTATCCTGATCGAGAGGTGGTTAAAATGATTGCTACTGAGCTTAATGAAGTTGCTTTGGTGAATGTTAGTCAGGATTTGATTAATGAGAATCAACCTTTGATAGAGTCAGTGCTGACGCGATTTCCTTCTTATTTTTCGCGCTAAGTTAAAGTTGTTAATGGCTAAGTGTTCAGTATAGATACACCCCTCGAGGACACGCGATTCCAGTCTGGGCTCGAATTTGCGGTCAGTAGAAATCCGATTTTGGCAGTTTTTAGTCAATTGCCATTTCCGGAAAACAGCCGAAAGAGGAAAGTCATACCATCTACAATATTGGGGGCGAATCAGTATCAGTATACATGCCATCATGTGGTGAGTTAGTATCGAGATTTACCAATTCGATGTCAGCGCTTTTTTGGAGATTTAATCACATGGTCAGTGTAGTCAAAGTTTTCCCAGGTCTGAATCCGAGGGCGAAGCTCAGCTCATTTCCTGCGGATGAAGCAAAAATTGTAGCTAACTTGGCAAAAGAGTTTTATATAACAACAGGAGCGAAAAAATTAACAATAGGGAAAAGTGAATATCGTTATTTCTTTTTAAAGTTTCCAGATGATAAATCTTCAGCATTTGGAGCCAGGGATGAAATCATCGTCCTATTAAGTCCTTTTGAAAATTTTGAGCCTAGGACTTTGGATGCCATTGAAAAGATACAGGATTTAAATCTTGGTTTCAGACTAGATAAGATTTGTGCTTTTGTAGTATCAAAAGATAATAATTTTCTTTCAATTCTCAATCGAACCATAAAGTCACACAAGGAGTCTCGACTAGTTACTCCATTCACTTATAGCGAATTATCTGAATCTAAAAGTCATGACTTTTTCAGGCAGCGAGTGAAGCAGTATTTTTTTGAAAGAAATCTATTTGACTTCGACTCGCCGCTTAGAAAAGATCTCTATTTTTTTGGTCGTGAAGATATATGCCAGAATATTATTGATAAACACCAGTCGGGACAGAATTCATCTCTGTTTGGACTTAGGAGAAGTGGAAAGACTTCAATACTTTTATCAGTGTGTCGCCGCATTGCTGCCCAAGGGGGATATGCGGTACTTATTGACTGCCAAAGACTTCATCTTGAATCTTGGGCGGGTGCGCTGTTTACAGTAGTTGACGAGATAAATAATGAGTTCAAATGCAAGTTGCATATTAATAGGTCAGAATATACAGAAGGCGATGCCGCGTACAAATTTATTTCTGACATGGGACGTATCCAAAAGAAAATCGGCAAGCCGGTTCTCATTGCGCTCGACGAAATAGAACAGATTACATTCGGTGTTTCTTTTTCTGAGAATTGGAAGTCTGGTGCGGACTATGTAAAGTTTTGGCACGTACTTCGCAGTGTATTTCAAACTCAAAATAGCCCCATAACATTTTTGCTTGCAGGAACTAATCCCAGATGTTTGGAAACACCATTCATAATGAATGGTGACAACCCTCTATACAGTCAAGTCAAACCTCAATACATACCGGGATTTACAGTTCAGCAAACAAAGCAAATGATCGAGACTCTCTCTTCCTATATGGGGATAACTATCGAGGAAGAGGTCTACTCATATCTCACTAGAGAGTTTGGTGGTCATCCCTTTTTAATTAGGCAAATTTGCTCTTATATAAAGTCAATTTTAGATCAATCTCAGAGTAGACATATTGATCGAAAACTTTATGATGCCGCCGTTGTTGATTTTGGGACTGGTGCGGGGCACGCCTTCTGTGAAATGGTTATTGGTGTGTTGTCTGAACAGTATAAAGACGAATATACGATGCTGACCTACCTTGCACGTGGGGACGAGTTAGAATTTAACGAGCTAGCGAATAGTGACCAAACTTATACTCAGCACCTCATAGGTTATGGCATTATTTCGAAATCCGAAAGCGGCTATGATTACAAAATCGACGCCGTCAAAAAGCATCTTGCCTCAAAAGAAAAATACAAAAAACTCAATCTTAGTCAAGCTGAAAAATTGGCAGAAATAAGTAGTAGGAGAAATGATGTTGAAGAACGGTTGCGAAAGTTAGTGGCGCAGGTTCTTAGAACAAACCTTGGTGAGGTTGATGCTAAGGAGTATGTGATATCTAAGTATGATGCAGCTCAGAAGAGGAAATGCAGTTCGCTATCATATCGAGACTTGTTTAACGCTAACCTAAATAACATTTACTTTGACGACCTCCGCATGTTAATGCACAGAACGTGGGAGCAGAACTTCAAAAATATTTTTTCAAGTGATGTTGAAAAATTCAACTCGCGAATGATTATTTTGAACTCTATAGGCAGGTCGGACGCACACAAAAAAGATGTCAATGACGCTGACATGGAAAGCTTCAGGGGAGCAATGTCTTGGCTGGAGCAAAAAGTTGACGACTACTTTTTCGACTAAGGAATTAGGAGTAGGTTTAACCGCCCCTAGGTTCGTAGATCCATCCGACTGACTCCTTTTGGCCGATTTCGGCCTTTTGGGGAGTACACGCTCTCTATTGAGTCGACGCTTGGCATGTGGAGATCAGATTAGATTTCGTGCAACTGCTTATTTGCACTTGGATTGTCGTTTTGCATCTGCATCAGGTGACGCGCGACATTGGGAAGAGTAAACAGCCCGCGAGGGCGGGCTGATTCGGGGTCAGGCGGCGAGTAGTTCCTCCAGAGAGATGTTACGAGCCACGGCAGCCAAATCGGAGCGTTCAAGCCTCGAATGGAAGGGGCCGAAGCGAGGTACCTCAAGCCCGGACAAGGCATCGCCCATTCCGCCTTTTAGGTAGCTGACGGCCAGAATCCGAGCGCCTACAGCGAGCAGTTGCTCGGTCGCCGCGTTCCACTCCTCATCCAATGCAAACCCAACCGCGCTCAATGCGGCTGTCTTGGATTCATCTCCACGTTGGCGAGCATTCGTGATTTGAGCCTCAAGAGTATCAAGCTCAACTTGCAGGGCTCCGAGGATCAGGTCTTGCCTTCTGACCTGCTCGTCCGTTGTTGCCAGTTGCTTAGCGGCCTTTTGCATTTCGCCGCTTGCTGATTTTTCCCCTTCTGCATCACCGCTTGCGAGGCATTTGGCGTAGGACGTTGCAGCATCGCGCTCGGCTTGTTGCGCCTTTTCCAGGGCTTGATCGGCTTCTGATTGAATTGCCTGAAACCGCTCGTTCAGGTGGGATTTTTTCCGTTCCAGCGCTTCGATTTCAGCAGTCGCATCGGACATTGCTAGAATGGAGTCGACTTTGATTTGATCATTTTTTTCCAGACGTTCTAGGTGTTGAATCTTCCGATCAATTGCAGCCAACTCGCGTGGTATTGCACGTATACGAGCTTCGGCGCTGGATATTTTATCGGCAGCTTCGCTTGCTTCCGGGCTTCCAATTGGGTTGCCAATAGCACTGAAACCGCGCGGCGCGTTACGCCATTCGGCTTCCAGTTGTTGAAGGCTTTGTTCCAATATTTCCAGTTCTTGATTCAAGGCGGCTTGTTGCTGTTTTAGCTGGTTCATGTTGTGTTCCCAAAGGCGAAAGGTTGATTGGTTTTTTTCTCGTTGGCGGGCCAGGCCAAGGTGAGCCTGAATTCCTCATGGAGCGGCCGTTATTACGCCGCCTGGGCGCCGTGATCACCTTGTTCTGGCACTGCCACAACTACATAGCAGCGCTGCAAGCCCAGCCCCGGTAGTCGCACTGCGGTTGAAGCTTTGCCATCCTTTCCAGGCTCTAAAATGCCTCGTCGCAGGAGCTCTTTGTTAACCGCACTCAGGTTCATGCCTCGGAAGATTTCGGAGCGCCATGCTTCCGGCAGCACGTAGTAGGTGTTGGTGGTGTGCAGGGCATCGCCCATGCCGTGTTCCATCGTCTTGCGAAAGCCCAATCGATCGATCGTGCGTGGACCATGTTCATCGATCTTGGCGGCGGCAGATTCCCAGCGGGTAAAGCGGCTTTCTCCAAAGCGCTCGATGACTTGTCTCAGTCGCGCCAAAATCGCATCGCCCTCGAAATTTCCGGCGCCGCCACGCTCGGCTAGCCACGCATGCAGACACACACGTGCAGCGGTCGTGGCTGTGCCGTCCGGCCAGTCGGTGACTCCGAAGGCGGTGGCTAACTCTCCGGCTGCTGCGGCGAGGCCGAAGCGAAGGGCGGCGCGTTGCGCCTGCCCACTGGCCGAGGCGGGCAGGTTTTGGGTGATGAACTGCTCCACCGTGCGGCGAACGATCACCGACCACCTGAGCATTTCTCCAGGCGCGCACAATGCTTGCAGGAAGGCGGTGAGGGGTGTGCCATAGTATTTGGCTACTCGGGCCTTGAGCGCATCGGAGAGGGCGGCAGCGTCCTCAAAACCGTTCAGCACATCGAACATGCCTAGGCCCTTGCTGGCATCTGCTGGTACCGCAAGCATGCGCACCTCCATACCGGCTTTCAGCTCCTTATTTGCATCCGCCATGTGCTGCGCCAACGTCTTCTCGCCGGTCGAGAGAAACAGCAAGCGCCACTCCTGCACCTGTCGGCCTGCTTGTCCTCGATCATTCGCCCGGGCCTTGCCGGTGCCGTTGCCGAGCATGTAAACCGTCTCGCCAATAATGCGCGGGTCGCACATGCCGATTTCATCCAGTACCAGGAGACCGTCTGAGTGTGCAGCGGCGATGGACTCCAGGGCGTTATCCGTGGAGCGCCACGAGCGCACCAGACGAGGCCCACCATAAACCGAGGCTGCGACTTGCAAGTGAGTGGTCTTGCCGCCGGAGCTGTCGCCGTAGAGGTGGAAGCCGCCCGACTCATGTCCGAGCATGTTCAACAGTGGGCCTGCAAAGGCCACAGAGACGACAAACGCTAAGCGGTGGTTGCCAACGCACAGCGCGCCGATTTGCTGCTGCCATTGCTCCAGAGAGCCGGCCTCGCTGATCGGTGGCAGTTGGGCACCGGCTTCATAAAAATGCAGATGTTCAGCGTGCGAGCCGATTTGCTGTTCTGGCAAAAGGAAGGCGTTATCGTGCCAGCCCAGGCGCGTTACCAGACGTGCGCGCTGGGCGCTGTCGAAGCCACCGAGGTAACTTTGTAGGTCGTTGCGGGCATTGCGTCCTGATCGGCTCCCGGCAAGGCGCAGGCCCATGTCTACCAGTGGGCCAAGCACGTCTTTGCCGAAGTCGCCGGTCATGGTCCTGGCTGGAATGTTCCAGCGTTTTTTGGCGCCGTCCGGGTCGTCAAATTCGACCAATAAGCCCCAGTTGTGGCCCTTGTCGTCGCGAGTACGGGCGATGATTTCGAGAGGCGAACACACAGGACGCGCCTCGCCATCATCGCCGGAATAAAACACCCCTTCAGACGTCAGGCGAAAGCCGCCCGGCAACAGGTCATTTTTCGATTTCGCAGGGCGTTTGGCGGGCGCCTTGGCCGTCTGTTCTTGAGATTCAGTTGGCTCAGCGGCACTGCCGAAAAACTCACCGCTGCGCACCAGCTCGGCGACGTGGGCAGCGGTCCAGCCTTTGGCTAACGCATCCGCTGCATCGTCGCCGTCTGCCCATTTTCCACCCTTGATAAGCGTGGGCTTTCCGCCTTTGCTGCTGGGCTTGAGCTTGAACACGTCGAGCGAGACTCGTTGTACCGAAGCGACGCCCAGCTCAATCAACTTGAGCTCGATGGCGTCCATGCAGGTCTTGCCGCTGGCATCGTTATCCGGCCATAGCACCACCGTGCGCCCTTTGAGTGGCGTCAGGTCGGCCTTGTGCCAAGAGTTGGAGCCGTTCGGCCAGCACGTGGCTACATGGTCGGGCATCAGTTCAGCGGCGGCATCAGCAGCCTTCTCGCCTTCACATAGCATCACAGGCGCATCGGCGCGCTTTGTCAGTTCATCCAGGCGTAGCAGTGGCCGAGGTTCCGGCAAGCCTTGCCAGCGCCATTGGGTGGTTTGCCCATCGGAACTCTTGCACCAGGTCAACGGCGCAAAGACCTTTCGCGGCTTGCCGTCTTCATCGGGACTCAGGTCGAAGCGATACAGCGCCATGATCGGTAGGCCCTGAGCATCGCGATAGATCCATACCTTGGATGGAATACCGTGTTGCCGGTGCTTGGCTGGGCACTTGTTCATGGCCTCGGCCGGGATCGGCTGGATCGCGATCCACTCCGGCGCTGCGGGCTTGGTCGGTGCGCTTTTGGTGGTTGCAGATCCTGCGGAAACGCTGAGCAGATCCGCCAGCTTTTTGCAGGCCTCAACGTCCGTGCCGCCGTCGATGTAGCGCACTAGGTCGATCAGGTCGCCGCCCTTATCGCCGGTGGCAAAATCCGCCCAGGTGCCTTTGCTCAAATTGACCTTGAGTGAGCCTGCGCGTTTGTCCGTGCGCGTCGGGTTTGGTGCGGTGTATTCCTTGCCGCCGTCGACACGTTTGCCGTTTGGCAGCCAGCGAGCAAGTACACGGTCGATGTTCTTCAGAGTGGCACTTTTTACGTCGGCAAAGCTGGGACGTTTTGAAGTGTTGCCGGTGCGCTGAGTCATGGTGTGGTCCTCAACTCAAGCAACGCCTCGTTCACGTCGTCGATCAGCGCTTTGGCCATCTCGCCGAGGTAGAACGCAGGCCAACTAAAACGCTCGCCTGCATCGCTGATGGCGGCGTCGAGGATCAGTTGATTGGCGTGGTGCAGAATCTGGGAGACGGCTTCAGGTGCGTCCTCTAGCGGGATACCGGCATTCACCCGAAACAGGTTTTGGCCGTTACCGTTGGCAGGGGAAAACTCGGAGCGTCCAAGCGTGCTGGAGTGGGTCACAGCGCACCGCCTTTCTGGCCCATCGGCACAGAGGAGGCATCACCGTAAATGGTGAGTGTCTTGATCAAGCCCAAGGTGCCGCGCACATCCCAAATAACAGACGACAGCACGCGGTTGGAAAGCAGGGGTTTATCGCCGTCTAAGTGATCTTCCAACAGCATGAGCACCGAGTCGGCGCGGTCGAGCGCACAGGTGATGGCGTCGATAGGCAGACCGGCTTCTGCGTCCGGGCTGACGCAGAGTAGGTCCTCGGGCAGTGCAAAGCCTGGGAGCATGCTCATTGGGCACCTCCTGCTGCTTCCAGGGCGCGAGCCTTGGACATATGGGCGTTGTAACGGGAGAGACGTGTAGCGAGGCTGGAGTTTGCGTGTAAAGCGGCGAGAGCCATTGCTCGATGAGCGGCGGCGCGAATTTTGGACGGATTGAGGGCGTGCATAGGTGGCGCTCCAAGTTTTGACTATGGAACTGCCACGATCCTTTCCACGGGATTGGGTGGCAGCTGTGCATGGGGTGGAAATACCGGGAAACTTGGAACCCGGCCAGGCCGAAGCCTGCCCACACACAGCCGCCATAACTCGAAACCGCAGGCGTAAAAAAAGACGCCTGCAATCGTAATGGGGGCGCCTGTGCGCCAAGTTTTCAAACGGGTTTCCACGCCCGGTCGCTGAATTTGCAGCGACGGCCAGAGAGTAACGTGCGTTTTTTGAAAGCGCAACTATGCAGATGGCTTGCGGATTTTTTCGAGGCGGCATAAATTGATCAGGCATGTAGATTTACCTCAACGCCTCCGGTTGCCGCCGGGGGCGTTTTCATTTCAGGCATGGACTTCCCAGCTCAGGGAAACAAAGGGCAAGAAATCGCCATCGAGACAGGCGCGTGCATCTTCGTAGGCGTCGATTTGTTGGCCTTCGTCGACGATAATTGCTCGCGGGGCTTGGCAGGGAACTGATAGGGCGCACCAGGTGCCATCTGCCCATCGCATTACCATCACGTCCCGGTTAAGGCGTTTTTGCTGTGTGCGGTGGCGCTCAAAACGCTGCATACCTCGTGATGAGAACCCCACTTTTCTGAGTACAGAAAAGGGCTGCAAAATGGCCTTGTTGGCGACTCGATTTTTCATGCTGCCATCCGGTCGCGCGCTTCGATGCGGCTTTTAACCCAGCTTTGAACTTCGGAAAGGACCCAGGCAACCGGCGCGCCGCGCGCGGTGCTGTTGCTCAATTTGACCGGCTGTGGGAAACCACTATCGGGGCACTGCATAAGCTTGTAGATCGTCGAGCGTTTGTATCCTGTAACGATCTCAAGACGCGGCATTCTGATTAGGGTGGTAGCGGGGTCAAATGGAGCGGCTAAGTCTGGTACGGTGCTGGTGGAGTCGAAGGGGTTGGCAAAACTTGGGAAGGTTGGAGCGCGCGGGTGGGCGGAGTTCTTTGTCATTTGAATTGCTCTCGATTGGTTTGGACTGGCGAGAGCAATGGTCTAGAGATGGGACGTCGGTGAGCAGTTCACTTCCAATTGAAATTCGATTGAAATTTTATCTACAACACCAAATTGCGTTTGAGGATGGCCTCAACGCTTTTGCGAGATAGGGCTTTTTCTGTCTCAAGCGCAATCCACTCAGGCCGTTGTTTTGGAGGTTTGGCGACCTCACGCTTTAGCCAAGCATGCACCTTCGTTGCGACGTTACGTTTGGACATCCCGGCTGCGCGGTAGTGACGACCCTGTTTAACTATCGCGGCGTCTCGAACGCTAATCTCCTCGTTACGGTCCATGCCGCTGATGATGCCGCCTTTTTTGCGGATGGCATTCTTAATCGCTCGGTCGGCGATAGGTCTTAGTTCATCGTCGGCAAGGCAGGGTAGGGATGTGATCGGTTCTAGATAGAGGGCGTAATCATCAAGTGTCTGAATGCGCTCATTCGGATCGACTTGCATCTCTACGAGCTCGCAGTAGAGGTCCCACGGCAAGTCAGCAGGAGGTTCTGTGACAAGAGCCCAAGCCTCTTGATCGGCTGTCTGCATCCAGTTGGCTAACGTCTCCAGCGCTTTTAACGCACAAGCCATGATGTAGCCCGCATGAGCATCACGCTCCGACACCGAGTAGTAACCGCTGTACATTCGTACCCAATGCGCCAGGCGTGCCCTGGTGTCGGTGGAGGCATATTGAAAAATACTCTCCTGATGGATCATCGTCTGAATGCACATACTGCCGAGATCTTTCCTGTCGGCGAGATCTTTATTGATATCGTCGCGATGAATGCGCAGCCAGCACTGGTCGATCAGGTGGCAGGCGTCAGCGACCTGTCCACGGCAGAGATCATAGAGCGGTTGCGCTGAGAGAGATTTGAGCAGGCCGCTGCTTAGCGCCGAATGCAATATGGTTTGGCGATCAGTCATTGCCAAATGTCTCAGACGCCGTGTAAACGGGGGTCCCACGCCCTGCGCTTGAAAGGCGGAGCCAGCGAATGTCGCTTGGTAGGCTCGGGTGAAAAGTGTCTGCCCGCAGCACCTGAGCTCTGACTTTTGCGTTACACGCCGTGGCCGCGTTACATCGGATGTACGCTATGTTGCTCAGCTGTGTAACAGGCCTGAAAGCCAATGAAACCGGGCGTTTGACGATGGGCGTTACACGAGTAACACCCGTTACACCGGTTTTGGAGGGGGGCTGGGTATGTGCTCTCATACTGCCTTTCCAAATTGGCCCTGCACCACATTTCCACTCACTAGGGCATCAAGGTGGTCGGCGTACCACTGCATCATCACTCTGCGCTGAGGCAGGTACACAGCTTTGTTATAGACCCCGGCAATCCCTTCCTTTGCATGGGAGAGCTGGGCCTCAATGTGATTCTCATCGAAACCCTGCTCATTGAGTATGGTGCTGGCAATGTGACGAAATCCGTGGCCTGTTTGCCTACCGGCATATCCCAGTCTGCGTAGAGCCATTAGAAATACGGTGTTGCTGCGGGGGATTGTCCTGTCTTTCCTGCCTGGAAATAAAAGAGGGTACGCACCTGTCAGTGTTCGTAACTCAGTGAGCGCTTCGATTGCCTGTCTAGAGAGAGGCACCACATGTTCGCGGCGACGCTTCATTCGTTCGGCTGGGATCGTCCATAACTTTTTGGATAGATCGATTTCTGACCAGCGTGCTTCCCGAATCTCGCTCGGGCGCGATGCTAATAAGGAAAGCAAGCGAAGCCCTATACGAACGTCCTTTGCGTGAGGGTAGGAGTTGATTGCTCGAAGCAGCGCAGGCAGTTCTTCAATCGAAACGTGTGCATAGTTTTCAGCGCTACGCGACTGTAGGAATTTGCTGAGACCTTCAAGAGGGTTATGGACGGCTCGTCCTGTTACGCGGGCAAGGTCATATATCTCTTTGCAAAAGGCGCGAACCCGGCCCATTTGTTCAATGATCCCCTTCTGTTCCATGCCGCGTAGAAACTCCATCCATTCCAGGGGCAGTATTTCTGTGTATACGCGTTTGCCGAAGACGGGGAACACGTGAAGCTCCAGTGCGCCAAGCACTCGTCGAGACGTACCTGATTCCCAGCTTGTGCGTCTGGCCTCAAACCACTCGCGACCTAACGCTTCAAAGGTGTTGTTGGCTGCAACCTGGTCTGCAACCTTGCGAGCTTGCTTGCTCACCAATGGATTTTTGCCGGTCGACGCGTCTTCCCGCAGTTGAGCTGCTTTCTGTCTCGCCAAAGACCCACTGATTTCCGGGTAGCCGCCGAGACCCAGCCAAGACCATTTCCCGTCTGGCTTTTTGTAGCGCAGCTCCCACGATTTTTGCCCGTTAGGTTTTACCCGGAAATACAGGCCATTCCCGTCCTGCTCCCGATATGTAGCGTGCTCAGGCTCCAGGCCTGCAAGCGTGGTGTCTGCTAAGGGGCGGCGTTTGATTTCAGAGCGCTTCACTTCCTGTATGCCTCCAGTTATAGGAATCTC
>Ga0163162_10003067_pt1 | contig 15968 bp, 10 predicted proteins | sample S55metaG_FD_115310 | JGI IMG/M metagenome (GOLD analysis project Ga0163162, IMG submission 115310) | Switchgrass rhizosphere microbial communities from Kellogg Biological Station, Michigan, USA - S5-5 metaG | ecosystem: Host-associated > Plants > Roots > Rhizosphere > Soil | place: USA...
GCAGCTCCTATTTCGTGGACCCAAGGGGGCAGATCTTCGCCCAGGCCTCCGAGGATAAGGACGAGCTGCTGATTGCCGACTTCGACCTGGACCAGATCGAAGAAGTGCGCAGCGTATGGCAGTTCTTCAGGGACAGACGACCGGAAACTTACGGCAAATTGACAGAACTTTAAATCATTGTGCATGGCCATTACCAATCATCGACTGACATCCGAAGCATACGAAGAGAACTTCAGGGACATCCATCCCCCTTTTGAAACGAGGGATGCTGTGCTGGTAGAGGCCAACCGCTGCCTCTTCTGCTATGACGCGCCCTGCACCAAAAGCTGCCCCACCGGCATCGACGTGCCGAAATTCATCAGTCAGATCGCTGCCGATGACCTCAGGGGATCCGCCCGCACCATTTTTATCGCCAATATCATGGGCGGCGGCTGCTCACGCGTATGCCCCGTGGAAAAACTATGCGAAGGGGCCTGTGTATACAATCTCATGGAAGAAACACCCATCTCCATTGCACGTCTGCAACGCTATCCCACCGACCAGGCAATACAGCGGAAATGGCCCCTGTTCACCCGCAAACCCTCCAACGGCCGTCGTGTCGCCATCATCGGCGCCGGACCGGCAGGTCTTAGCTGTGCGCATGTGCTTTCCCGTGAAGGCATCGACGTCACCATCTACGAAAAGGAAGAGAAAGGCGGCGGGTTGATGACCTACGGCGTCGCCGCCTATAAAGTGACACCCGAATATTGCGCGGAAGAACTGCATTACATTCTTTCCCTGGGCGGCATTACTATTCAATATGGCAGCGAGCTGGGAAAGGACCTGCAGCTGGAACAGCTGCGCCTGCAGTACGATGCCGTCTTCCTGGCCTTTGGCGTGGGACTGGCCCGCCGGCTCGACATTCCCGGCGAAGAGCTGGAAGGTGTGGTGGACGCCCTCCGTTTTATCTATTCCATCCGTTCCGACGGCTTTCCTTCCGTGCCGGTGGGTGATAAAGTGGCCGTCATCGGTATGGGAATGACTGCCATCGACGCCGCCACCCAGGCGCGCCGGCTGGGTGCAGGAGAGGTCACGCTGGTATACAGAAGGACAGCGGCGGAAATGCCCTGCACAGAAAAAGAGCTGGAGATCGCCCGGCTCGACGGCTGCCACATCCACTGGCTGGCAGCACCCGAAGCGCTCACCGGGGCCGATGGCTGCGTGACACAGCTGCGCTGTCAGAAAATGGAATTAGGCCCTCCCGACGCCAGCGGACGCCGCACACCTCAACCCACCGGAGAGACCTTCACCCTGGACGTGGATATGGTCATCAAAGCCACCGGCCAGATGCCTTTCGAGGAATTGGTGCAGCAATCCGGTCTGCGCCATCGCAACGGAAAGATCGATATTGGGCCCGATGGCATTACCCCGCTTTCCGGCATCTTTGCCGGCGGCGACTGCGTCAATGGCGGAAAAGAAGTGGTAGATGCTGTGCAGGCCGGTAAGCTGAGCGCCGCCGCGATCCTCGAATACATTCAGTCGCAACCCCCACGGCCCGCCGTAGGACCGATTGATCCATCCATACCCGATCACACCGTTTAAATCTTTTACCATGGCTTCCCTCTATACAAACTATCTTGGCATCTCTTCTCCCAATCCCTTCTGGCTGGCCAGTGCGCCCCCGACGGATAAATTGATCAATGTGCTCCGCGCATTCGAGGCCGGCTGGGGCGGGGTCGTGTGGAAGACGCTCGGAAGCCAGGTGAAGAACGTGTCCTCCCGTTACTCCGCCGTAGACTACCACGGCAGCCGTGTCATGGGCCTGAATAATATCGAGCTCATAAGCGATCGCCCTTTGGACCTCAACCTCAAAGAAATAAAAGAATGTATCCGCCTCTTCCCGGACAGGGCCATGATCGTCTCCCTCATGGCTGACAACGACCGTGACAGCTGGCATGACCTGATCCGTAAAGTAGAGGACACCGGCGCTCACGGACTGGAGCTGAATTTTGGCTGCCCTCACGGCATGACCGAACGTGGTATGGGCGCTGCTGTTGGACAGGACCCCGCCATCGCCCGCATCGTGACGGAGTGGGTCATGGAGGCCGCCACTATCCCCGTCATCACCAAACTTACACCCAACGTACATTCTGTCGTACCCACCGGCCGTGCAGCCGTAGAAGCCGGCAGCCAGGGACTTTCCCTTATCAATACCATCCAGTCCGTCACAGGCGTGGACCTTGACACGTTCATCCCCAATCCCAATGTAGGGGGCAAGTCCACTTTTGGCGGCTATTGCGGCCCCGCTGTGAAGCCCATCGCCCTGAAAATGCTGACCACCATTGCACAGGACCCCGTCACCGCCAAAGCGCCCGTTTCCGGCATCGGCGGCATCACCACCTGGAAGGACGCCGCAGAGTTCATGCTGCTGGGCGCCACTACCGTACAGATATGCACTGCCGTTATGAAGCACGGCTTTCGCATCATCGAAGGGCTCTGCGAAGGCCTCAGCAACTGGATGGATGAGAAAGGGTTTCAACAAACCACTGATTTCATCGGCCGCAGCGTCCCTACCCTCACGCACTGGGAAGACCTGGACCTTAATTTTCACATCGTGGCCCGTATCGATCCTGATAAATGTATCCATTGCGGGCTTTGCTACATCGCATGTGAGGATGCTTCACACCAATCCATCAGCATGGATCAGGGCCATCCCTATAATACGTATACCATCAAGGAAGACGAATGCGTCGGCTGCAATCTCTGCAAACTGGTCTGTCCCGTGGATAATTGCATTACCATGGTCGAGCAGCGCAAAGGACCGGACTACCTTAACTGGAAGGAGTTCCAGCAGCGGGGCCTACCCCTGAACGATCATTAAAAGGTCATTTTGGGTCCATGCCGCTTATTCACTTATTCCTTCTCCGGCAACGCCATTTGCGGTAAATATCCCGCCCGAATGGCGTTTACGGATGATTGTGGTGTCAATACTTTCACCTGTTGATCTGCCGGCAATGCCCCTCCATCCTCATACCCAAAGGGGCTCCAGCGAAAGATCTTCCCACGCGCCACCAGGTAAGCGTTTCCCTCTATTTCTACAAAACTACCATCCGGCAAACGATCGGTCATTTCTTCGTACATGACTTTCCCGCCGCGCTCATTGATCCTCTCCCTGTGAATGATCTTATCTATCTCTCCGATGGCAGTGTCCTCGTTGAATCCATACTCCGGATTCCCTTTTAGCCAAAATCCTTTGAATCTGACCGCATCCTTCCTCCGGCATTCAAAACAAGGCCGGTGTCCCGCCGCAAATGAAGTGGCCTCGTCCAGGAAGAACAGTTCCGTATACCTGTCAGGCGACATCACTTTCCTTTGCCGGCCTTTGAACTGCAGCACACACGTGATCCACACTTTCAGTTTGAATGCCCGGCGAATGGTTTGACACTCATCGTGCAGTAGGCCCCTGTTACCCATCCAGGCTCCGCGCGCATTCGTTGTGATAATGTTCCCCCAGGGATCGACTCGATTCTGTAACATATTTTATTGACAAATAAAATTAAAATTTGTTACAGGTGATAAATAAAAAATAGCCACCAGTTGTTACTCGCGGCTACTTGCAGGAAAGGCTATTTGGCTAATGGACCGGGAATCCCTTATTTCCCGGTAATCCCTTTATTAATGTAAAAAAACAGAACCGCCCAATATTTATATCGAGACGGTTCCGCACCTCTGAAAAGCGCAAACGACTAACTTACTTAAAACATATTTCTAGGTTCCATCCCGGATAATATTAGTCAGAAGAGCGGTGATTGCTAACAGGATCAAAATATGGACCGCATTCCCCATTTTAAACACAAAAAACCCAATTGCCCATCCTATCGTCAGGACAACAGCAATGACATACATCCATCTTGTCATGCCATTGCCGGCTGCGGGCTCTTGGGGAGTATTCAAATTGGTTAATTATGCGTGTACGCAAATATGCGCCTATCCCGCCGGCCGATCATTACATAATTATGTAAAAATGTTATATGATTCACACTTTTCATATATCCGTTCCAGGTGACCCGATGGTCATTCACTCCTCAAACTCTTCACCGGATTGGCCATCGCAGCCTTCACTGCCTGATAACTCACTGTCAGCAGCGTGATCAGCAAAGCGCCGCCACCCGCAGCGGCAAATATCCACCACGACAAATGAGCATGATAGGTATAATTCTGCAGCCACCCCTGCATGAAATAGTAAGCTACTGGCATCGCTATCAACAGGGAAATGGCCACCAGCATGATAAATTCTTTCGACAGGAGCCGCCACAGGATGAATACCGTCGCCCCCAGCACTTTCCTTACCCCGATCTCCTTGGTACGTTGTTCCGCTACAAAGGAAGCGAGACCGAATAAGCCCAGGCAGGAGATAAAGATAGCCAGGAAGGCAAAACAGCTGGATAGCTTGCCGATCCGCTCCTCATTGCCGAACTTCTTACCATACTCCTCATCCACCCATCTGTAATCAAATGGAGAAGCCGGATTGTACTTCTGAAAGATCTTCGCCACCTTACCCAATGCCGCATGTATATCATGTTCCCCACCCAGCTTTATCAGCATGGTATTGATATTCTTGTTATTCAGCAAATAGAATGCGGGCTTTACGGGTTGAAAAGGATCTTCGCGGATCATATCCTTCACCACCCCTACCACGGTATAGGCTCTCCCACCCTGTCCGACTGTCTCACCGACGGGGGTGGCAAAACCTATCAGCTTAATAGCCGCCTCGTTCAGGATCATCGCTGACGAATCCGTGGCAAATGCCCCGGAAAAATCACGCCCTTGCACCAGTTGCCATCCCACCGTCTTTCCAAACCCGGCAGTGACGCTATTAGATATGACGAGGGGACGCGCATTGGGATCCTTGCCTTTCCAGGTAATATCTGTCGTCCCCCCATACTGCGCATTCATGGGACAGGATGCAGATGCCATCTCCTCCACCACACCGCCTGCCAACAGTTCGTTCCGGATCGCCCTGGCATGGGTATAGAGCTCTTTGGTCTGCATGCCGACCTCTATCAATCCATTCTGCTTGTATCCCATGGGCAGGTTCCTGGCAAACTGGATCTGCCTGAATACGACCATCGTGCCGATGATCAGCAGTACCGAAACGCTGAATTGCACGACCACCATTACCCGGCGCGGGATCGCGGCAAAACGACCGGCTTTAAAAGTCCCTTTCAACACCTTTACGGGAGAGAATGAGGACAGGTACAAGGCCGGATAGGAGCCGGCGATCAGGCCAGTGAAAAGGCTAAATCCGATGCCTGCTGTCCAGAAGAGGGGGTTCGACCAGGGCAGGGTTATTTTTTTGTCCGCTACTGCATTAAAGAATGGCAGCAGGAGTGTCACGAGCAGCAAAGCCAGGCAGAATGCAAACAAAGCCACCATCAGCGATTCGCTGAAGAATTGAACTACGAGCTGCCTCCTTACGGAACCAATGGCCTTGCGGATACCTACCTCCCTTGCCCTCTTTTCGCTGCGGGCTGTGCTGAGGTTCATGAAATTGATACAGGCCAGCAAAAGCACAAAGATGCCGGTGATCCCAAACAGCCAGACAAAGGTGATCAGTCCGCCTGTATTGACTCCATTGGTAAAGTCTGCATACAGGTGCCAGCGTCGCATGGGGAACAGAAAGAATTCCGGATGATACTTGGGCGGGTCCGGCTGTTTCATCCGGCTCTCCCTGATCCTTGCGGATACAGTAGCAAAATCCGCTCCCTCCTTCAGCTCCGCATACATATTGAATGAATTATTGTCCCAGTTGGTAAGGCTGCTCTTTACATAATCCTTCGTTGCAAACAGGTCCCAGGCAGCGAAAAAACCGACTTCATTGAAAGAGCTGTTATAAGGGAAGTCCTCGTAAACACCCGCCACCTCCACGGGATCATTGTTATCGAGCGTGATACGTTTGCCCATAGGGTCTTCTTTTCCGAAGATCGTTCTGGCCAGAGAGGTGGAAAGCAGGATGGCATGCATGTCCTTCAGGGCATGGCGATCGCCCGTCACCATGCGCAGCGAAAGCATCTCCGTCATATCCGGCTGTACATAGCTGCCAATGTTTGATACCTTCTTGTCTCCGGCGGCAAGGATCACCTTCTGGCTGCCGGAAGTGAGGCTCACATATTTGAAATCAGGGTATTTGGTCCGTAGCTCGGTAGCCAGCGGTATCGGCGTGACGTCATAGGCGGATTTTTCATTTTTGGTAAAAGATACATACTGCCACACCTTGCCGATACGGTCGTAATGGGAGAAGCCCTTGTTGTAAGACTGCTCATCATAGATCCAAAGACCGATGAGGATGGCTACGGCCATCCCTGTGGCCAATCCAATGAGATTAATGGACGAATACAATTTGCTTTTTACCAAATTGCGCCAGGCAACAGTAAGGTAGTTTTTCAGCATGGCAGTCTTTTATTTCCAATGTATCCGCCAAGAACATACCAAAGAGCTAAATCATTATTTACCAGCCATTCATTCAGGGACTATCTCTGCCAACTGTCCGTTTTTGCTACACAGGATGTCCTGAAAAGAAACGGGCCGCAACAGCGGCCCGTTTCAATCTGCTTATTTCTTCACCGTGAACCGGTATTCCGTGCTCGTTTTATACTTCCCGCCGGGCTTCAGCTCCGTGGAAGGGAAAGACGGCTCATTGGGCGAATCAGGATAATGCTGCGTCTCCAGACAGAAAGCCGTCCGGTGATCGTCCTTCTTTCCACCCTTCAGCGGATTGCCGCCATTCATGAAATTGCCGCCGTAGAATTGGATGCCGGGCTCCATCGTCAGCACTTCCATGAAGATGCCGCTCTGATCGCCCTGCACCGTTGCCGCCAGGTTCAGCCCTGAGCCTTTATTGGCATTCAATACAAAATTATGATCATAGCCTTTGCCGAATTTCAGCTGCTCATTGTTCGCATCGATCCGCGATCCGACAGCCGCCGGCTGCAGGAAATCAAAAGGGGTGCCGGCTACAGGTTCCAGCTTGCCCGTCGGTATCAGCGTCGAATCCACCGGCGTATACCGGTCTGCGTTCAGGAAAAGCAGATGATTGTTGATGGTCCCGCTGCCCTGTCCGTTGAGGTTGAAATACGTATGGTTCGTCAGGTTCAGCACGGTAGCCTTGTCCGTCGTCGCCTCATAATCTATCTTCAGGGAATTGGCGCTGTCGCCGGACAATGTATAAGTCACTTTTGCCTGCAGGTTGCCCGGATAGCCTTCTTCCTGGTCCTGTGACAGATAGGTTAATTCAAGGGTGCTGTCATTCAGCTTTTTTGCATCCCAGACATGTGCGCCAAAGCCCTTGAGGCCGCCATGCAGGTGATTAGCTCCATTATTGGTCGCGAGTTTGTATTCTTTGCCATCCAGCTTGAATTTTCCTTTAGCGATGCGGTTGCCATAGCGGCCCACAATGGCGCCGAAATAGGTCTCAGGCTGGTGGATATATTTACCGATGCTGTCATATCCCAGCGCCACATCCGTCAAAGTCCCATTCTTGTCCGGTACCAGCAGGCTGACGACACGCGCCCCATAATTGGTGATGGCGACGGATGCATTATTCTTATTCTTTAGTATATACAAGGCCGTCATCTTACTTTCCATGCTGTCCTTGAAAAGATTGGCATCCGGCAATGCAGCTCCGGCTGCAGGGGCGATAGTAGCAGAGTCGCCGGCAGGCTTGTCAGTTGTCGCATTGTTACCGCAGGCGACCAGCAAACAGGCGGCTGCGATGCACGAAAAAGAGGCAAAAGATCTCATCTTCATATAGCAATAATTGTTTTAGATATTATTTAGATCAGTGAAGTTCCATTCTCGATCTGGCCGATATACACTTTCAGCTCCTTGTTCATCGCCCTGGCATACGCTGGTGTCAGGTCCGCCACCAGTTCATCGATAACGGCTTCCCGCACCAGGTTAATGGTGCAGCCGCCAAAACCACCTCCCATCATCCGGGCGCCGATAACACCCGGTCTGCCCTTCACCTGTTCCACCAGGAAGTCGAGCTCGGGGCAGCTGACGGCATACTTCCGGCTTAAGCCCTCATGTGTGGCGAACATCTTTTGCCCGAAAGCTTCAATGTCCCCCTTCTTCAGGTCTTCACTGGCCGCCAGCAACCGGAGATTTTCTTCCACTACATACTGACAACGTTGATAGACCAATGGGTCTGCCGGCGCCACGTATTTATCCAGCATCTCCAAAGTCGCGTCCCTCAGGCTGCGAACCTCCGGGTAGTGCGCCTGGATCAATGCAACACCCGCTTCGCACTGTTGACGGCGCGTGTTGTATTCAGAGCTGGCCAGCGAATGCTTCACATTCGTGTCCAACAAAACGATGCGGATACCATCCGTGTTAAAAGGTGCATATTCGTATTCCAAAGACTGGCAATCCAGCCGGATGACATGGTTCCTGCGGCCGAACATACTGGCGAACTGATCCATGATCCCGCATTTCACTCCCACGAACTCGTTCTCCGCCTTCTGCGATAATTTCACCATGGTCAACGGGTCCATCTTCAGACCGAATAGCTCATTCAGGGAAAAAGCCGTGGCGCATTCCAGGGCGGCCGAAGAGGACATACCCGCTCCAAGGGGGATATCTCCGCCAAAAACACAGTTGAAGCCGCCTACCTTATATCCAAGGGCCTGGATCTGCTGGACGACTCCCAATATATAATCGGGCCAGTGAAGGGAAGAAGGCGTCACCTTGGCCGTATCGCCCAGATAGCTGAGATCAAGGTCCTGTGATACAATGTGAATAAGGTCGTCATCCCGGCGGGACACGGCCATATAGATCGCCTTATTGATGGCGGCAGGCATGACAAACCCATTATTATAGTCCGTATGCTCGCCGATCAGGTTGACCCTGCCGGGAGACCGTACTACCATCGGGTCTGTATTAAAGGTTTCTTTGAATTTCTCTATAATCTTGAAGGACAATGACTTCTCTTGTTGTGTTGCTATCATATGCGGTCAATCTGCAAGTGTCAAAATAACATCTATTTTGACTTAAAATAAAACTTTTTTCATTTATCTTTAGACATATGGACCTTTTTTAGCAAGTGTTCCCCTACCTGCAGTCCCTGCGCCATTCCGTTCCCGATGGCGTCCATAAAATGAATACCACCATAAAACCTTGATATGCCTGCTTCCTGGGCCGCTTGCTGAAATGATTCAAAATGCCTGGGAGGCAGGCCATACTGCACCTCCACACTGTCTGTGTAGTGAAAATGGTCACCGAAATACCAGGTCAGGATGGTCGCCGAGGTTGAAGAGATGCAGGAATGACCACTCAGGTATTCCGGAAAAGGCGGAGTTTGCAGCAACGGACTCCAATTCCGGTCAATATATTTCCTGATCGCAGTCTCAGGCCTTATCCTGTTGCTTCTGTATTTCTCATCCCAGCAGCAGATGAAGCTGTCCATTAGCCCCATGGCCACCAGCGTATAGATCATCATGGACTGTTCAAAACTCTTTCCGGCCTGTTCACAGGCTATTCCTGTGATGCCCAGCCAATGGGCGCCGGGTGATATCTTTTTCAGTCCTATCCAAAGGTGCCCGTTGTCCTGCACGGCGAATGGATTGCAATCCCAGAATGCAGCTATGATCCGGTGTTCCTGTGGCAGCGTATCCATATAATTCTGCATCATGAGCTTATAAAATGCGGAATGTTTATCCTTGGAAAAAGGGATGGGAGGGGCAGGCTTGAATTGTGAGGAAGAGTCCAGTGTGAATGGCCGCACTGTCTTAAACCAGGGCTCTACAGCCGCCATATAGGCGGGAGGAGTAGGATACCAGCAGCCTTCTTTATCTTCGGGCGTATATCGCGGCAGGTTGCTGATCTTATTATACCCGTCTGCCTTGGCATATGCCAGTATCCTTTTGCTGATGGCTAATGCATACTTCTGCGAACCTTCAATTATCTCATCGGAATACCCGGCACCTCTGCAGGAATCCAGGAAACGCCGCTCATATTGTCCGAATAAACTGCCCGATGGCTCCATTTTTCCGGCTGTTTTCATCATTGCCAGCAAAGCGGCCAGCTGGTAAGCATATCCACTGATCGAATCCGGCTTCCTTAGATCGGGATAACCGTTTATTACCCCGTGCATGCTTTTGTAACTGTGGTCGTTTTCAGACAGGATCTCATAGCCGGCCAGGCAGGCGTAAGAAAAAAAACGAGCTGCCAGGGGTGGATTGGTGACATCGTGTACCATCAGTTCGGTCATTTGCCCGAGTACATGACTGATATCTTTCTGGCTGAATGGCTGCGGCTCCCGGGAATGCTTACAGCCGGCCGCCGCCAGCAGGACTACAATAACTGAAAGACAATAAAATATCTTCATAACTATCTCCCTTTATAAGCTTTTATCTCATTTTGATTGATGCCGAATAATAGCGTATCGCCCAGAGACAGCACACTTCGTACATCTCCCCAGAGGTGAAAACCGGATCGCTGCTGGTCGACATAGGTGAAGTTCCCTTTACCATCGCCTCTTAATAATATGCCATAATTGGCGTCATATTTACCGAACCGTAGTCTTGCATGGCTGATATTCCCGCATAGCAGCAGGTCTTTTTTACCATCCTTATCATAATCCAACCCGGTGATCGTAAAGACAGGCGAGAATTGTGCCTGCAGCGGCAAAGATCGTTCATGGAATTTTCCGTCCGGACCACTCTCAAAACAGGCCGTTTTCAGGTAATTAGCCTGCAGATGATTGACATCTTTCAATTCCTCTGCAGTAAAAACATCTTTGAGTCCCGCATCCGCGTAGCTCTTATAGTCCGGAAAGCGGGTGCGCATGATACTCAGCTGATCAAGCAATTCATCCCTCGTTACGTACGGGTAGCTGGTGTCTTTGATATAGAGACACAGGATGGGGTCGACAGAACCATTGTCATCGAAGTCCTTATAATACATTTCCGCGGGCTCCTTTTCGCTGGCCTTACATTGGGAATTTAGTCCCAGGTTGCCGGCGACAATGTCCGGCTTACCATCTCCGTTGATATCTTCCACCAGCAGTTTATTCCACCAGCCGTTGTAATCTTTGGCAAAATAGTCCCGGGTCCTGTTTTCCAGCTTGCCCTGGTTGTTGATAAATATGGTGATCGGCAGCCACTCCCCTACCACTATCAGGTCTTTTTTGCCGTCACCGTTCAGGTCTGCCCAGGCTGCATCGGTGACCATGCCTGCTTTTTGTAGCTCGGGCGCCAGGCTGCCGGCCTGATCCGAGAAATGCCCCTTGCCGTCATTGATCAGTAGATAACTTCGGGGATTTTCCGGGTAACGTCCCGGGATGACACGGCCGCCCACGAACAGATCCGCATGACCATCTCCGTTGATATCCGTCATCCGTACACAGCTCTTGCTCACCCTCATGACTGGCAGCGCACCTGCGCTCCTGGTGAAAGACCCTTTGCCATCATTGATATACAGCCTGTCCTGTAACAGGCTGTCATCGGGAACAAGGTTGTGGTATCCGCCACTGGCTATATACAGGTCCGGAGCGCCGTCTCCATTGGCATCAAAGAACAGGGCATCTGCATCTTCGCTCAATTTATCCGCTTCGAAAGCCGGCTGCATTCTTTGAATGAATTGCCCGTTTTTCTGCCTGATGTATAAATTTCCTGCCTGCCCGCTGCCGCCTCCTACGAATACATCTTCCAGGCCATCCCCGTTGACATCGCCTTTGGCCATGCAAGGCCCGGAAAATGATAACGGGTTGATCAACAACGGCTGCCGTTTAAAATCATTTACCCGGTTGGCCGCAGCATGATAGGTAATGGGTGATCTCATTTCCGTGAAGTATGAACTTTCCGGTCCGGGCGCCTGGTATGGGATAATAGCATTTTTCTCCTGCACTAACAGTTGCCGGTCTCCCTGGAGACCCGTGAGTATTTGTTGTTTGCCGCTTTGCCATACGATCCGTAATGAATCGACGGCTGTATCCGTTCCCAAGCCGAAATGCAGTATGGAAGATACGCTGGATTGGAAGCCCCTTGCGGGCATTTGTTCGACGTATTGTTGTTTGCCCTTGTTGTAGATCGTCACTTTGGCCCCGATGCCCATGGTATTCGGGCTGCTGCCTTCCAGCCTGAGCTGCAGAAAGTGGTTATGGAGTAGTTTATTGGCTTCGTTCTCATAAATGAAAGCGGGCAGGTTGATATTATTGACCACCAGGTCCAGGTCTCCGTCATTGTCCAGGTCTGCGTAGGCGGCTCCATTGCTATTGGAAGCTGCGGTGAATCCCCAATCGATTCCCCTGTTGGAGAATGTTAGGTCCCCGTTATTGCGGAACATGTAGCTCTTCACTTTCGACGATGGTATCTGCTGCACGAGTGCGAGCAGATCTTTTCGCATTACTTTCCTGTCCTTTAAAAAATCTCCCATGTATTTTAAAAAATCCATGTTGGTATAATCCCGCAGATACCCGTTGGTGATAAAAAGGTCCTTCCAGCCATCATTATCATAATCAGCAAACAGGGGCGCCCAGCTCCAATCGGTATTGGATATTCCCGCCAACTGCCCGATCTCGCTGAATGTCCCGTTGCCATTATTAACATGCATCATATTGCGCATATATGCATAATAAAAGCCCGACCGGATACTCAATTCGAACTTTTCGTAATTGTCGGGGGCAAACAGCAGTTTTTGCCGGCGATTGTCTTCCGGCAGCATGTCCAGTGTAATAATATCGGGCAGGGCGTCATTATTAATGTCTGCAACATCATTGCCCATGGAAAAATTGGACGTATGTCCCAGGGTTGACTGGATCTTATCGGTGAACGTGCCGTTCCTGTTATTTATGTAGAGGTAATCCGGCACGCCGTAATCATTTGAAATGTAAATATCAGGCCACCCGTCTCCATTAAGATCTGCTATACCGGCCCCTAAGCCATAGGTTAATTCAGAGCTGCTCAGGCCGGCCTGCCCGGTGATATCCTGGAAATGACTGTTATCATTCCTGTATAAGCGGACACCGCAGGATGGGTTGCTTCTTTTGAGTATTTCAGCAGTCGCTGTTTCGTCCAGGATCGGCAATAATTTGGGAGAATGATCCAACAGGAACATATCCAGGTCTCCGTCCCTGTCGAAGTCGAAAAATACGGCCTGCGTACTATAGGCAGAATCGGCCAGGCCATATTGCTGGGCCTGTTCGGTGAAATGGGGGATCCCCGTAGCGTCATTACCTTCGTTGATAAATAATTGGTTCATCCTTTTCGGGCCTGGCAATTTCCCCGAATAACATACATACATATCCTGTTTGCCATCCCCATTGATGTCCACCATCGTCACGCCGGTCTTCCATGGCCCGGGTCTTCCTGCTACTCCTGCAGCACCCGTAATGTCCTCAAACTGCATTTTCCCTTTATTGAGGTAGAGCTTGTTATCAATCATATTGCCAGTGAAATAAATATCCTGCAACCCGTCTCCATTCACATCGGCTATTGCGACGCCACCGCCATTGTAAAGATATTCATAGGTCATTACATTGGCGTTGAGGCCTTCGGTCAGTGTGTTGGAGAAATCGATGTGTGTTTGTTCTGCCGGCAAGAGCGTAAACAGCGGAGGGGAGCTTTTACCAGGCTCGTTTTGAGAAGAGGAATGGCAAGCGGCGAAAGATATCATGGCGATGAGCGGGCCTGCAAGCAGTTTAGTATTCAATTGTCAATATTTAGCTGTTAAATATACATAGGCGGTTTACAAAAATAAGAACTATGCCAGTGTATAAGACCGGCATAGTTCTTTAAATGTGTGGAAAATATTTTTTAGTACCCGGGATTCTGGATCAGCTTGTCATTCTTATTCATCTCATCCAGTTTGATCGGCGGAAAATACAGCTTATCATCCCATGAACGATTCTCTACGCCGGCTTCTATGTTCTGTACGACATAGGAATAGGTGTAGTTATCCGTGCTGTACCTGTATGTCGTGACTGTTTTCCCTGGTTTTAAAGTACCCGTAATTTTCATGACCCGTACTTTTTGTCCCAATACTGCCGGGGCGATCATCCACCGGCGTGCATCGTAAAAGCGCTGTTCTTCACATAACATTTCTATGTTACGCTCATGCTGGTAGCTTGCCACCAGCGCCGCACCCGTTCCCGAAATGGCAGGCATGCCTGCCCGGAAACGGATCTTATTGAGCCAGCTTATGGCCGTACTCTCATCTCCCAGGGCGAGACAGGTCTCTATGTAGTTGAACACCACTTCAGTGAACCGGATCTGGGGTGATGGGACCTGCTGTTTCTGGTTCATATCAACGATAGACGGGTCAGGGTCCATGAATTTTTTGATGGCGTAGCCTGTACGGGTTCCGTTCCAGTTCTCCAGGGCGCTGTTCCTGGTATCAATCCCGAAATAGGTCACCGGGCTGGAGGAACTGCCGGTCTGGTAAGTGCCGAACTGGATCTCATTATAAGGATCGATAGCAGCCCCATCCGTGGTCCGGGGCTTCCAGGGAGATCCGTCATACATGATAGACGCATAAAATCTGGGGTCCCTGTTTACATAGGGAGTCACCGCGTGAGCGGGCTTGGTCCAATCGAAAGGCACGGCCTGAGGTGTTCCGGGGGTAGTCGTGCTGTCCATGTATTCATAACTATCCACGAGGTTTTGGGTAGGCTCCGTGGATGTCCAGCCATGGTATCCGTTGGTGCAATTATTACGGGGATACCAGGCGCCCCAGTCATCCGGTGAAGCATTGACATAATATTTGGAGAAGATCGCCTCTTTTTCTCCGCCGTTCTTGGAAAGGAATACATTGGTATAATTGGTGATCGCCTCGGCCTTTGAAACAGGAGCGCCCAAATTTAACTGGTACCCATAGCTTCCCAGATTAATGATCGCCAATGCGGCATCCTGGGCTGCCTTCCACCGGGCGGTACGATCGCCGCTGACATAACCCAATAATTCAGGATGAGCAAATCCGGCGATAAGGGCGGATTTGGCTTTCGCAGTCGGGATATCATGCAGATCGCTTGCCGCATATAGTAATACCCGGGACTTTAAAGCCAGGGCGGCATCACTGGTGGCCCTGCCTAATGCAATGGCCTTACCTGATGTCGTCACATAGCTTTTTAACAGCATAGAAGCAGAATCCAGATCACTGACGATGAAGTTAACGCATTCTTCATAAGTGTTCCTGGCAATGGTGAAATCTTTACTGTTCAATGTATACGATGATTTAATAATAGGTATACCGCCATAGTAGCGCAGCAGCTGATTATAACAATAGGCACGCATGAAATAAGATTCACCTTTTAGCCTGTCTCTGATCACCGGATCGAATGTGGCGACAGACAGATTTTCCAAGGCGAGATCGGTCGCCCTGATCCTTGCATACATTTCACCCCATTCGTAGGTGTTATTCACCCAGCCGGGGTTGTTCGGGCTTATATTGGCCTCCATAATGTCCATTCTTCCGAAATTATACAGGCAATTATCGGTGATGCAATCCATGCTTTCCTGGTTCAGCAGTCCATCGCGTATGGCATTATAAATATCCGTCACAAAGGATTCCGACAAAGAAGCGTCGGACCAGACGGATGCTGCGGGTGCTTTATCCAATGGCTGCGTATTCAGAAAGCTTTTACTGCATCCCGCGATCATCGCTCCTGCAACTATCATTAGCCCAATATGGCACTTTATATTTTTCATTGCTTTCAATTTAAAAAGTTACAGTTAACCCTGTGTTGATAATTCTCGCCTGGGGATAATACTGGAGGCTGGTATTGATCGATTCAGGATCGAAAATATGCTGGTTGGCCCAGGTATGGAGGTTAAGGCCATTTGCATAGATCCTTAGACTGCCTATCCCGGCTTTCTTACTGATCTTCGCAGGGAGCGTATAGCCAATCTCTACATTCTTAAGGCGGATGTAATTCGTGTTCATCATGTAATAAGTATTGCGATTGGAGAAATACTGGTTGTTCCTGTCCACCGTCC
>Ga0163162_10003068_pt1 | contig 15964 bp, 14 predicted proteins | sample S55metaG_FD_115310 | JGI IMG/M metagenome (GOLD analysis project Ga0163162, IMG submission 115310) | Switchgrass rhizosphere microbial communities from Kellogg Biological Station, Michigan, USA - S5-5 metaG | ecosystem: Host-associated > Plants > Roots > Rhizosphere > Soil | place: USA...
AGGTCAGCGCAGGTGCGGCGGGACTGCCTTTCACGATAGCTTGCAAAGCTACCTGCCCGCTGGTCGGAATGGTGGCGGCCGACGGCGAAATCGCCACAGTCACATTATTGGGATCAAAGCTACTACCTCCACCACAGCCGACAGTCACAATCAACAGGACGAGCAGCGTCACGCAGAAGGCTCGGGATAAATTCATTACAGTCCTCGATCAAAAGATCGTTATCTTTAGTTAGTACGCAACAAGCCCGAATACTACACCCAATTCCAGAACCGTCCTGCTTTCTACGCACTATAATTCGCCACTACTCGAGCTATTTTCCCCGTCGCTGATAACTCCATGAACTCTCCGGTGTGCGTGCCCTTTTGATTGGTGTAGTAGAGCAGCACGCTGTTCACGCCCCAGAGCACATTCTCAAGACGAAAGTGGAGTTCCGGATAAGCCTCCAACCCGCGCTGAAAATAAGCTCTCAAGTTCGCCTTTCCAGCCACCTTGCCGTCGGATGTCCCCAGCAGCCTTGCGGCAACGGGAGAGGTTAATTCAATGGCATCATCATAGTGCGTCATGATCAAGTCCAGATCATGGCCGTTCCAGGCTGCTACCCAATGGTTCGCCAGATTCCATGCCTCTTCTTTCGTCATTTCCGTTTCTCCAGAGGAAGATTCACCAAGATACTAATGATTGCTCCTATCTTCTTACGCTTAATCGAGGGTACCCGCCTGATTGACCCTACTGCACTGCTGGGCTCGGGCAGGCGGAAGTTTGCGAATTGCGATCTGGTAACTTTTCAACAGAATTTCGTAGTGGCCTGCAAACGATTGAAGGAATAGATCAATCGCGATTTTGCGGTCGTTCGGTGGCGGGGGTTCCGGGCGCCCACAAATAATCGTCGAAGAGCATGATCCCTCCCGGCTTGATCCTGTACCACGAAAGCATCGCATCCATCAGCACATCGGCCGCATGATGAGATCCGTCGATATAGATGATGTCGAAGTGATCAAGCGGCAGGGTGGACAGGATCGCGTCCGAGCGGCCTCTCAGTTTCGTGACTCTGCTGCCCAGTCCCGAGCGTTGAATATTGTGGTCGAAACGCGTGCTCAGGGGCAATGAGGTGAAAAAGTCTAAGCACACAATGCTGGCGCTGGGATGCGTGAGGATGTTCTCCAGGAACCACACCGCTGACCGCCCTTCATAACTTCCGATTTCCAGCATGCGGATGCCGGCCTGACCGCGATATTCCTGGAAGATACTTACCCAGTTTGAGGTGTTGTAGGAAGTGTAATCGCTGCTAAAAGAGTAGCCCGGATCGCGCTTCAGTCGTCGCGCCAGACGCCATTCCCAGAGCTTGCGTTGCGCGTTCCGCAACAAGTGGTCAAGCATTGGATGAACCACTCCAATTTACACGAAGCTACGCTGACCTTATTTGGCGCCTCTTAGTCCCGTGGCTGGCACGATTAATTCGTTCGTGGTTTTCAAGTGTGTGACATAGAAACATCGCAACTCAAGCGAAAAGTGGGCTTGAGTACGCCAGCCTCGGCACTCTTGTTAAACTCCGAATATGGACCACAAAGCCCGTCAGCAGCGTCTGCAAAAGACTCTGTCCACGCATCACCTGGACGCACTGCTCGTCACGCATCTGCCTAACGTTCGTTATCTTTGCGGATTCACCGGCAGCGCCGGAGCTCTGTTAGTCAGTGGCACAAAGAGCGTCTTTTTCACGGACGGACGCTACACGGACCAGGCTCGAGCCGAGGTGCAGGCCGCCAGAATTGTAATCACTCGCAAAGGTCCGATGGCCGGAGCGGCAGATTGGCTGTCCGTCCAACAGAAGGGCGACCGCCGTGCTTCGTCCTCGCAGCCAAAGATCGGAATCGAGGGCGAACACATGACCGTATCCGCCCGCTCCCGTCTTGCCAAACTTCTGCCTTCTGGCGTCCGTTTGTGGGAAGCGCCGCCGCTGGTCGAACAAGCCCGCTTGGTAAAAGATGAGCAGGAGATCCAATGCATCCGGTCCGCCGTGCTGCTGGGGGCCAGCCTCTTCGACCGCGCGCTTGAAACCATTCGTCCGGGGGTTCTTGAAACATTAGTTGCTGCCGAAATGGAATACGCCGCCCGTTCAGCCGGGGCGCAAGCCATGTCGTTCGACACCATTATTGCGTCGGGAAAGCGCTCGGCACTGCCTCACGGCCGGTCTTCCCGGACCGCGATACCCGCCCAGGGATTCGTGGTCTGTGACTTCGGTGTTATACTCTCGGGTTATTGTTCCGATATGACCCGCACCGTATATGTGGGTCGCGCCTCTGCCGAAGCCCGCAAGGTTTACCAGGCGGTGAAGCAGGCGCAGCAGGCCGGGGTGGATGCCGTCAGGCCCGGAATCAGCGTGGGTGAAGTTGACAAAGCTGCCCGCAAGTCATTGCAAAAAAGCGGTTTAGCTAAATATTTTACGCACTCAACCGGGCATGGCGTAGGCTTGGAAATCCACGAAGCTCCACGTCTCGCTGCAGGACAGGCTGAAATCTTGCGGCCGGGCATGGTCATCACCATCGAGCCCGGTGTGTACGTCCCCGCCAAATGGGGAGTACGAATCGAGGACATGGTTGTCGTCACGGAACAGGGGTGCGAGGTTCTGACACCCACCAGCAAGGAACTTGTAGAGATTTCATAAGCTGTAACTCCCGGACAACGGGAGCGGGCCCCGGCACTGGTTTGTGCTAATCCGGCAGACGCATAAGAAGGCAAGTCTGTCCCACCGCATACGATGAATCAGAAAGAGCTAAAAGAACTCATAGAGTTCCTGATCGAAAAAGATATTGCCGAGTTCGAACTGGAACGCGGTGACGTCAAGGTCCGAATCAAGCGTGGCAGCGAGCCCGTGGTTTCGGCATCTGTGCCGGATCCGCGCTTTTTCGCTGTCCATTCGGCGCCGCCCGCGGCACCCGAAGCCGGCGCTGCCCCCGTCGCAGCAACCGTCTCGGCTCCCCCTGCGCCCGAAAAGCCTCCCGCGCCCGAAGAAGGGCTGCACATCGTGCGCTCCCCGATCGTAGGCACGTTCTACGAATCACCGTCGCCCGGATCGCCGCCTTTCGTGAAGCCCGGAGACATTGTCGAAGCCGGCCAGATTCTGTGCATCGTGGAAGCCATGAAGTTGATGAACGAAATCGAGTCCGACGTGGCGGGAGAGATCGTGAAGAGGCTGGTCGAGAACAACGCGCCCATCGAATACGGGCAGGAGTTGTTCGCCATCCGGCCGCGGAAGTAGGGACGGCCGTCTTTCACCACAGAGGCACAGAGACACAGAGAAAACCTAAAGACTGGGAAAAGCCTCTCGACGCCCATAGTTCAGCGGTGACTACACTGTAATTTCGAATGTTCTTTTTCATTGTTTTGCTTTTCTCTGTGTCTCTGTGCCTCTGTGGTAAAAGTTTTTCTGCAAGCTTAATAATGTTTAAGAAAATACTGATCGCAAATCGCGGAGAGATTGCCTTACGGGTGATCTGCGCCTGCAAAGAGCTGGGCATCCGCACCGTCGCCATCTACAGCGAGGCTGACCGCAATTCGCTCCACGTCCGCTTCGCCGATGAAGCCATCTGCATCGGCCCGCCACAACTGTCGCAGAGCTATCTCAATATTCCGTCGGTGATCAGCGCGGCGGAAATCGCCAACGTGGACGCCATCCATCCCGGCTACGGCTTGCTCGCAGAAAACGCGAACTTCGCCGAGGTCGCCGAGACCTGCAACATCAAGTTCATCGGGCCTCCTCCCGAAGTCACGCGCCTGATGGGTGAGAAAGAAAAAGCCCGTGCAGCGATGAAGCGCGCCGGAGTTCCCATTCTTCCCGGTTCGGACGGAATTCTCGCCAGCGACGGCGAGGCCATGGAGTGGGCCAAGCAAGTTGGCTTCCCGGTCATTATCAAGGCGTCGGCCGGCGGCGGCGGGCGCGGCATGCGTATCGTCCGCAGCGAGGAAGAGCTTCCGGCATTGTTCAAGGCAGCGTCATCCGAAGCGGCGGCCGCTTTCGGCAACGGCGATCTCTACATGGAGAAATACGTCGAGCGGCCGCGCCACATCGAATTCCAGGTGCTCGCCGACCAATACGGAAACGTAGCCAGCCTGGGTGAACGCGAGTGCTCAATCCAGCGCCGCCACCAGAAGTTGCTGGAGGAGTCGCCCTCAACTCAGGTGTCCCCCGATCTGCGCGAACAAATTGGACAAGTCCTCTGCAAGACTCTGTCCGATGTCGGCTACGTGAACGCAGGCACCATCGAGTTCCTGATGGACGAAGACCGCAAACTCTACTTCATCGAGATGAACACTCGCATCCAGGTGGAGCACCCGGTAACGGAAATGGTCACGGACGTGGACTTGGTGAAGAGCCAGATCTTACTCGCCGCTGGTGAGCGTCTGGAGAACGTGCTGCATGGCCCCATCCTGCATCGCGGACACGCGATTGAATGTCGCATCAACGCCGAACATCCAGAAAAGTTCACACCGTCGGCTGGAAGAATTACAACGTTCAATCCTCCGGGCGGCACGGGAGTCCGGATCGACACCGCCGCCTACGCGGAAGGCGTGATCCCGCCGTACTACGATTCTCTGATTGCCAAGTTGATCGTGCGCGGCAAAGACCGCGCCGAAGCAGTCTCGCGTATGAGCCGCGCTCTGGAGATGTTCATCATCGAAGGCATCTACACCACGATTCCGCTGCACCGCAGAATCCTGGCAGATCCCGACTTCCGCGCCGGCAAATTCGACACCACATTCATCGAACGATTCCTGGCCAAAACAGAGAGCAAGACCGAGAAGCGCGAAGTCGCGGCAAAAGGGGTAAAGTAGCGCCGGCGCTACAAAATTCGGTTCTGATTCCGATGCTACCCCGTCTCTACGCCATCCTCGATAGCTCGAATTTTCCAGACACCGAGGCTCTCTGCTCATCAGCCAGTGAACTTGTCGTTGCAGGCGTCACCCTACTGCAATACCGTAACAAATCCGAAAACGCCTGCCAGATGCTCGATCAGGCCCGCGAACTCAGGCGCCGCCTCGACCCCTCCATAAAACTGATCATGAATGACCGCGCCGACCTATGCCTCGCAGCCGCCTTTGACGGCGTCCACGTGGGGCAGGACGACCTCTCTCCCGAAGGCGTCAGAAAAGTAATCGGCGACAGCCTCTGGCTGGGAGTCTCCACTCACAATCCTGAACAACTCGCTGCCGCCGACAAGACAACCGCAGACTATCTCGCCGTCGGCCCCGTCTTCTCGACTCGGAGCAAGGCCAATCCCGACCCCGTGATCGGACTCGAAGGAGTTCGCCGGGCCAGAGAGTTAACCCGCAAGCCATTAGTGGCAATCGGTGGGATTACTCGCGAAAACTGCAAATCCGTCTTCGAAGCCGGGGCGGATACGGTGGCTGTGATATCCGACTTGATACGGGAGCCCCGCAAATCAGCAGAGGAATTTTTCCGCATATTGGGGTAAAGTCCCATGGAGTTCGGACGCTCGCCGGTCGCCCGCGTCCAGACAAGCATTTAGGGAGGGCTGTGAGTACCGAATCTAAGCCATCTAAACCCGCCACCGACTGGGATCTCCATAGCAAGCAAGATAAGGAGTTGGTAAAGGGCCTTGGACTGACCAGCGCCACCATGCTGGTCATGGGCTCGATGATCGGCTCCGGCATCTTTATCGTTTCGGCGGAGATTGGCAGGGAAGTCAACTCTCCGGCGCTTCTCATCGGCGCCTGGCTGGTGACCGGATTCCTGACCATCGTCGGCGCCCTGAGCTATGGCGAATTGGCTGCCATGATGCCGCGCGCTGGCGGCCAGTATGTATACCTTCGCGAAGCCCTCGGACCGCTGTGGGGATTTCTTTATGGCTGGACACTTTTTCTCGTAATCCAGACCGGAACGATTGCAGCCGTCGGCGTGGCTTTCGGCAAGTTCCTCGGTATATTCTTCCCCTCGATTTCTTCCTCAAATTGGATCGTACACTTCTGGAAAGTCCCGCCCATTCATATCGGTCCCATGGTTTTGGGGAACATGGAAACTGGATTGAGCACACAGAACCTCGTTGCGATTCTGGTGGTGGTCATTCTCTCGGTAATTAATGTCACCGGTCTGAAGACCGGCGCCATGATTCAGAACGTGTTCACCTTCGCAAAGGTTTCCGCACTGTTGGGCTTGGCCCTGCTCGGGCTTTTCATCGGACGCAACGCGCAGGCGATCGCAGCAAATTTTCAGGGAAACTTCTGGCATAACTCTTCGCTGGGAGCGCAGCACGCGGTGCAGGTAGGCGTGGGCGGCCCGACTGTTTTTGTCGGAACGCTGACCATCCTCGCAGTGGCGCAAGTTGGATCGCTTTTCTCCGCCGATGCCTGGAACAACGTAACCTTCACCGCCGGAGAAGTGAAAAATCCCAGCCGTAATTTGCCGCTCTCACTGGCGATCGGAACCGGCGTAGTGATTGCACTCTACATTGCTTGTAACTTTATCTATCTGACCGTTCTGCCGCTGGATGGCAGCGCTACCGGCGCGAGCATTCTGGAACGCGGCATCAAGTACGCCACTGAAGACCGCGTGGGCACTGCGGCCATGACCCAGATGCTGGGAACCGCTGGCGGAACGCTGATGGCAATCGCCATCATGCTTTCAACTTTCGGCTGCTGCAACGGCCTGATCCTGGCGGGTTCGCGCGTCTACTACGCCATGGCAAAGGATGGATTGTTTTTCAAGAGCGTGGCCAAGCTCCATCCCACCTACAAGACCCCCGCCGTCTCACTCATGGTGCAGATGGTCTGGACCTGCATCCTGTGCGTCTCGGGAAGCTACGGACAGCTCCTCGACTACATTATCTTCGCCGTGCTGGTTTTCTACATCCTGACCATCTTTGGATTGTTCGTGCTGCGGCGCACCCGGCCTGACGTGGAACGTCCCTATCGGGCTATCGGATATCCAGTGCTGCCGGCGATTTATATTGTGACGGCTTTATTTATCGATGTCGTACTATTACGCTACAAACCGCAGTACACATGGCCGGGATTGATCATCGTGCTGCTGGGAATTCCAGTTTATTTCCTGTGGTCGCGGCGTTCCGGAGCCACGATTGCGAATGAGTCGTAAAGTCCCTGAGAAAACCGCTCAGGATATCAACACGCGGTGTTCTGAATAGGGAAGGGCATGACTGGGAAGGGCACGACTTTAGTCGTGCCGTACATCCGGGAACATACGCGGCTTCAGCCGCTGCGGTTCGCTGTTAAGATCGCCAAGTCTCACGAGCCGAGGAGAATCGAAACGCATGGCAAATATCTGGGCTAGAAAGCCGATGAGCATGCTTCTGGCGGAAGCCGGGGAGACAGGCGAACACAGCCTGAAACGCACCCTTGGCCCTTTCCAACTTACCGCTCTGGGAGTGGGAGCGGTCATCGGCGCCGGAATCTTCGTCTTGTCTGGATTAGGTGCACACTATGCCGGACCCGGCCTGATGCTGTCGTTCGTGTTGTCCGGACTCGGATGCGCTTTCGCCGCTCTCTGCTATGCCGAATTCGCCGCCATGATTCCGCTGGCCGGCAGCGCTTACACCTACGCCTACGCCACCCTCGGCGAACTCCTCGCCTGGATCATCGGCTGGGACCTCACGCTCGAATACGCCATGGGTGCCAGCACGGTGTCGTCCGGCTGGTCGAACCACTTCATCGAATTGCTCGACATTTTCAATATCAAAATGCCGTTGTGGCTGGCTTACGATCACTGGACCGGTCTGCGCGCCGCCGAAAATATAGTCGCTCGCCAGATGGCCCAGGCCTCCGATTCTTCACTCGTCCCGGGCACGCAAGCTTTCCTCAACCGAGTGACTGACATCATCGCCGCGCAATCTCCGCAACTTCTCGAAGGCGCGCACAAGTTGCTGGATGCTCCCAGAGTTTTCGGAATGGAGCTGGGCTGGAACATGCCGGCCTTCGTGATCGCCCTCATCATCACGGCAATCCTCGCAATCGGAATTAAAGAGAGCGCCCGCTTCAACTCCACGATCGTCGTGATCAAAGTAGCGGTAGTGCTGTTCGTTATAGGACTTGGCTTCCGTTACGTGAGCGCCAGCAACTGGGGTGGAGACTGGCACACGTTCGCTCCTATGGGATTCTCCGGCATAGGCGCCGGCGCAGCCTATATTTTCTTCGCTTATATCGGGTTCGACGCAGTCTCAACCACCGCGCAGGAAGCCAAGAACCCGCAACGCGATTTGCCGCTCGGGATCATCGCCTCGTTGCTGATCTGCACAGCGCTGTATATCGCAGTGGCAGCGGTCCTCACCGGCATGGTGCCGTGGCGCGAAGTAAACATCGAAGCCCCCATCGCCCGCGCATTCATGGATCGCGGACTAGTTGGAGCTTCGCACATCATCACTCTGGGCGCGCTTGCCGGACTCACCAGCGTGATGCTGGTCATGCTCCTGGGCCAGACTCGCGTGCTCTACTCCATGGCGAACGACGGCCTGTTGCCTAAGAAATTCTTTGCCGACATCCACCCCAAGTGGCGCACCCCGTGGAAGAACACGATTCTGGTAGGACTGCTTGCCGCCGTAGTCGGAAGCCTGGTGCCGATCGACGATATCGGCAAGATGGTGAATATCGGCACGCTGCTGGCCTTCGTCATCGTGTGCATCGCCGTCGTTCTGCTGCGCCGCACCGATCCGGACCAACCGCGTCCCTTCCGCACCCCCTGGGTGCCGCTGGTGCCGATTCTAGGCGTCCTCTTCAACGGCTATATGATGTACCGCCTCGGCTGGATCAACTGGGCCCGGCTGATCATCTGGCTGGCGATCGGGCTGGTTGTGTACTTCACTTACGGCAAGAAGCACAGCAGGGTGCAAGCCCTGCCGGAAAATTCGGGAAAATAGGGTTTGGTCCGTTCGCATCACCCGAAACTCGTCATCCCGAGCGAAGCGAGCGTACTGGAGGACCTGCTGTTTCAGCCGGCAGCGTTCGCGGCGCTACATTTTCCATTTTGGAGCCTCTGAACCAGAATGGTTTTATAGTCGTGGCCAGTGAATAGTTTGCGACACGGACACTTTGTTGTCCGGGGAAGCTGCCGCTGCATAACAGGTCCCTCCACTACGCTGCGTTCCGGTCGGATGACACGGCAGACGACTGAGGGCCAACGGCCAACGACCAACAGCCAACGACCAAATGAAATCTCTCCGCAACCTGCGGCTGATCGGCGTTGCCCTGCTCGGTCTCACGCTGGCGGGCACCGCGGGGTTTCACTTCATTGAGGGATGGCCTTGGTTCGATGGCTTCTACATGGTGATCACCACCTTCACCACCATCGGCTACCAGGAAACCCATCCGCTCTCACATGCCGGGCGCGTGTTCAATGTCGGGCTGATCATTGTCGGTGTCTTGCTGGTGTTTCTCGCCATCGGGTCACTGACGCAGGCTTTGCTAGAATTCGAGCTGACCAGCTTCTTCTGAAGGCGAAAAATGGAGCGCGAAATCAGCCGGCTCTCCGATCACTACATCATCTGTGGTGCCGGGCGCGTGGGCCGCAGCGCGGCACGGGAACTGGCCAGCAAGCATGTACCGTTCGTCATCGTCGATCAGAGTGCGGAACGCGCAGCTGGATGCGAAGGCGATTGCCTGACGCTGGTTGGCGACGCCACCCAGGGCCAGATTCTGCGCGATGCCCACATCGAGCGCGCCCGCGGCCTGGTAGCTGCCACCACGACCGACGCGACGAATCTCTATATCGTCCTTACCGCGCGCGAACTGAATCCGCAGTTAAGGATCATCGCCCGCGCCAGTGAAGAAGACGCCGAAAAGCGCTTGCTCAAGGCCGGCGCCGATTCCGTGGTTTTGCCCTACCTCTTCGCCGGACAGCGCATCGCGCGCTCATTTCTTCAGCCGCACGTGGTGAGTTTTCTCGACTCCGCCACCACTCACCTCGACATGGATCTTGAGATCGGCGAGATTTGCGTGGCCAACGCCTCCACCGTCGCGGGCAAGACCATCGAGACTTCCCGTATTCGTCAGGATTGCGGCGCAGTCATCCTGGCCATCAAGCGGGAAAAGAAAATGGATTTCAATCCTTCACCCGAGGACCGAATCGAGGCCGGCGATTATCTGATCGCCATGGGCGAATCCTCACAACTCCGCCAGTTAGAACGAATGGCAGCATCCCGCTCATGAAAATCGTCACCGCCGCCGAAATGCGCGAGATTGATCGCGTTACCGCTGAACGCTTCGGTGTTCCATCGCTGACTCTCATGGAAAACGCCGGCGCTGCCGTAGCCGACTTCGTGATCTCGCGCTATCCCGGGGCTAAACGCATCGGCGTAATTTGCGGAAAAGGAAATAACGGGGGAGATGGATTCGTCACTGCCCGCAAACTGCACGAAGCGGGCAAAAACGTGCAGGTTTTATTGTTGGCGGAAAAATCGGAACTACGCGGCGATGCCGCAGAAATGTTCTCGAAACTGCCGATGGCGCCAGTCATAGCTTCAACGAGCGAGCTATTGAAGACCGGCCCCGCGCCCGCAGTTTTCGACTCAGAACTCCTGGTCGATGCCATCCTCGGTACGGGTTTCCGCCCGCCGGTTAGCGGCTTGTACGCAGAAGCGATTGCCACGATGAATGCGAGTTCTGCACCGGTAGTCGCCATCGACATTCCATCCGGTGCCGATGCCGATGTCATGGGCGATCAGGTGGGCGCGGTCGCGCGAGCCGACGCAGTTGTTACTTTTACGGCACCGCGCCCCGCTCACATCTTCGGAATGCTCACCAGCGGCCCGACGGTAATTTCGCCAATCGGATCACCGGACGAAGCCATCGTTTCTTCTCTACAACTCAATGTCATTACGGCGCGCGAGATTGCGCCGCTGATTGGTCCGCGTCCTCCCGCGTCTAACAAGGGAAGTTTCGGTCACGTTCTGGTGCTGGGTGGATCGCGTGGCAAAGCCGGAGCTGCGGCGATGGCGGGCATGGCAGCACTGCGATCCGGTGCGGGATTGTCTACCGTCGCCACTGCAAGATCCGCATTCGCGACTGTCGCTGGATTTCATCCTGAGCTGATGACAGATCCGCTGGAGGAGACGGATGCAGGCAGCATTTCCGAGGATTCACTGGAGCAGGGCAAGCTCGACGACTTGGTAAAAGGGAAGACAGTGCTGGCCGTAGGGCCGGGGATATCGCGTCATCCTGAAACTTCTTCGTTCGTGCGAGGCGTTGTCAGGAAGTACAAGATTCCCATCGTCCTCGACGCCGATGGCCTCAATGCCTTTGAGGGTTGTGCAGCCGAGCTGAAGGAAAAAGCCGGCAGGCTTGTGATCACTCCGCATCCCGGCGAGATGGCTCGGTTGACAGGCTTGTCAGTCGCTGCCGTACAGCACGACCGGCTGAATGTTGCACGGACATTTGCCCGCGATCACGATCTGATTGTCGTGCTGAAGGGTCACCGCACTCTGATTGCTCAACCGGACGGCACGGTTTGGGTGAACACTACGGGAAATCCTGGCATGGCGACCGGAGGCACTGGAGACATACTCACCGGAATGACCGCAGGCTTGATCGCGCAGAATCCCGATCGCATAGCCGAGGCGGTCATTGCGGCAGTTCATCTTCACGGCCTCGCGGGGGACGTCGCTCGCGAGAGCATGGGCGAACACTCGATGGTCGCGACTGATTTACTCGTAGCACTGCCAGAGGCCTTCCGCCGGACGAGGCAGTCGGCACAAGATTTGCTGGTCACAATCGGCTGATTCTTGTAGCGCCGGCGTCCGGCCGGCCCGATGGGTGGGCGGGACGCCCACCAGACAGCCGGCGGGACGCCGGCGCTACAAAATCTTAGTGCTTCTCATAGATCCTCTCACCGCCGACCCATGTCTGCAGCACCTGAACATCTTTTAGCTGTTCCCGCGGAATCGTCAGCACGTCACGATCGATCACAATGAAATCCGCGAACTTCCCCGCTTCGAGTGAGCCTTTTTCTTTTTCTTCAAAACCAAGGTAGGCGGGATTGCGTGTAAACAATTCCAGAGCTTGCATCACGGAGAGTCGTTCCTCCGGTGCCAGCACTTCGCCGCTCTTCAACTCTTTGCGTTCGACCGCCGCCCAGAGTCCCCACCACGGGCTGAGCGGAGTGACCGGAACATCGGTCCCCGCCGCCGCCACAACGCCGTAATCGAAATAGGATTTTCCGGGATAGGACCACCGCACTCTTTCCGGCCCATACTTTGTGAACCAGCTTCCAATCCAATAGACGAAGGCGGGATCGCCGTCGACCAGCACGCGCTCGTCGCGCAGACGCTTCAGGATCGCAGGCGTGGAAAGCCCGCAGTGAATAATGCGGAATCGCGGGTCTTTCAGCCCCAGTTCTTTTGTGACCGTCGCGTAGGACGTGATCACCTCGTCGATTGCGCGATCGCCGATGGCGTGCGTTGAAAGCTGCCATCCCGCCTGAGCGAGAATGCGATGCGCTTTCAGCATCTCCTCGGGTGACCAGATCAGCAGCCCGAGATCTTCCTTGCCCGTCTCCTGATTTTCCAGGCCTGGCGGATAAATCGCGATGGTGCGTGCGCCCATGCCGCCGTCGGCGAACATCTTGGCCGCGCCGAATTTCAGATGGTTGTCGCCGAATCCAGTGTGCACTCCGGAAAACGCCAGCCTCTCGGCGTCCGCAAGGTTGCGGATCAATGGCGCCATCTGCACGCGAATTTTCAGCAGGCCTCGCTGGTTGGCGTCCTGATACGCGCGGATGTCCTCTGCGTGGAGCGAAGCATTGTGGATGGACGTCAGGCCAACGGCGGCGGCTTGCTGGCTCATGAACTCTACGGCGCGAATGGCTCTGCCCGGCGGATATGCAGGAAGCTGCGATTCGACCAGCCGCATCGCGTTGTCCTTCACGATGCCGGTTGGTTCACCGTGAGCGTCATGTTCGATGACGCCTCCGGGCGGTGCTGGAGTGTTGCGGTCAATGCCGGCAAACTTAAGCGCGGCGCTATTGGCGATTCCGAGGTGTCCGCTCACATGAACCAGGTACACGGGAACATTGGGAGCCACCGCGTCCAGATCGTCCTTATTCAAATAGCGGTGCTCGTTCAATTTGGCGTCGTCCCACCCCGCGCCGCGGACCCATTCGCCCGCGGTGGCAGTTTTGGCATGTTGCGCCACTGCGCTCTTGATCTCAGCAATCGTGTGCACCTTGGGATAGGTCGCATCGACTTCGTCCGAAACCATTCCCTCCGCCCACGCTAGAGCGTGCGTGTGGACGTCGATAAAACCGGGCAACACAGTGCGTCCCTTCAGATCGACTTTCTTGGTTGTCGCTACTCTTGCACAATCGACGATTCCCTGGTCCGGGCCCACGGCTATGATCCGACCATTGCGCACGGCCAGAGCAGATACGATACGACGCTCGCTGTCCATGGTGATGATGTGACCGTTTGCAAAAATCAGATCGGCGGGCGCACATTCGACCCCGACAGACGGAACGCAAAAAGCGAGAATAAGTCCAAGTGACCGGAACGTGAAACGGGGCATGGAGTCTCCTGAAAGCGACGGTGATGATAGCAGAATTCTTTGGTATTCCTCCGGCGTCTGAAGCGCTTCGGGAATGGGGTTACTACGACCGTATCTCATTGAAGATATTGGTCTTACCTGCTCTTGATCGGGCACTCTTGCTGGCGTTTGGACATGCGGCTTCAGTAACCTGTCACGCCGAGTTGGGCCGTGACATAGTTTTGGTCTATGACTCACTTCCCCCAAGTGCACCCGCAACGCCGCTCGCCACGCATTCAGCTTGGAGGTTCCGTTCTGGCCGCAGTCATATTGGAAGACGGTCAGCGCGCCAAAGCGAAACTCCAAACCGTTTCTGTAACCGGCGGGCTGTTGCGCCTGGCCAGGTCTTTGACGCAGGGAGATTTTGTCGAGGTAGCTTTTCAAACCCAATCCGGACCAGTCCGGGGCATGGCCGAGATGTTGACTCCGGTCTGCGCGACTGCCAACGGATCTTTGCAACCATTCCGCTTCGTCGCGCTGGGTGACGATGACCATCGTGCTCTGCGCATGGTGGTGGATTCAGCCGCGGACAGAAGCTTCCAGGGGCTGCGATCCAGCCAGTGGACCGCACCGAAGTCAATCTGAAATTAGGCTAAGAATTGAACCCACGGCGGCTAAAAGCCGCAGCGTGCGGGCCCTTGATTGCGACTCGACCGAAGTCGTGCCCTTTCCGTTTATCGCAAAAAGAATTGTTATACGCGTTTGTGCCGCGGGCGCAGCCGTGTCCTTTTCCATTTGCGGGGGAAAGAATCGCTATACTGGTCAATCGATTCGACCAGCCATGGCGACGCAGGAATTCATCACTCACTCACCGGACGAGACCATTGCTCTCGGCCGCACTCTTGCCGCGATGCTGATTCCGCCCAAGGTCGTGTTGCTGCGCGGTGATCTGGGCGCGGGCAAGACCACCCTGGTGAAAGGCATTGCCGAAGCTTTTCACGCGTCATCCGCCGATGACGTTACCAGTCCCACCTTTACGCTGATCCACGAATACCGCGGTGCCGAAGCCAATCTTTATCACATCGATTTGTACCGGATCGATACGCCGCGCCAGTTAGAGACGCTGGGACTCGACGACCTTATCTCCAGCAACAGCATTCTCCTGATAGAGTGGGGAGAGAAGTTCGCACGCTTCGAGCGCGAGCGAGATGTGGAGATTGCGCTGGAGAGGATGCATCCCCCCGATAATGACAAACTTAGTACAGCGCCAGGCGCTGAAAACGACCGGCGCATCCGGATCAGCACATAAATCAAGAGCTGTCTTTCCCCTGTTGTTGGCGGTGATGGTAGTGCTCGGGCCCCTCTGCCGCGCTCAGGACGCACCACTGCCTCCGACTTCGAATTCACCAAACCAGAGTTCAAACCAGAAGCCCGCGGACTCTTCCACCCAGCCCTCCGGTGAACGGCGGCTGTTCGGCCTTATGCCGTCCTATGGGATGGTCGAAGCCGGGAGACAACCGCCACCTCTAACCTCCGGCCAGAAGTTCAAGCTGTCGGCGCAGTATCTCAATCTCTACACGGTCTTCTTCGTGGCGGCGGAGGCCGGCATAAACCAGGCGCGCAATAGTCCCAAGGACTATGGCCAGGGAGCGGAAGGGTACGCGAAACGGTATGGCGCTGGTTTTGCGGACGGCCTGAGCGCCGGTGTATTCATTACTGGCGTCTATCCCGCTCTTTTGCGGCAGGATCCGCGATACTACCGTATGGGTGATGGCGGTTTCTCCCACCGGTTTATCTATTCGGCGAGCCGCATTCTGGTCACTCGGCAGGATTCGGGACGCAAGGCGTTTAATTTCTCGGAAGCCCTGGGCGGTTTTTCTTCGGCAGCTTTGGCGATGACTTATTATCCCAGGAGCGAACGGGATTTTTCCAATGTGGCGGAGCGTGCAGGCATTCAATTTGCATTCGATGCCGGCTTCAATGTATTGAAGGAATTTTATCCCGAGATTGAACGGGCGATTTTCCGCAAGAAGCGGTAGCTTAAAAGCCCATGATGTTGTATCCGCAGTCCACGTAAATCACTTCGCCGGTGATACCGGAGCTTGCGTCGGAAGCGAGAAAAACGCCGGTCGAGCCTACTTCGTTGACATCCACATTGCGCTGCAAAGGCGCGCGCTCGGCGTGAGCTTTCAGCATGTCGCCCAGCCCCGAGATGCCGCGGGCCGCCAGGGTCTTGATTGGCCCGGCCGAGATGGCGTTCACGCGAATTTTTTTCTTTCCCAGATCGTACGCAAGATATCGCACGCTGCACTCGAGCGCGGCTTTGGCTACACCCATCACGTTGTAGCGCGGGACCACCCGCTCCGACCCGTAGTAGGTCATGGTGATAATGCTGCCGCCATCTTCCATGAGTGGCGCGGCTGCACGCGCCAGTGCAACCAGCGAATACACGCTGACATCGTGTGCGACACGAAAACCTTCGCGCGA
>Ga0163162_10003071_pt1 | contig 15959 bp, 10 predicted proteins | sample S55metaG_FD_115310 | JGI IMG/M metagenome (GOLD analysis project Ga0163162, IMG submission 115310) | Switchgrass rhizosphere microbial communities from Kellogg Biological Station, Michigan, USA - S5-5 metaG | ecosystem: Host-associated > Plants > Roots > Rhizosphere > Soil | place: USA...
ACACAAATCCTCTGGATCCCGATGTTGAACGCAAGTCGTCGGAAAGCTGGGGTGACGAGGGTAGTGGCGTTCGGACCCAGCCGGTTAAGGGACCGACTCAGAAGGTAGGCGGAGCCCGGGAGGAAAGCTCACGAAAGAATGTTTACTCCGAGGCGCCGACTCGTCGTTATGATGGTCAGCCCCTGGAAACGCCTTATCCATCGGTTTTCGTGCCCCCAACCTATGCGCCTCCCGTACGGCAACAATTTAGTGGCAACCCCTACCAACCGCCTATGCAGGGGAATTCACCATCACGTTCAGTTGCTGGTTTTGGGATACCGGAGCGGTGGGCTACGACCTTGGTTTATGCGCCCTGGTATATAGGTCTGGTTGTCTCGTTATTGGAGTTGTTTCTCGTTCCTCGAAAAGAGGCAAAGGTTCGTTTTCACGCCTCACAAGCAATCGCGATCCATATCGCCATCCTGATTGTCCAAACGATCTTTACCGCAATTCATGCGATTACCGGTAGTTCGATAGGTGGTACCCTTTTTGGGGTCCTGTCATTCGTTTTCCTGATAATCTCCATGCTCAAGGTTTGGCGTGGTGACTCGAATCGAATCGAGCCCGTCGCTGAGGCAGCTCAATGGTTTAACCAGCACATCGAGCCTCGGAAGCTGACCTAATCCCCGACTTGGCATTTTCGTTGCATTACTCAGCGCGGCAGGGTTAATAAGTACCCTAAGGGCTTGCGCGCGACGCAAAATGGTTCTGTTAAACTCAAATGTGTTGCGATTTGGTGCAACAACGCGCCAAAAGGGTTAAAGAGTGGTTGGCAAACTCGTTCCCTGGTACATCATCCAAACAGGACTCCGAAACGATCCGGTTATTGCTGGAGGACACGATGATCAGAAAAAGCAGGTTTATTGCGTGGCTGGCACTGGTGGCGGTTTTTTCAACACCCCTGTCAGCTATAGCACAAACCCAAATCAAATATCACAGCAACAAGTACAGCGTTCAGGACGACATTAAACTGGGCCGTCAGGCTGCTCAGGAAGCTGAGCAACAGTTCCCGTTGTTGAATGACGAGACCGTTCGCGGTTACGTGGCTCGAGTTGGCGATCGGCTGGTCCGTGCCATTCCAAGTCAGTTTCAACATCCTGAATTTCGCTACTACTTTAAAGTCGTTAATGCGAGTGACATAAATGCCTTCGCCCTGCCGGGTGGTCCAATGTACGTGAATCGGGGAATGATTCAAGCAGCCCGGAATGAAGGTGAGATGGCTGGTGTGATGGCCCACGAACTTAGTCACGTCGCACTCCGTCATGGTACGGCCCAGGCAACAAGGGGACAGAAATACAGCATCCTGGGCGGCATTGCGGGTGTAGCCGGAACGATTCTGGGTGGACCGGGACTAGGACAGTTGGCCCAGGCTCCGTTTGCAGTTTATTTACTCAAGTTTAGCCGTGAGTATGAAACGGAAGCCGACGTGCTGGGAGCACAAATCATGGCTAACGCTGGATATGATCCTCATGATCTGGCCAACATGTTCCGCACGATCGAGCAGCAGGGTGGTGGTGGCGGAGGTTTTTTAAGTGATCACCCGAGCCCGAGTGATCGCTACGCTCGAATCAATCGCGAAGCGGACATGCTGCGAGTTAACAACGCCGGAAATTTTACGCGAGATTTCGCTGCGATCCAGGAGCGCTTGCGTGGTTATCCGCGTGCGCCATCAATGGCTGAAATTGCCCGCAGTGGACAGCGTTACCCGTCAGGCCCAACTACAAGTCAAACTTCCGGAAGCTATCCGGATAATGTGCCTTCGGGACGGGTGGATTATCCTTCGAGCCGGTATCAGAGTTACTCGATCTTCAATGGTGGCGTACAAGTTGGCGTGCCGAATAACTGGCGGCAGATTGGCGACGGGACTTCAGTTTGGTTCGTTCCCGAAGGTGGGTACGGTCAGTACAACGGCCAGCCGGTATTCACTCACGGCGTTAACTTCGGTGTGGCTCAAACCAGGAATGGGGACCTTCAGCGTGCGACTGATGAATTTATCCAAAGTCTGACGCAAGGGAACTCTGCGTTGCGTCTGAGTAGCAATTACCAACGCACAACTCTGTCTGGCAGGATGGCTCTGGCTGCGGTACTGAGAAATGTGAACGAGGCCACTGGTCGCATTGAGAGTGTTCGACTCGTCACGACTCAGTTGCGGAATGGACAGTTGTTTTATGCTATAGCTGTTTCGCCACAGGGTGAGCGGAATTTTGATGGAGCTTTCCAGAATGTGTTTAATTCACTGAGGATCAACGATTGAGGCTTGGCTTATCTGTTGTATGGGATCTCGTGGGGGCGCGAGTCAGTACCACAACGCGGTAGCGTGTGGCTCGGAGTTGCCAACCGACCAGTTGACGTGACGAGCCACACGCTACCGCGTCGTGGTACTGACTCGTGCTCATCGAGCGGCACCATCACCTTAATAACGACTTACCATTTACTTTCTCTTTGCTTCCTGCCAGAGAGATTCCAACTCATCAATCGAAGTCCCATCAAACGACTGACCTCGCTGGTGCAGAGTCTGTTCGATGTAACCAAATCGTTTGCGAAACTTTCGATTAGTTAATTTCAGAGCCGCCTCAGGCTCAACATTCATGTGCCGGGCGATATTTGTTGCAGCGAAGAGCAGATCTCCGATCTCTTCTCTTACCCGATCGCAATTTGCCTCGTCACGCGTATCAAGGTGTTCCTTGATGGCCACCTGCAGTTCTTCAATCTCTTCCTGTAGCTTAGCGAAAATGTCGTCAACACTCTTCCAATCAAAACCTACGCGGGCGGCTTTGGTTGAGAGTTGATGCGCTTCCATCAGAGCTGGGGCCTTGGAAGACACTCCGGCCAATAAAGAAACATCAGCTTGTTCCGTCTTCCCAGCTGCACGACGCTCTTCAGCCTTCATTGCTTCCCAGTTGCGCAAGACCGTTGCCGAATCATCCGCTTCAACGTCTCCAAATACGTGGGGATGACGGCGAACCATCTTCGTGTGAATCGAGCTTGTTACATCGTCGATGGTGAAATCGCCGCGTTCCTTTGCAATTTGAGAGTAGAAAACTATCTGGAACAAAAGGTCGCCGAGTTCGTCTCGGAGTTCGCCGGGGTTGCCGGCCCGAGCTTCTTCAACCGCGTCGAAAGCTTCGTAGGCTTCTTCAAGCATCATCGGAGCCACGGTGGCATAGGTCTGTTCTCGATCCCACGGACAGCCGTTCTCAGAACGCAATCGCTCCATCAAGGCTACTAAATCAGTAAAGTTGGCAGTCATGGCTCGTAGTCTAACGGTCGGAGATAAAAGTCCAAAGTCGCGAACAATGGAAAAAGATTCAAGGTTAGTGATGGTAAATCGCTGAGTTTGCGACGTGACGAATTCGGATGCTAACATCGATTCACACAAATAAATTTTAGTAGTGGATTCGCTGATCCAGGGCTTCAGGCCAGAAATACAGCACTTGAACAATGACTGATGAACAACCCACTTTTAAAGTTACCGATCGCCGACTCTTCAATCCTGATGGGAGCCCGCGGGATATTGAGCCAGAAGCGAAGGCAGAAACCATTCCGGTGGCCAGCGCCGCAGTTGAATCCCCAATTGTCGCCGCTCCGGCCGCTGAGCCTCAACCTCAACAGGTGGCTATAGCACCGGAAGAGCCTTTGGAGGATTTTGGCGACGAGGAAATGTCCGAAGAGGAAATAGCAGGAGCCAAAGATCCAGCCAGTTTCCTTAACTTCCTGATGTCTATCGCATCGAATGCTGCTTCGTCGCTAGGCATGATGGAGCATCCCGTCACACATGAGCGGAGCGTCGATCTCGAATTAGCCAAACATTGGATTGATGTTTTGGGAATGTTGCAGAAGAAGACGCAGGGAAATCTGAATCCTTCGGAAACAAAAATGTTGGAAGGTTTGTTAGCCGATCTAAGAATGCAATTTGTTTCCCTGGCGAATTCAGGTCAGCAAGCACGCACCTTCTCGGGCAAAGACATTACAGGAGGACGGTAAACTCTTGGTCCGTTGGTTCATGCCGATGAGTTGTTATTTCCTTCAACTGCCAACGGACGACTAACAAATTGCAAGATGAAATTAACCTTCCTTGGTACCGGAACCTCTACAGGGGTGCCATCAATCGGATGCGAGTGCGAGACGTGCACTTCAGACGATCCACGTGATAAGCGTCTTCGGGTTTCTGTGATTGTCGAGCACGCAGGCAAAACGGTGCTGGTTGACACCTCCGCTGATTTTCGACAACAGGCACTCAGATTTGGCTTAAAGAGGCTCGATGCGGTTCTTATAACGCATTGTCACGCGGATCACATCTTCGGTCTGGACGATATTCGACCTCTAAACTTTCGCTTTGGTGCCCTGGGCATTTACGCAAACGATCGCGCCTGGGTCGATATCAAACGAATCTTCAAATACATTTTTGAACCCTCACACTTTGGTGGCGGGCTGCCTCAAGTAATTCCGAATGTCGTATCTCCTGGGGCGGGCTTTTGTATTGATCCGGACTTCCTCATCACACCTTTAGAAGTGATACACGGTCGATTGCCGGTTATGGCCTATCGATTTAACGACTTCGCGTATTTAACTGATCTGAGTGAAATACCACCGTCGACAATTCAGGCTCTGCAAAATCTTGACGTAATGGTGCTTGATTGTCTGCGGTTTAAGGAGCATCCCACGCATCTCTGGGTCGACAAGGCTTTGGAATACGTCGACCAGATCAAGCCAAAACGCACATTTTTTACACATATCGCGCATGACATTAAGCATGAGCGCGATTCCAAAAGACTTCCGCCTGGTGTGGAATTCGCTTATGACGGTTTGGAAGTATGCTGACTCAGAACCGGTACAGTCTGTTAGAGATATCGATCGGTTTCGAATGTCACGACTGGTAGACGCGTATGCGCCTTTTTCACGGAACTGATAACGCCGAGATTCTCCGTCCCACGGTCTTGACTCTGGGAGTTTTTGACGGATTGCATCTGGGCCACCAACTGATCATGCGGACAGTGGTTGAGCGCGCCAATGCAGTCGGAGCGGTGCCCACTGTTATTACTTTTGATCCTCATCCGCGCGCGGTGCTACATCCTGAGTCTGCTCCACCATTGCTGCAGACATTCGATCAAAAGATCGAGGCGTTTGATGTCCTCGGCATCAAACAGACCATCGTAGTTCGTTTTACCAGAGAGTTTTCAAGTCTGAGAGCTGGTGATTTTTTGCGAGATGTCGTCAAGGATAGATTGCACGCACGCGAGGTTTACCTCGGTAAAGGTTTTGCCTTTGGACACAACCGGGAAGGAAATATTGAACTCTTACGTCGGCTTGGTGGCGAGCTCGATTTTGTTGCCGGTGAAGTGCCGGAGGTGAGCTTACGCGGCAAGCGAGTCAGTTCAAGCAAAATTCGAGAACTCCTGGCCCGTGGTCAGGTTAACCTGGCCCGGCGTATGTTAGGTCGTCCCTACGGCGTCGAAGGTCGAGTGGAAAGGGGGGCGGAACGAGGCCACCAATTGGGTTTTCCCACGGCGAACCTACACCCTCAGAACCGCGTCATACCAAAGAATGGCGTGTACGTGACCGGAACGCTAATTGACGGTAATTGGCGTCGAAGCGTAACAAACATCGGCTTGAGGCCGACTTTTGGAGAAGCGGTGGAACCTTCGGTTGAGACCTACGTACTGAACTGGGATGGCGATCTTTATGGCGATGTGGTTAGGGTGCGGTTTTTGTACCGGTTGCGAGATGAGCGAAAATTTGGCTCAATTGACCTGTTGAAGGAACAGATCGCACGTGATGTCGCGCGAGCGGAAAGTTATTTTGAGCGAGCCGGCACGAAACACATGCTGGCAGTAATTTAATATCGATATTTAAGTAAATGGCTATTAATCAAGCACTCGTCAGAAAGTCAGACGCTATCCACCTCACGAAAGAAAAAACCGCCACTGGTCCGCGACCAGATCCAAAACCCGAAGCTCAACGCCCGCCGCTTGACGATCAGTTGGTAGAACAATTGCTCGCCGGTCGAGGTTTTCGTGGCTGGTTGCGTGCAGCAAGGGTGGCCCGTGTCCTTGGACTCTTCTCGCTTTATCTCTTTTTAGATACGTACGACATTCGAGCTGATTTCAATCGGCGGGCGATTAGGAGGTTTCGAGAACAAGCGCGCGAACGTGGACTTGCAGCCCGGACTCGCGCTCGCATTCGTATTTTCCTATTCACGACCTTTGACATTTTGATTCGGGCTTTAAGGTACGTGGTTTTTCGTGGCGCCGAAGGATCCGCTCGTAAGGAAGCGCGTCTACACAAGCAGGCTATTTGGCTTAGAGAATCGCTGATTGATCTTGGACCAACCTTCATAAAGATCGGCCAGGCCCTGGGAACGCGAGCAGATTTATTGCCACTGCCGTATGTCGAAGAGCTCGCAACTCTGCAGGATCAAATCCCCCCGTTCTCAACTTCCGAGGCGTTTGCTCGTATCGAAACCGAGCTGGGTCGGCCCCTCCACCAAAGTTATCCAGAGATTGACAGCGAACCGATTGCGGCGGCATCGCTGGGACAAGTTTATCGAGCTCGATTGGCAACTGGTGAGGAAGTTGCGGTTAAGGTTCAGCGCCCTGATCTTGAAGCGACGATTAGTTTTGATGTTGCCATTTTGTACAAGCTAGTGAAACTGACGAATAGGTTTATTCCGAGCGCAAATGAAAATGCTGACTGGGATGGCATGCTTCACGAGTTTTACGGCACCATCTTCGAGGAGATGGATTACGTCAAGGAAGGTAGAAACGCAGATAGATTTCGCTACAACTTCCGCACCTGGCGTGCTGTTCGTGTTCCTAAGGTGTTCTGGACGCACACCAGCACTCGAGTCCTGACGCTAGAGTTCATTCGCGGCACAAAAGTAGTGGACCTTGAAGGCCTGCGAGCGAGACGAATCTCAGCGGTAAAAGTAAATCGCCTGCTCGTGCGAACTTATCTGAAGCAGCTGCTGGAAGACGGATTCTTCCATGCTGATCCGCACCCGGGAAATTTGTTGGTGATGGATAGCGGACACCTGGCCTTCTTCGATTTTGGAATGGTGGGTCGAATTACCCCGAAGTTGCAGTCCCAAATGATCGACGCTTTCTTTCATGTCGTGGGACGCGACGTACATGGATTGGGTCAGGACATTATCAACCTAAATTTCCTCAAGCCAGGCGTCGATCCTGAAACGGTGCGCCCGGTCGTGGAAAGCTTATTTACTCATTACCTGAATCTAAAACTCGGCGAAGTTAACTTTAAAGAGCTCACTTATGATCTTGCCGAAGTTATCTATGATTATCCGTTTAGATTGCCTGCTAACTTCACCTATGTGATGCGCGCTCTTATGACGCTTGAAGGAATAGGAGTAATTACTGATCCCGGCTTCAGCTTTTTTGAAACTGCCAAGCCCTTCGCGAAAGAGTTTATGTTGCGTCGTGAGGGACGAATCTTCGGCAAATTAATTCTCGACAAGCTGACCGGTCGCGAAGATGGTGATAGTAGGATCGCCTGGTCCAGGGTTTGGAAGCTAACTAAGATGGCAGCTCAAATGTACTTGGAAGGTAGCAACCGTTAGCGGCGAATATTACTTAAAGAGTTGTCCGCGAATTGCGCCACTGGGAAACTTCTCGTTTTCAACAGTGGCGTAATAGTTTTCCGGGCTTCTGACAATATTCATCACTTTGTCATGATCGAGCGTGACGCAATCCCTTGCACTGGCTGCTGAAGTTGGTGCGAAGGTGAGAATGGATGCTCCTGCCTGATCGATCGGGCCTGAATAGATTTGAATTTTCGAGACTCCGCTCAAGCCCGCAACTGAAAGCTCGTAACAGATTTTGTTTTGACTCGGCTGAAGGTTTAGCTTGAGGGTCCCTGTGTTATTCCGATCATCGGGCTTAGCGTTAGGAAACGATTCGGACAATTGAACGGTCAACGAGCGACCTCGTTCCTGTTGCGCAGCTAAGACAAAGCTGACGGCCGCGATAAAGCCTATCAGGGTAACAATAATGCCGGGCTGTTTCATGCAGACTATTTCGTTGGAGTGGAGCAAAGATTAAAAAACGCAGAGCTTGGGCATTATCCGTTATCTGCTCTAATTAATGCGTTATAAAAGTTTGTTTTTTGTGTGCGTCAGTTTCGTTCGATTCTTCTCTGTGTGTGCTCAGTGTTCTTTGTGACTCAGTGGTGGTGATAATCCTCAACCACTGAGGCACAGAGGACACAAGGTTGCACAGAGTAAGCGAAGTTAAGATTAACAGAGCGAAACCCGCTGACATAGATCGCATGGATCAAGTCAGCGGGCTCCGTTGTTGGTTGCGACTAGCGCCGCGCTCCGAGCGAACTCTTACTTGCTTGAGACCTTGTCACCATTCGCGCTTGGAATACCCAGTCGGTCGCGAAACAGGTTCATTAGCAATAGGGTTCCTATTCCGCCACCTGCTTCATTTCCACTGCCCGATGCCAGAATGTCGGGGGTGATTCGCACACCCTTCTCGCCGATGACTTTTAAAGTCTCAACCAGAGCCACACCTTGCGCGCCAAGCGCATTCACCTGTTCGTGGTAGGCAACGCCCTGGGCTTCACCCATCAACCGAACCTTTTCAGCTTCGGCACGACCAGTTTGCAAGATGTAGTGCGCTTCGCCATCTGCCTCGGCCTTTCGCTGTTCGGATCGCTTGGCGGCGATCTCCACACCGACAGTCGCTGCCATCAGGTCCTTCTGATTGTCAGCGTGAGCCTTGGTTTTCTCGAGCTGAATACGTTTCTCTTCAGCTTCGCGTTGAGCATTAAACATATTCTGTTTCTGCTCGGCCAGAATCTTCTCTGTCTGTGTTTTCATCAGTTCTTCGGGCAGATGAATGTGACAGATAAGTACGTTGACTACGTCCACGTGATATTTGAGTAGGTGGGCTCTGACCCGAGCTTCAGCGCGTTCCTGCTCCTCATGTCGATTCTGCAAGTAAGCCATTGCTGACGATTCAGAGGCCTGATTGCGGAAGATCGAGTCGATCAACGGATGCATCACGTTCTGGATCAAACGTTCGATACCGCCAATCTTAGCGACCATGAACGGCGCGTCTTCAGGCTTGACCCGGAATACAACGCGTACTTCCAATTGCATCGTGAATCCGTCTTTTGAAATCACCTCGAATGGATTAAAGGTGTTGGTGACTTCACCGGCGGTCCATTCAACAGTCTGGTTGGTCGTCGGAATAATAATTGGGCTCACGGCCAACGTATTGACGTAATAACGGCCTGGCCCAACAACCGTTTCCTGAATGCCCCGATAACCTTCGGGCACAACATATGCTTCGTGTGCTCCTTCATCGAGTCTACGGTCAGCCGGATCGCCAGACATCAAGTCAGCTCTTATCTCGGCTACCGTGCGATCGTCATTCAGCTTATCCAGGCGTGCCGCAGATTGCTCAACCTGCTCTTGTTCTTCGCGCTCCATCCGCTGTCGTACTTTAGCGGCCATTTCGCGTCGTACTTCATCGGAAGGATCTTTACCAACGTTCGAAACCACGACCGCAACCTCACCGGGCTTAACTTCCTTTGCGCTTTCCGGAATTACTTTGAAAAGGAAAGGATTGATGTAGTAGGTACCGGGAAGCAAAATATCTTTCTGTGGACCACGCTGGCCACCTTTGCCAATAAATTCGTGTCCGTCCTGGAAATTATCGTGTCCGGCAAACGACTCAGCAACGTAATCGCGTGGATTGAGTGGCGCACCATCGAGTGCTTCGACGAGTCCAATCCCGTTTTCGTTGATAACTGTTGCATCGAACAGTCGCACCATAAACAGCCCGGGTTTTGCCTCGCTGGTTCCCTCAATCGATCCGGATTGAGTCAATATGCGATACACACCCGGTGTCAAAATATCGACTTGTGGTCCCTTCTGACCTCCTGATGCGATGAATTGTTCTGCATCCTGAAAGTTGCGATGGTCAGTGATCGACTTACCAAGCAGTCGACCGGGATCCAGTGGGCCACCGTCAGCAGCCGTAACCACACCAACCTTGCCTTGTGGGACCAGGGTTGCTTTCGCGACGGAAACGCGAAAGAGGTAAGGGTGAATGGGCCAAAGTCCCGGGGGAATTGTTCGTAGCTGAATACCCTTTACACCGCCTTGTTTAATGAAGGCGATTGGGTCCTGAAAATTATTATGCGCATTTTGTGCGCGGTCCGGCGCGAAGATTCGGCCCGGAGGCATTGGTTCGCCATCAATCGCTTCGATGATGCCCATCTCGTCGGCGCCGATCTCGATGAGAGGCACCTTGCGGACGACTTTCTCAAAAGGGAACTTTAACCAGTGCAGACCAGGTTTCAGAACGTCCGCCTGAATTCCTACTTCACCTTCCGTTGCTACAACGCGTCCCGGAGGCATTTTGGCACCCCAATAGCGTCGTTCCTTGATGGCGATTTCCCTGGCTCCGATGTTAACGAACATTCGTCGAAGGAAAGTCAACAAAAAGATGAGCACAACAAAACCGACAATACCAACTGGCAGGACATAGGTCAGATCAAGTTTGTCCATGGTGTATCTCTTTCGATATCAACTGGAGGCAGTTGACGGGAAGTTACTTGTTTACTCTTTCTTCCAGTTCACGACGAGCCGAAGAGAGTGTCTGTTTCAATATGAAACCGTTGCCGGAGCTGCGGGTATCGGATGAAAGAACCCAGAACTCCGCATGGAATAAAGCCTCAAGCTCTAAATTAGAAATCTCTGATAGTTTCTTGTCACGCCAGTAGGTCAATACTGACTCGATCGCATTCCGGTATATATCTGCGTCGTCGGTCAGGGCGGCAGTGTGCAGCATCTTGGAAGTGGCGGTTTTAGTTGGGTCAACTTTCCAGGCATCTAACGCAACATCCACCATCGCCTTATTTACTTTCAAATTATGTCTGCTGACGTAAGACATGAGAGCGACTATTTGAGACTGTGACTTTGCGTGCGCTACCAGCTCGTTCAAGACCTCTTCGTAGATCTCAGGTTCGGTAAACTGGTGTGCTTCACTTAGTACAGTTCGGTCTCCCTGCGTAGCTCTTTCAAGCAACTCAGCTCGTTTTGAGTGTTCCAGATTCATGGGAATAGGTGTTAGTTCCTCTTTAGCAGGTACGTAGTCAAACAAACTACGAGGTTCTTTAGGTGGCGACAATTCGGGAAGTCTGGTTGCGCTAGCGGGTTTCTGCCAGAAGTAGATGGCTAGAACCACCAGGCCTAAGAGTAACAGAGTAGTAAAAAGAAAGGTGACCATTCAGGTCTCGGCTGCGGAAGAACCCACTATGTTGTGGCTTTTTTTGAATCCGTCGCCGCGTATGTGTTTATACGACGACACCACTAAAAAGTTCAAGACCCTGGAAGGCGGCGGCCTGCCGCCATTTTGTAATATCAGATACTTTTCAGGCTTATTTTAACAAAGTGGCGCCGAGCCGCCGCACTCCAAAGACTTGAAGAAAAGCGGTAAAGTCGCCAGGGATTGGCCACGGTACTGCGGACGGAATCCGAACAGTATTGCGCGGCCCTTGCCCATCTTGACTTCCACTAACGCAGCCTTTCCCTTAACCAGTTCAGCGCCCAATAACCAACCAGATAACAAAGGATTTTCAACTTGAGGATATTTGGCTATGACGGTGGCGTTCGAGACAGGCACAGACGACGTCGAGTCTTCTCGCAGTTCAAACACCGGAGAGTTCTCAACCCATGCAATGGATTCCTTTCCCAACCCCTGAGTCAACCCCTGGTCAGGCTCGAGTTCAATGCGCAAGATCGATCCAGGCACATAAAATTTTGCGCGAGACAAACCTTCGACAATGTCAACAACAGGTAGTTTGAATTGCTTGATCGCAAAATCAGAAGCCCGATTGAGACAGACTAATGTTCCCCCCGCCTCAACAAACTCTCTTAACGCTTTGACTCCCGCCTCACCAATACCACCAGTCAGTTCCGGAGGCATTGTCAGGGTTTTGTAACCCGAGAGAATAGTTGCCGGTGGTTGATCAGGGATGACAATGGTGTTGAAATCTTTCTGAAAATTTCCTTGTCTGATCTCCTTGTCGCCAATCGAAAGATAATTTAGGCACCGGCTCTCGTGGTCCATGACCCACCTGGTCCAACCTTCATCCAATGAAGGTACTGACGCTCGATAGACAGCACGCCGAGGTGGATAACCATCGCCGCAACCTCCGTTAGATCCAGTCTCGGGCAGTACGGCATCTTTCAATGACAAAGGATGAAGCACCGAGTGGACGTGAACATCAAACAACAAGGGAAGCGCGTGTGCGGTAACGTCATAAGGTTCTATTGGATGTCTCGTGCGATCTCGTAAATCAGGATAGAGCTGCGGGAGCAGCACCGCTCTCGCAAAACCGCCATAAGGTTGGTCCATCGCCACTACTGCGGTTCCAATCGAATACTCGTGACCGTCAGCCGAGAAAGGTTGGGGGTACCGAATTTCGACTCCCGCCCGCTCTAGTATCTCGGTCAGGCGTCCGCTGTTTCTTGAAGGTGGTATGACGAGATAATGCAGTTCATTGACCTTTGGTGCTTGGACGGCCTGTTTTCCAACAAGATAAAATCTTTGCAGCCATTGCTCGCGGTTGACCGCTGCGTTCTTCAAGAGGAGAAATGCTGTAGTGGTCATATATTTGGTTATGTCGCCCAGTCCCCACTCGCCACCGCGCCACAATGGTCCGAAATTTCTCGTCTCCTTTTTTGGATCGTAACCTTCTCGCGAGTTAAGTTCTTCAAATTTGACTTTGATGGGTGTCGCGATCTTCGCCGACGCGGTCTCTGAAAGCATTCGCACTCCACCGTGATAATGAGAATACGCTCGCGAGGGGGACCACGCATCGTAAGTTGAGTCCGTAGTGATCCCTTGAAAGCCCTTAGCTCTTAGCTCACGGGCTATCCAGTTACCCAGATCGGTATATTCTTCGACGAGTTGCTTGGGCACGTTAGGTTCAACCGGCTTCATGTACGGAGGCAGAAACAGTCTGGAGCCGAACGCTCCTTGTTGATGGATGTCGTGCACGATCTGTGGGTGCCACTCGTTGTGAATTTTATCGACGGTTAGTTGTGTCTCAACTTGCGTAAAGGCGTACCAGTCGCGATTGTTATCGTGGCCGGCGTATTTATGGTAGAGCTCCGGAGGTTCGGTACCTTCATAAGGTGTTCCGAGCGTTTTGTCGTACCAGTTTTTAACGATGTCTACGCCGTCTGGGTTCAGTGAAGGCACCAACAGGATGATTGTGTTGTGTAGGATATTGTTGATTTCCGGCTCGTCGGAGGAGGCTAGCCGATAGGCGATTAGCATGCTCGAGAGATATGAGCCCACTTCAGTTGAATGGATTCCGCACGTAATGAGCACGATTGTTTTTCCTCGTGCAATCAACTCTTTCGCTGCTTTATCGCGACGGGACAGTGGTCCAAGTTTTCGCGGGTCAGCGAGTTTGGCTTGAATATCTTTGTATTCATTCAACCGGGCGAGGTTTTCAGGCGCGCTGATAATGGCGACGACAAAGGGTTTTTCCATGGTCGTCTTGCCGATTGTCTGGAAAGAGACTCGGTCGCTCGACTCATCTAATCGTTTAAAATATTCAACTACTTGCTCCCATGAGGCGAGCTTACGATCTTCGCCGGGCTGGAATCCCAGGACCTCTTTTGGAGTAGGAACGGTGCTTTCAGCCGAAGCCGGCAGGGCGAGGCTCAGACAAAGAAGCAACAAGCAAAAGAGCAGTTTGATTTTCATGTTCGTTGGAGTATGGCGGCGGTTTGTTATTTCGTGTGGCTTGGTGGACTCTTTTTTTTGGCGGGCGATCCACGAAGTCACACGAACCGAATATAGCCTCGTCATTTCGTGTGTACAGCGAAGGAAGTGTAATTCAAAAGCGATGGGCTTTGAAGCTGGACCGAACTCGGCTGGTGAGGCTGATAGGGGAAGTCGGTTGAAACTGACCCTTGTCACAACTCGACTCTGAATCGCCAGAATGCAGGCAACCAAGTGCCGTCACCGCGGCTCAAAATTGGCAGCACTTTGCGCGTTTTACAAAGCTAAACCCGCTTGCCGAAGTCGGGATGCCCGTGTAAAGTAACGAACGTTTTCTACCCTGCTACTCCCCGTTTTAAAAAAACCGTTGGAGGTCAAACCTGGATGTCCAGTGAAAGCATCCCTGTAAACGAGTATCCGGACCGTGTTGGTTTCAAACCCGATAACCCGTATCTGGCTGCCTTTAAACCGTATATCCCAGCTGGCGTGAAAATTCGTGAACTCACGATCCTGCCACTGGTAGTCGGCACGATCCTGGGCATCATCTTTGGCGCTTCGTCTCTTTATCTCGTACTGAAAGTTGGATTGACCGTAAGTGCTTCGATTCCGGTAGCGGTCATCTCAATCACGCTGTTTCGTGTACTTTCAAGGCTTGGCTTCAGAGATGCAACTATTCTCGAGAACAACATCGTGCAAACCGCAGGTTCCGCCGGTGAATCGATCGCCTTTGGAATCGGCGTCACCATGCCGGCGATTTTGATCCTGGGATTTGATCTGGAGTTGACCCGCGTAATGCTCGTTTCCGTTTTAGGTGGACTAATTGGGATCTTGATGATGATCCCTCTTCGTAGGGCATTGATTGTCGCCCAACATGGATATCTAAAGTACCCGGAGGGAACAGCCTGCGCAGAAGTTTTGAAGGCCGGCGCTTCAGATGAATCACGAGCCGCCGCGATGGAAGGTGCTCAAGACACTTCGACAGTTGATCAAGCTGCGGCTGGTGGAAGAACGATTATCAGCGGATTTGGTCTTGGATTTCTCTACTATGGTGTAGAGCAAATCTTCAAAACTTGGAAAGAATATCCGACTAAAGTATTTGGAAAACCGTTTGAAGCGGGCTCAATATCGATTGAAAACAATCCCGCCTTGTTAGGGGTTGGCTACATTATTGGACCTCGCATCGCTTCGATCATGGTAGCTGGTGGTGTTCTCGCTTATCTCGTCCTGATTCCCGCCATCAAGTATTTTGGCGGAGGATGGATGACTCCGCTCGCGCCGGAAACAAGTCACCTGATCAAAGACATGTCCGTTACACAGATTCAGAAAGGCTACATTCTCTACATTGGCGCAGGTGCCGTAGCGGCCGGCGGGATCATCAGTCTATTCCGTTCACTGCCAGTTATCTGGAGTGGCTTAAAAGGCGGACTCGCTGATCTACGAAGATCTGGGACTGCTTCGTCCGAAAATGCGCCTCGAACCGATCGTGACCTTTCAATGAAGTTTGTCATCGGTGGAATTATCGCCTTGATGGTGGTCATCATGATCGCTCCACAGCTTAATCTGAGGTTCAACATCCTCGGAGCTGTTTTGATTATAGCTTTCGGTTTTCTTTTCGTTACGGTCTCATCAAGACTCACAGGCGAGGTAGGATCTTCTTCGAACCCAATCTCAGGAATGACCGTGGCAACTCTATTACTAACATGCCTGACTTTCCTACTAATTGGATGGACCGCGCCACCCTATTTTGTGACGGCGCTTTCAATTGGTGGAATTGTATGCATAGCAGCCTCAAACGGAGGTACCACGTCGCAGGATTTGAAGACCGGCTTTCTGGTAGGAGCTACACCAAGCGCTCAACAAATCGCTATTCTGATTGGAGCTTTAGCATCGGCGATTGCTCTCGGTCCAATTCTTCTCGCAATGAACCAATCGGGAAGTGTTTATGTCCCGGTGGCGCAAAGCAAGGATTTCAGTTTTCCACCAGGTTATCACTTCAATGCAGACCAGTTCGTGAAAAGCGGTGATGAGCCGAAACGTGAACGTCTCCAGGGTGGACAGGCGAGCTCAGACCAGAGCTCGTATTATGTAGTTCACAAAACAGACACTCAATACGGGCCTGCCGGCCGTTACTTCGTAAATGACCAGGGCGTTCCA
>Ga0163162_10003074_pt1 | contig 15950 bp, 10 predicted proteins | sample S55metaG_FD_115310 | JGI IMG/M metagenome (GOLD analysis project Ga0163162, IMG submission 115310) | Switchgrass rhizosphere microbial communities from Kellogg Biological Station, Michigan, USA - S5-5 metaG | ecosystem: Host-associated > Plants > Roots > Rhizosphere > Soil | place: USA...
AATAAGAAAATCTATATTAATAAAATTAACTTTGATTCCTAGTAGATTTAGGAGTTTATTATATAAAAATTTATATTTAGTTAATTTTTCATTAATATCCAAGATAAATCATTTTATTGTAAGATTTATTTTTATAAATATAGTTATATCTGATGAGAACGCAGAGATTCGAACTCTGATAAGATAAGATAAAAGCTTACTATTCTAGCCAATTGAATTACATTCTCAATAAAAAACTATAAAATTAAACTACAATTTTTAGATAATTTTTAACAATTATTAATGAATTTATTTTTCTAATAAAAGACTTGAACACTTTAGTTAATATAACTTTAATAGCTTATAAAAATAATTTATAAAATTTATTTTAAAAAATGTTAATTGATTATAAAATAAAAGGTCAACCTTGAAAAACTTTTATAAAATTCCTAAAAAAAAAGAGGAGTTGGAGTATATATTAAAATTAAATTAAGAATATTAATTCCTTTTTTTTTATTAATATTATTTATAAATAACTAAGATAGTAAAATTTTTGAAGTTTCAATTAAAAAAAAAAATTTTTTTTTATTTTAACTATAATTGAACCGGTTCTTTAACTGTGAAAGAGTTTTATTATTTTAACTCCAACCGGAATTGAACCGGTAACTTTACTGTGAAGGAGTAATGTCTTGACCATTTGACCATGGAGTCTTATATATTATATATAAATAGGTCTTCTTTCGAACGGACCTTTCTCGGGTCCTTGTAATAAATTAAAAGAGAAAAGGGGGGAAGTTTAATAATATTACTAAACAAGTTATTTGTTAAATAATAGTATATTAGACCCTACTATTATAATTCTCTTATTTTTTATAAGAAAACAAGATCCATTTTTCTTTAAATATTTTACTATTTGAGCAATATTTTAATATAGTTTTATTATAAGTATTAAAAAATTTTCCAGCTACACTAGCAGAAGGAAAACTATTTTCAAGTATATCATTTAATGAATATACAAAAATAGCGATTCCTCGAGTAATACTTATTTTCGCTTTAGTTTCAGCAGAACGAACTTTACCAAAATTAGGATTTTTTTCACCTATTTTAGCTAAATTCATTTTAGCTTTTGATTCAGCGGAATGAGTTTTACCTTTAAGAGATTCACTAATTTTTAATTTAGTTTCAGCAGATTTAGGTTTTCTCATTAGAACTTTAGATTTATCTGAACGTTTTTGTCCTAAAGGACTACCTGCAATTTTTAAAATATTATATTTAGGCTCTAAACAATCAAAAAAATATTGTTCCCGTGAAAGTATCAATTCTCGAATATTTTTAAATTCTAAATTATTTATATCTATATACTCAAGTATAGTTAAACTAAATGCAGAATGAGTGTGATCTAGTAAAGCTCTACAAATATAATTATTTGTTTTTTTTAATTTTGAAGGGGTATAGTAATCTTTTAACCGTCTAGAAAGATTTACAGCAGAACCAATATAAATTTTACCAGATTCATTATGAGTCTACATATAGATACCTGCTAAACCTTTATTATTTGATAAAATTTTTAATCTATCCGTTTCCATATTAGAATAAATAACTATTGATTGATTAGGTAAATTTTTATAAAATAAAATTATTGTATTTTTTATAGTTATTTTATATATTTTTTTTTATTCCCAATATGATTATTAATGATCTTCTAGCTCCGCTTCCGGGGCTCTTAAAGAAATATACTAATTTATTCGACACATTTTGTATAAATATAAGATTTGAACTTCTTCAAAGTTTAAACTTATTGACTACGATACTTAATCTTATATTTTAATTTTTAAAAACTTATTGACTATGATACCACATAAATTAACCATTTGACCATGGAGTCTTTTACATTTATTATTTTATAGGCCTTCATCTTGACGAACCCTTTAGGGTTCTTATAAGAAAAATGATTAAATTAATAAATTCAAGTGATCGAGTTATTCGAATTTAGACGAGATTAACTGTATGTTAATATTTGTTAGTCTAGATTTATAGATAGCTTGAGTGATATAAAGACCCCATGTTTATGGAGTTTCACAAAGTGGTTGATAAAGAAAGCATGTTTGAGAACTCTCAAGAATTGATAAAGTGAACGTATTCGGCCGGTGAATTAACACACCGGACTTTGATTTAACTTCTTAAAATAAACCTTTTATGAGGGACAATCTGTTAAATGAAGTAAGACTAAATGAGGCCTAATTTCATACGAGGGTGTCTATAACTATAAACAAGGATTGTTTCGAGAGACAGTAAATATTAATTTAGAGGAAAGCGCGATGACAATGCCGGTATAGGAACATTATATCAAAAAATAACAAGTGGCTAAAAAGTTGAAATATATATAATGATTAAATTTCATTTTATGTACGAGACTTTTATATTTTTAATATGTTATTACAATATTTTTTTAATTTATTTCCAGTTGTTAATTGTGACGTAGCCGAACCATGGCAATTTTCATTCCAAGATGGAGCATCACCATCATTTGATGGAATTGTAGATTTACATGACCAAATCATGTTTTATATAGTAATAATAATTATAGGAGTAGCATGGATGTTAGGTACTATAATTATTAAATTCAGTGAAGCTAGAAATCCTATAGTATACAAATATTTTACACATGGTACAGTAATAGAATTAATCTGGACTGTTACACCAGCGTTTGTATTAGTGGCTATTGCATTCCCTAGTTTTAGATTATTATATTTAATGGATGAAGTAATAGATCCTGCTATTACTGTTAAAGCTGTAGGTTCTCAATGGTTCTGGAGTTATGAGTATTCAGATTATATTTCAGATTCTGGAGAACCAATAGCTTTTGATAGTTTTATGGTTCCTGAAGCTGATTTAGAAGAAGGACAATTTAGATTACTTGAAGTAGATAATAGAGTAGTATTACCTGTAGATACTCATGTTAGATTTATTTTAACTGGTAGTGATGTAATCCACTCTTTTGCAATTCCTGCTTTAGGTATTAAATTAGATGCCATCCCAGGTCGGTTAAACCAAACTTCTACTTTTATTAATAGAGAAGGATTGTTTTATGGACAATGTTCAGAGATCTGTGGTGTAAACCATGGGTAAAAATAAGCCCCTTAAAGTAGTAATGCTTTAATGCAAATAGGGTGAATTGCAAAGACATCCATTTTATAAATGGACAATTCGCAGCGAAGTATATAACTGCATTTTATTGTTATATAAACGTTCAACGACTAGATGGTGAGTAATGCAAAACAATAACCCATCCACGAGCGCCCTACATCTAATGAAATTTACAATAATTAGATGATGATATAGTCTAAACCAATAGGTAACTATTGGAAATAAAGGATAAAGAGCCTTTATATTAATATAATTGTTATGCCTATAGTTATTGAAGCTGTTTCTTTAGAGAAATACTTAGCTTGGTTAAACGAGCAATTAAACTAACTAAACTCCCCCCCTTTTTTATAAAAAAAATTATGAAGTGGCTAAAAAGTTTATAAAAATAGAATGATTAAATTTCATTTTATGTACGAGACTTTTTAAAAATTTTTATATGTTTTCAAATTTCAAAAATTTATTAATTAATTATATTATAGGTTCATTATTTCTATATTATTTTTATTATAATTATACAATAATAGATTTAAATGATATTATCTTAACAAGTTTAAGTTTACCTTTATTTACTTCTCCTAATCTTAGTAATAATCCTCATATTAATCAAATTAAAATAAAAATTCATAATTCCCTATCTAATAATCTTATTAAACAAGAATTAACCAATTATATTTTAACAAGAATAGAAAGAGATCCTACTGAATTAGTAAAAGAACTTAATTTACCTTCTATTCTTAATAAAGAAAAAAAAGTTAATTTTACTGCACCTTTACCTAATGGATTTTCTTCTTTATTTGCTTTTAAAGATTTACCTGGTATATACTTATTTAGATCTAAAGATAAATTAAATTTTTATATTGGTTCAACTGTAAATTTATATATAAGATGTAAAAATCATTATAATAATTCTATTAATGATATAAAAAAACATCCAAAGTTATATAATTATATAGCTAAATATAAATGGGAATCTATGGAAGTACAAATTTTAACTTTAAATATTAATCATGAAAAACAATTTATGCTTAATTCTCCTGCTTTTAATTTAAATGATGAAGATCTTAATTTACTTTTCTTATTAACTAAATACGAATTATTATTAACTGAACAATACTTTATTGATCATTTAAATCCTAGTTTAAATATTGATTTTCTAGTAAACTGGGGTGGTCAACCTAATAAAGGTCCTACTGATTATATTCATTCGAAAGAACAACGTGAAATAAGATCTATTTCTATGAGAGGTAGAAAAATCTCTGAGTTTACAAAAAAATTACATAAAGAAAATATGACAAATTCTATATTTTCGGATAAGACTAAGGCAAAAATGCAAAATTCTGCTGGTGGAGTTAAAATATTATTAACTCAAACTAACAATGGAGAACAAATAATGTATTTAACTAAATCAGCTGCAGCAAAAGCATTAGGATGTTCTATACGTACTATAACAAGAAGATGTGAAGATGGTCAAATTTATAAATTTAATGATAAATTATATATTTTATCTTATAGAGATATATAATTAAATAATTATGTGCCTATCCCTTAATTAATTTAAAGTTTAATAGGCTATTTATGCCAATTGTAATCGAAGCTGTATCTTTAGAAAAATACTTAGCTTGGTTAAACGAACAATTAAACTAACTAAACTCCCCCTTTTTTTATTAAAGTGGTTATAACCATTATAAAAAAAAGAATGATTAAATTTCATTTTATGAACGAGATTTTTAAAAATTTAAAATGTTTTCAAAAAGTTCAATATTAAATTTTACAGAGTTCAAATCTTCTTTATCTCAAAATTATTTAATAGTTAATTACTCAAATGACTATAAAGAACCTATTAAATTAAATCAACCTCAAATTCCTGCAAATATATCACCTTGGTTTATAACTGGTTATTCTGATGCTGAAGCTTGCTTTGATTTCAATATAATAAAATCAAATTCTGTTAAAATAGGATTTAGTGTAATACCACGATTTAAAATTATTGCTCATAAATGAGATATAGTTTTATTATATATGATTAAAGAGTATTTTAATTGTGGAACAATAGGAAAAATAGACGCTAAAGATTGTTTAGATTTTACAGTTGCTGATCAACATAGTATTTTTAATATTATAATTCTTTTTTTTAATAAATATTCACTAAGAGGTACTAAACACTTAGATTATTTAAATTGGATTAAAAGATTAAAAATTATTAAAGATAAAGGACATTTAATCCTTGAAGGTTTTTGTGAAATTAAATTAATTAAAGCTACTTCTAATACAGGACGACTAATAGATAATATTAATTCACACTGTAACCCTAACCATCCAGAATTTATTCCTATAAATCCTAACTATATTAGTGGTTTTTTTGCAAGTGATGGTTATTTATATTTAATAACTAAAATAGATTCTCCAAGTTTTGGTCGAATGAGAATAGGATTAACACAACATCAAGATAATTATTTATTATTACAATCTATTAAAAATTATTTTAATATTAATAACTTTATAATTTCAAAAACTAATGATAAAACAATTTCGTTGAATAGTAGTAGTGAAAATACAATATTTAATATTCTTTTACCTTTTTTTAAAGAATATCCTATTTATGGTATTAAAGCTATTACATTAGTAAAACTTCTTAGAATCCGAAATTTGATTTTAAGTCAAAAAGGTTTAAAAAAAAACTACTAAATGGACACCAGAATTAAAATCTCAAGTTATTAATATTTGGAATGATACTTCTATACAATTAAAAAATGATGCTACAGTTTAATATCAATAAACTAAACTTCCCCTATGATTTTATTTAAATTATATCCATTAAAAAAAGTAAAATAATAAGTAACGAACTAATACTTTTCTATTAATAAGTTTTTTCATATATAAATTTTATTATAATTTATCTATTTTAAGTGGGTTAAACTTTTGTAATTTAATAATAATATTAATATAATATTTCTTTCATTTAAGATATTCATACTAATATCGCTCGATTCCTCCGAATTTGGCTAAGTCTTTTATAAAAATTTGTCTAATATAAATATATTATTAGGTGAAGATTAGAAGTTAATATCGCCTCAAAGGCGTTAAACATAAAATTTAATATGCTTACATCTTTATTTTTTATACCTTTAATAGGTGCTTTAAGTTTACTTTTTGTAAATAAAAATGATTCTTTGGTGAAACAAATAACATTAGGAACTACAATTATCAATTTTTTTATCTCTATAATAATGTGGGGTAAATTTGATAATAATACTCATGAATACCAATTTGTACAAGAATGGGCTGAATTATCATTCTGTCATTTTAATGTGGGAATTGATGGTATATCATTATTCTTTGTATTATTAACAACTTTTTTATTTCCTATTATTATTTTAGTAAGTTGGAACCATAATAACAATCTTAAACACTATTTATTAAATATGTTGCTTTTAGAAAGTTTATTAATAGCAACTTTTATAGTTTTAGATTTATTATTATTCTATATATTTTTTGAAAGTATATTAATCCCATTATTTATAATAATAATGTCTTTTGGAGACTTATTAACTAAGGAAAAAGCTGGGTATATGTTATTCCTATATACATTATTAGGTTCACTTTTCATGTTATTATCTATAATAACTATTATTATCTTGACGGGAACATCTGATTTCCAAATCTTATCTACCATTGATTTTAATCCTGACATTCAAAAATTACTTTTTTTTGGATTTTTAATTGCCTTTTTTGTTAAAACTCCATTAATTCCTACTCACATTTGGTTAGGATTCGCCCATGTAGCGGCACCTATAGGTGGTTCTGTGCTATTAGCAGGTGTAATTCTAAAATTAGCAACTTATTTAGCCTTAAGAGTAATGATCCCTTACTTCCCAGATGCTACTTTATATTTTACTCCTTTAATCTATACTTTATCAGTTATAAGTATAGTATATGCCTCTTTAACTTGTTTACGATTAATAGATGTTAAAGCTATTATTGCTTATTCATCAATTAGTCATATGGGTGTTGTAGTATTAGGTTTATTCTCTAATAATTTACAAGGTATAGAAGGAGCTATAATATTAGGATTGGCCCATGGTGTTATCTCCCCTTTATTATTTATTATTGTAGGTGAGATTCTTTATATAAGATCTCATACAAGAATTATCAAATACTACAGAGGAATAGCAGGTACAATGCCAATTTTATCTTTAATTTTCTTCTTTGCTACTCTTGCTAACATTGGTACTCCATTCTCTGGTAATTTTATCGGTGAATTTATGAGTTTTGCTGGTGCCTTCCAACAAAACCCGATCATGGGTATACTTGGAGCGACAGGTATGTTCTTATCTGCAGCTTATTCTATTTGGTTATTCAATAGAGTGGCCTTTGGAAGTGCCTCTAGATATATAAGCACAATGCCAGATGTTACTAGAAGAGAATTCTTAGTAATGTTACCTCTTATTATTGTATCATTTATTCTTGGTATTTACCCTAATATAGTATTAGATTCAATACATTTAGGTGTTAGTTCATTACTAATTAGTGTAAACACCCCCCCCCTTTTTTAATTAATATTCTTAATTAAAAATTATTTAAATATCTAATATTCTTAATAAAAAAATTTTGATAAATTTATATATTACTACTTTTATCTTTAGTTTAATCATTATAAAAAATAATAATACAAAAAAAAAATGGGTTTAACTTTTAGCAAGACATAAATTTTATTAAATATGAAAAAGTTAAAAAAAAAAAATAAAAAAGGGGGGAGTTTATATTTTATAAAATATATAAGGGAAGTTCATTATGAACCCCAATAGTAGAAGAAAATAAATACTAATAACCATACAATATCAACAAAATGCCAGTAAATAATAGCAGCTTCTAATCCAACGTGATGGAAATCAGTAAAATGGTAATTAATTACTCTATATAAACCTACGGCTATAAAGATAGTACCAATTAAAACATGGAATCCATGGAATCCTGTTGTAAAGTAAAATGTACTACCATAAACTGAATCTGCAATAGTGAAAGGAGCATTAACGTACTCAAAACCTTGGAATCCTGTGAAAAGAATCGCTAAAATTATAGTAGCAATTAACCCATAAATAGTGAATTTTCTATTACCTTGAATTAATCCGTGATGAGCTAAAGTTACAGTAGCTCCAGATGATAAAAGAAGTACAGTATTTAATAAAGGTACCTCCCAAGGATTCATTACTTCAATACCTGCTGGAGGCCACGCACAACCCAACTCTACAGTAGGGCTTAAAGCTGAATGGAAAAAGGCCCAGAAAAGAGAAATAAAGAAAAATACTTCAGAGATAACAAATAAAATAAATCCTAATGTTAATCCTTGTTGTACTTTAGAAGTGTGAGAACCCTGGAATGTACCTTCAATAATTATATCTCTAAACCATAATGACATTGAGAATACTGTAGATATTAAACCTAATGTTAATAATAAACCACCATTAGCATAATTATTAAAATACATAACACCGCTTAGAGTTGTAGTTAATAAAGCTATAGAAGATGCTAACGGCCATGGTGATGGTTCTACTAAATGGAATGGATGTGCTTGAATATTTTTCATATTATAATTAATATAAATCCCATAATAACAGCTGGCAGCTATCTCGAAAGAAAGAAGAAAGCTGATTTAAATAAAGATTTTATTAAGAGACCTTAAAAATACTTCGCAATCGTCTCTTATTTAAAATTTAACTTAAAATTAAATTTTAATTTTCTTTATTTCACAGTAATTTTACACTTAACTTAACTATTGATTATAGATTAAAAATCTTTGCCCGGCCAAACTCGCCATTGGGTAATCAATCCTTTTTTTTTAAAGGTAGAATTGAACTTATAATATAAATAATTTTTATATAATAAAAATATTAAATTTATTAAAATCTTTTTAATTGTAGTCTTGTTATATTATTATATCCAGTAATAATCTTTTATGACCACTTATTCTTATTTATTCTTTCGTAATACTGGGAATGTTAAATTAAAAAAAAAAAATTCTTAAAAATTAAAAAATAATAACAATACTAATAAAGACAGATTAAGTATCTATAAAAGTTGCTGGATTGGAAATATCTATAGATAATATTTACTCTTTTTTAAATAATTTATTATTTTTAACATATTTCAAAATAATAATAGGACTACAATTAAAAAGATTTTAACTACTTTATTTATTGAAGAAAAATTATTAATTAGTGAACCTTGAGTATCATATACAAAGATAGGAAAACCTTTTGCTGAACTCATTCTTGTTTTAGTTTTCTTAGTCTTTGCAATTTCTTTTCTTTTAAAACTATTTTTTACTTTAATTTTATCTGTATGAAATTTATCACTTATCGGATTTTTATTACCAATTTTTACAAGATTTAATTTTGTTAAATTTTTTTCACTATGATTTCGCTCAAAGAAAGAATTTTTCTCATCTGTTTTTTTTTTCAAGCATATGATTATTTTCTCCTATTATTTTTAATAAGAAATTGTTTTATATCTTTATAGTCTAACAAAGAATCTACTGTTGGAAGTCATAATATGAATTTGGTTTATTCTCATTCGAAAAGACTAAATTAAGATAAGATTGTTCTTGTCCTATAATTATTTTACAAGTTTCTTCTTATCTAAATTTAAGATATCAATAAATTATAATATAGTTAAAGAAAAAGCAAATTGAATGTAATTTAGTAAAGCTCTAAAAATATAATTATTTACTTGTTTTAACTTTGAAGGAGAATAATATTTAATTAAACGTTTAGATAAATCTATTGCAGAACCAACATAAATTTTATTTAATTCTATATGAGTTCATTGATAAATCCCAGCTTTATCTTTATTATTTGATAGGATCTTTAATTTATCTGTTTCAGTATTATTATAAATAATAATAAATATAAATTTAATTGATTTACTTAAATTATTAGTTAAATAATAATTTATAAGACTTGTATTCTATTTAATAATACATTTTATCTCTTAGTGTTGAAGATAGTAAAGGTGATAGTTCTACTAAATAGAATAGATGTGCTTGAATATTTTTTATATTATAATTAATACAATCTCATAATAACAGTTTTCTATAAAGAAAATTTTATATAAAAACTGATTTATATAAAATTTTTAGAAAGAAAATTTTATATAATAATAATTATACACTTAACTATTGATATAATCGGAATAAATTCGCTATTGATTAATTAACCTTTAAGTATATAGGGTTTTCTACAAAGTTTTGTTTATTTAAATTAAATAATATACTATAAAATATAAAACTAAGATAACTTATAAAAAAAATAATTTTTATATAAAATAAATTAAAAAATTAAATAAGTTAGACGTGAAGTTGGTTTTATTACAGGACGAGGGAGACTTGAACTTCCAGTTTCTCATTTTGGAGACGAGCGCTTTACCAATTAAACTATCATCCTCATTTTATATAAAAAAAATATATTCCTTTAAATATTTAGAATACATTAGATTTCTATCAAAAAAAAAAGAATAAATTATCTTATTTAAATTTTTTAATAAAATAATGTTTAAGGGTATTTTTATATATTTTATATATTACTAAATTTAATAAACTTTTAATAGAATTTAAAGATTAAATTTACTAAACTAACTAAAAAAAAAAATTAGAAAGGACGTTGGGTTGTAAAATAAAAATATATTTACTAAATTAAAAAAATGCATTTAACTTACTTTAATATATAAGATATTTATAATTTATTATACCTTTACTATAAATTATTTTATATATTAATATGTAAATTAATTAATAGATCTAGTAAAAAATTAATTATTTTATACTTATATTAGACATCATTGTAAGTATTTATTAATTTATTTTTCAATTAACAATAATAACTAAAACTAAATAAATAATTTAATTTACAATAAAAAGTATAGAATAAGTAGTAAACAAAAAATAGAGTTTGATTTAACATTATATATAAAATTTTATATTGTTATTTGTATAATTTATAAATAGTCTATCTCTATAAAACATCTTTATAGTATTATTTTCATTTTATTTAATTATTATATATAATAATATAAAATTTTATTATAATAGAAAGACTTAAAATAAATTATTCTAAATATTAATTAATTTACAAAAATTATATCTAATAAATTTAAATACTTTTTACAAAGATCTTCACTTTTTACTAAATAATAACATTATTTAATGGATGGATATGGCGGAATGGTTTACGCGAGTTATTTAGGCTAACTTGATTTTTTATCGTGTGAGTTCAAGTCTCACTATCCATAATCATATTCATTAATATTATTTAATTTAATATAATTAAAGATTTTATAAAAATAAGATTTAAATTTATTAGATATAATGATTAAAAGCATAAATTTAATAAAAAGACAATATATATAAAAGGCTAATTTAAGTTAATATTAATTAAGGGGACATCGTATATCTGGTAATATATTGGTTTTGCATACCAAAGAGAAAAGTTCGAGTCTTTTTGTCTCCACTCTTTTAAGAAAAATAAAATTATATTTTATATTTTTTATAAGAATAAAAGAAATATAAATATAATAATTTTTATTTTTTAATTTAAAATTTTTACGAAATAATCATAATCTATATCAAATAAACTTTTTTTTTAATAAAAAAAATTTATTTGATCTTTAAGAATGTTATAATTAATTATATTTAACGACATAGAAAAATAATATTAAATTTTAAAATTAATAAATATATAGATTTAAATTTAATAGATTTTTTTTAATTTTTATTATAGGTAATTTATATTTTTATTATTTAATATATAAGCAGTTATAGGTAAATGGTATACCAGTGCTCTTCCAAAGCGATATTCCTTTTTCGATTAAAGGTAACTGCATAATTCCGGTTAGCTAAATTTTTAGCTTGTCAACCTTTTACCCGGACAATAAATTTAATGATAAGTAAGATCTCTTCCCATTGAGGATAATCCTTTTTTTTAAGGATCTAAAAAAATAGTTCCTAAAAAGGTAGAAAGAACTTAAACAGAGGTAAAGAATTAATAATTAATAATATGATAAATTCATTATTAGAAGCATTAATTGTTATAGGACCTTTATTAGGTTCTATAGCTTACGTTACGATAGCTGAACGTAAAATAATGGGAAGTATGCAAAGACGTGTTGGACCAAATAAAGTAGGTTATTATGGGTTATTACAAGCATTTGCTGATGCTTTAAAATTATTGGTGAAAGAATTAGTATTACCTTCAAATACTGATAAAATACTTTTTGTATTAGCACCTATGATTTCTTTAGTTTGTGGTTTATTAGTTTGGACTCTTATACCTTATGGAAAAGGTTTAGTAATAGCTGATTTTTCTTTAGGTATTGTAACAATTTTAGCTATATCTTCAGTAGCAGCTTATGGTATAATTTTAGCAGGTTGGGCCTCAAATAATAAATATTCATTTATAGGTTCTTTAAGAGCTACAGCACAATTAATAAGTTATGAAGTAGTTTTTGGATTAATAATTTTATTAGTGATTTTTTTTGTAGGTTCATTTAATTTAACTACAATTATAGAATCTCAAAAAGCTATTTGGTATATTATACCATTATTTCCTATAGCATTAATGTTCTTAATAGCTATATTAGCTGAAAGTAATAGAGCACCTTTTGATTTACCAGAATCAGAATCAGAATTAACAGCAGGGTTTATGACTGAATATTCAGCTTTCCCCTTTGTATTCTTTTTCTTAGCAGAGTATGGAGCTATTGTATTCTTATCTACATTATCTAGTATTTTATTCCTAGGTGGTTATTTAATCCCAGGAATTGAATCTAATGGATTAATAACAGGTTTATCTCTTGGATTTAAAACTTCCATTTTATTATTCATTTTAATTTGGATACGTGCGTCATTCCCAAGATTACGATATGATCAGTTAATGGCCGCTATTTGGTGTAACATGTTACCAGTAGTTATAGCATTTTCTATCTTAATTCCGTGTATTATCAAAGCTTTTGAAATATATTAATTTTATATATTATCAAAACTTTGAAATATACACCCCCTCTTAAGAAATTATAAATAAAAATTTATAATTAAATTCAAGAATATTTAATAAAAATTATGTGTTCATTAACAAGATATAGTTTATTTATGCATAGTTATAACATAATTTTTATTAATTAGTAGTTTAAATCTATTAATATTTGGATATATCTACAGTTATGTATTCAAATATTAATTATCTTTTATTATCTATTAATATGATAAATAATATTTTAAATAATAAAGATTATATTAAATATCAAAATTCTATAATTAAATATAATAAAATTTTTCAAGAATTAACACATAAATTTAAATAAATGTGAATTTCTTATTATCTAATAAAATGATTAATTTATTTTATTATTCCTATTTTAGATAAATTTAATTTTTATACTAATAAACATTTTAATTATTTGATTATTTTGACATTAGTAAATTTAAAAAATAATAAAAAATTCTAATAAGACTATTAGAATTTTTTATTAAATTAAAGATTATAAAAATTAAAACTTTAATGAATAAAACTAAAATTAATTATATTAAAAATGTCCTTAAAAATTTAATAGATAATAAGTCAGATTAATTTAACTTGGTAAAATTCATGATTTGTTTATTAGATATTAGTTTGACTTAGTGACTATAATCTTTTATAATTATAAAGTCAGATTAATTTAATTAGGTAAAATTCATGATTTGTAATCATATCTTGTTAGTTCGATTCTAACATCTGGCAAAAACTATAATAATTTATATATTTATTATAGTTTTAATTTAACAGTTAAATAACTACAGTTTAATTCAGTTAAAATTTTAACAGTTAAATAGTGACAGCTAATTTGATTCCTAGGCTTATAATTGGAATCATAGTATAGTATACAGAATTTGTATATTATCAAATTCCTAAGTTTTACATAAAAATTAAATTTTTATATTATTGAATTAAACTTAGGTGCTTATTAAGTTAAAAATTATCCATATATTTAAATATATGTTGGCTATTATATAGCATAAATTAAAAACTAATATTGCTTATTATATTAATATAAAATATAACTATATATTACAATAAATATAATAAGACATACAATTCTGTTAAGAGCTGTACCATTAATTTGGATATATAAATTAAATTAAAATTAAAAATGCTTTTAAAATATTTTTATTCTTTTACTCTTAGACGAGATCATATTTATACTTTTGTATATTTTTCTAATTCACAATTTAAATTAAATAAAAATAATAAATATGTTTATTATTATTCAACTGATAGTAATAATAATTTTAATAATGATAAAAACAAAACCATTGAATTTTTACCTATTGTTACTTATGATAATGCTGATACAGATAAAATTAAAATTTTAAATGATAATAAAGATAAAGCTGGAATTTATATGTGGAAACATAATGAATCAAAAAATACTTATATAGGTTCAGCGATTAATATTAATAAACGTATGAAAAATTATTATAGTATAAATCATTTAGAAAATAATAAAACAATGTATATTTGTAATGCTTTACGAGAACATGGATATTCTACATTTTCTTTATATATACTTGAATATATAGATATAAATAATTTATCAAAGGCTGAATCTAAATTAAGAATTCTTGAAAAAGAACAACATTTTTTAGATAATTTCTTACCTAAATATAACATATTAAAAATAGCAGGATCTAGATTAGGTTCTTTACATTTAGAATCTACCATAAAAAAAATGAGAGAAGCTAAAAAAGGAAATAGTCATTCATTAGAAACACGAGAACTTATGAGTGAAGCTAAAAAAGGAATAGCAAAAACAGAAGAACATAAAACAAGAATTAGTGAAGTATTAGGAACTACTATTTATGTTTATAGTAGTGACGGAATTACTTTAATAAATACTTTTTCTTCTGCTAGAAAAGCTGTAAAATTTTTAAGATGTTCTCATCCTACAATTTTAACTTATACAAGAAACGGTAAATTATTTAAAGGTAAATGGATCTTATCTACATTTCTTAAATAAAAATAATAAAAATAAGAAATTAATATCTTACTTTTTAAAATTTAAACTCCCCCCCCCTTTAGGGATTAATTTAATTGGTAAAATTCATGATTTGTAATCATAGTTCGTTAGTTCGATTCTGACATCTGGCAATAAATATCATAAGAAATAAAATTACTTTTCATTTTAATTTTATTTAATATATTTTTTAATTTTATTATTATTATAAAAAATCCGGACATTAATCTTAATTAATAATAATAAGATGTTATATGTAAAAGACTTTAAATTTTATAAAAAAAATTACATAGAAGGTTCGATTCCGCATTTGCTGTGGGGTCTTAGTTGCTTAAATTTAGTTTATATTACTAAATTTCAAGAGTTATCTTTATATGGACAAAATTAGGATTAAAGAGAAATATATATTTAAAATGGGTAGTAAACATCCTATGAGTTTAAGACTCAAAAAATTAAGTAATTGGTCAATTACATCATATCATTTCTGTTCAAAAAATGGATTACATGAATTTTATGGACTAGATAAAATAGCTTTAAATGTTATTAAACATTATTTTCAATTTGCTTTAATTTCAAAACCTAAATTTAATAAAGATTCTAATAAAGTTGTTATTAGTTTTTATTATTTTTTAAATTTACCGGTATCAAAACGATTCAATCCTTATGGACAATCAAAAAGAATTCAATCATCTTTACAAGAAGGTTTAACACCTTTTAAAGCCAAAAAATTTTCTAGTTTAATAATAAAATTATCTAGATTATATGGTAAACCTGTTGAATTAAGA
>Ga0163162_10003075_pt1 | contig 15940 bp, 10 predicted proteins | sample S55metaG_FD_115310 | JGI IMG/M metagenome (GOLD analysis project Ga0163162, IMG submission 115310) | Switchgrass rhizosphere microbial communities from Kellogg Biological Station, Michigan, USA - S5-5 metaG | ecosystem: Host-associated > Plants > Roots > Rhizosphere > Soil | place: USA...
CGGCTTTCCTTACCAGTGTTACAAACTCTTTCCGGTAGCCCTCGGCATCTGTTCCCAGAGCAGCATTGGCGATATTTAGTATATGACTATATGTAATGTTTCCTTTGAATTCGCTCTTGCGAAGCAACATTCCAAAGCCCGCTACTGCCGCCGCAAACCTCATATTACTTGAAGTAGAATTAAAAGAAGTCCCCTGGGCGTTCACCGGATGCACTATTAGCTCACTGCTGTTCTTGTCCGGACTTTTATATCTGAATTTGACGGTCAGTAGTTCATTAGAAAAGGATGTTGATGCTTCCTTATTCTCGTTTTGGTATTTAAGCTTATCAACATCCTTAAGGAACCTGGACTTAACCCCAAATGGAATGATCTCATACAATGCAGTAACTGTGTGTCCGCTTCCCAATTCTCCTGCATCCTTTTTATCATCGTTAAAATCTTCTTTCTTCAGCATCCTGTTCTCATAACCTATAAGCCTGTATCCTGCAACCTTAGCAGGATTGAACTCCAGCTGAAGCTTTACATCTTTTGCTATAGTGAACAGTGTGCCACCAAATTCGTTTACCAATACCTTCTTTGCCTCATTGATGCCATCTATATATGCATGATTGCCATTTCCTTTATCGGCCAGCTGTTGCATTTTATTGTCTTTGTAGTTGCCCATTCCATAGCCAAGTACAGTAAGGTATACTCCTCCCTTGCGTTCTCTTTCTATAATACGAACTAGATCATCATCACTGCTTACTCCTACATTAAAGTCGCCATCTGTACACAGGATGACTCTGTTGTTTCCTTTCCGGATAAAATTGTCCTGGGCTGTTTCGTAGGCAAGCTTTATTCCTGCGCCCCCTGCTGTAGATCCTCCTGCTTCCAAAGCGTCTATCGCTGCCTTAATTGTTATCTTATCATCTCCGCTTGTAGGGGGCAGCACAAGGCCTGCACTGCCGGCATAAACAACAATCGAGATCACGTCTTTTTCTCTAAGCTGGTCAGTCAGCAATTTTAATGAGGCCTTTACAAGTGGTAGCTTATTTTCAGAATACATTGAACCCGATACATCTATAAGGAAAACAAGATTAGATGCGGGAAGGTTCTCTACCGGAATGCTCTTGCCCTGCAAACCAATCAGAACAAGTTTGTGATCGCTGTTCCATGGGCAATTGCTGATCTCAGTTGTTATAGAGAAGGGATCTTTTCCTGTTGGCTGAGGATAATTATATTTAAAATAATTTACCATTTCTTCAATACGAACTGCACCTGCAGGTGGCAACTTGCCTCCGGTAAGATAACGGCGCACATTGCTGTAAGATGCTGCATCAACGTCAATAGAGAAAGTAGACAGAGGTTCATCAGTTACTTTATGAAAACTGTTTTCCTGTATATGGTCATAGTCTTCTGTATTAAAGTCGCTGTTTGTTTGATTAGGAAACCCCGACGAATAGCTTATATCCAACGGAGGATTATTTATTCCGCCTCTTTTAGAAGCACGGGTATTATACCCTCCGGAAATAATTACTTCTTTAAGGCTTGCCTTCCCGCTGCTTACAAGGGTGGCATTTACTACGCTAAGAGTTCCAACTGTCACTTCTTTTGTCATTCTGCCAGTGGATGCAAAGACCAGTACATCCCCCTGCTCTGCTTTAATAGAAAACTTCCCTGTTGCATCAGCTGATACTCCTTTTGTACTTCCTTTAATTGTAACAGTTGCAAACGGGACGGGATTGCCTTGTTCATCAGTCACCGTACCTGTAATAAGTATAGGTGTGGAATTGAAAGCAACTAAGGCGATTAAAATGGGAAGTGCTAAAAGGATTATTCGTTTCATAACTTTTATTTTATTTAAGGATGCAACTATTTGGACAATTGCATAAGCTCTCTAATTTATTTTTACAGTCTGTATCGTTTTATCCTTTGGATATTTAATGCTGTAGCTAAACCTGAACTTCTTGCTTTCTCCCGGTTGTAGTTTTACATCCCATGTAAGTATCCCTGTTTCCTCATTTACGCTTGCGTCCCCATTGCTTATGACGGTCACTTCTATCTCTTTTGTTTTGCTTATCGGGTATTGGTCCTTGAGCAACATGGTTACAGGCTGTTTTTTATTGTTCTTTACAGTTATCTCGTAGGTATATGTTTCAATTTTATTGCCCCCTCTTACCACTGGCTTAGTAAAGTCTTTTACCAGTAGCCTCTTCAGGGCTATGCGTTTGTCCCTGCCTAGGGAAAGGTCGAGCGTATCCTGTGTGGTATTAGGATCAATGAATGTGTTGCCGATATAAACATTGTCCATAATAACATTTGCAGTACCCGGTAACAGGCTTAGGCTATCCCATTGTGTTATCTGTGCAGTCAGGAATGCGTCATTATCCAGCTTAGGGATTGCGTAATGTCTGAAGGTTGCAGGAATACTTGTTTCCTTAATAGCCACACTGTAAGCCTTTCCATTTGTTGGAATATCATAAGGCAGGTCTATCTCAAAGTTTATATTCAGCTGGCTTTCTTTGACTAGAGTATAATTCCCGACATTGCTGATGTCCTCTTGCTTCACTATATCTTTCTTAGCATAACCTTCTGAAATTACCACTTCGCTAAGAGTGGTAACCTGTACCCCGGCAACTCTGCCGCTAAGCATATTTTTATATAGCTGCGGTACATACAATTGTAAATAATCCGCTGTTAGTTCCGGCAGCGTATTGCCCTGGTTAGGATTCCTTGTGCTCAGGCTCAGCTTTACATTCTTCCAGTCTAGTCCTGTTGTTTGTGTAACGGATGCCTTGTAGATAAACTTTAATGAGTTTGTAAGCGTTGCCACTTTAATATCATAAGTAGGTATCCATCCTGCGGTCTGGGTGTAATAAGAGATATCAAATTCGGCAGGACCGGCATTAGTAGCCAGGACCTGGAGTATTAACTGTCCTGTTTGCTTAGCTGCTGTGGTATTCGATGTCTCATTGTCTCTTTTTGTTATAGTATTTATTTTATCCAGTATCTCCTCGCGCTTCAGTTGTAGCTCATATAGTTTGTTTTTTATTACGCGCACTTTAGCGTCGTAATACTCTGTCAGCTTAATAAGCTCTGTTCCGCTCACTTCTCTTTTATTATTGGTTGTAAAATTGTTTTCTATTAATACAGTTATGCGCTTTAATACATCATCATTAATAGTATAGTCATTATTAATATCCTTTAATTGTCTTTGCAGTAGCTTGAGAGTATCATTTGCTTTTACAGGACGGGGAGCTTCTGTAAAGATTCTGTGCTGATAGGAGAGAATGGTCACGTTGTCAGGGCAGGATATCTGTAAAGTGTTTGCGTCAGGTTGTAAAGCAATATCATTGATCACTACCTGCTGTATCCCATTGATCAGGTTTGCTTTTGCTTTATGCTGCAGCTCTGCTCCATAGCCGTAATAAACTGTTGCATGAGATAGTATTGACGATACTTTAATTGTGTCTTTTTGCTGGGCTGCAAGTGTGATCGCTGACAACAGCAATACTGCTAATAGAGCTTTTTTCATATATTGTATTTATGGTAGGATGCAGCAATTTTTACAATTGCATAAAGAACGGAGAGAAGTTTTGTTAATTATTTATTTCGAGGCTTCCAGCAATTGCCCTGCCTGCTTCAGGAATGATGTAACCTTCTTTAGCTTCTTCTTCATCGCTTCTACTTTAGGGATTTGGGACAGGCTTGAGGCGATCACTTCAACAGCGGTCTTTTGCTTGTTTACAAGTAGGGTTACGTTAATAACCTTGTTAGTTCCTACAGCCACTTCTTTAACCATTGTATTGGCACTGTAAAAGATCAAAACATTGTTAGGCTTGGTGGTAATAGAAAATTTGCCTGCGCTGTCAGCCAAAGTGCCTTTATTCTCTCCTTTGATGATTACTGTTGCAAGAGGAATTGGATTGCCTTTTTCATCAGAGACCATTCCGGTTATGACAACGTTAGGATTGCTAAAAGCAGTTAAGCTGATAAGCATTAGTGCGGGGAGGTAGATTATCTGTTTCATAAATGCTGATTTACTTTATGGATGCAGCTAATTTTGCGATTGCATAAGTCTTCAGGAAATATTTCAATACCTTAGACACTTGACTTTTTTAAAGAACATATCATCCTCTCATACCGACTTAGAGCTTATTACTTATTATAAGTCATCTGGTGATATGGATACCCTTGGGGAACTCTACCAGCGATATATGGAACTTGTCTATGGTGTCTGCCTTAAATATTTTAAGGAGCCGGAAGATGCAAAGGATGCCGTTTTGAATATTTATGAAGAATTAATTACCAAGGTAAAGAAGCATGAAATTGATAATTTTAAAGGCTGGCTTTACCAAGTGGCTAAGAATCATTGCCTTATGAAGCTGAGAAGCAATAAGAAAAAAGGCGTTAATATAGATGTGTCGGTTGTGCAATTGGTGGAAAATGTGCATCTTAATGGTGAAATTGAGAAAGAAGAGAACTTTAAGCAGCTTCAATATTGCCTCGGGCAATTGGTTGCGCAGCAAAAAGAAGCAATAGAGTTGTTCTACCTTCAGCAGAAATGTTATAAAGAGATCTCGGCCTTAACCGGCCTGGAAATAAACAATGTAAAGAGTTACATTCAGAATGGAAGACGGAACCTTAAAATATGTATGGAAAAAAAAGCTTTAGAAGCAGGATAAATGAACGGTCAAAACGATAAGGTATATACAGCCGAGGACATCATACGCTATCATTCAGGCAAAATGCCAGAAGGGGAAATGCATGCCATGGAGAAAGCTGCTCTTGAAGATCCCCTTCTTGCAGATGCTCTTGAAGGCTATTTAAATACTTCTACGCCGAATGAAGACCTTGCTGAAATAGGAGAAAGGCTTTCTGAAAAGAGAAAGACTAAGGTTATTCCGGTAATGAGGCCCTATGAGATGTGGTTAAAGATAGCGGCTGTATTGATCCTGGTAGTAGGTGCAGGCTATATGACTTATTATTTTAATTCTGGTAAACAGGAGAAAGCACTCGCCAGGGTTGAAGATTCTTCAAATATTGACAAGAGGTCATTTATTAAACAGGGTGATACAACTAAAGCTCTGAGTGATAAAGGTTCCCTGGCAAAAATAGATACTATTGTCTCCGGCAGGCAGCAGCTAAGGCATATGGAAACCACAAAAACAAAAACTACAATTAGCTCTGCTATTTCAGTTCCTGATACAACAAAGCAGAATGAAATTAGCACTGGAAAAGATATTGCAAAGACCGACAATATCATTTCTGCCCCTATTTCTCAGGAGAAGCAATTGTCTGGTAAGGTTGTAGATTCCACTGGTCAGCCTGTTGCCTATGCAAATATCAAAGACAATAAGAACAGGACAACTGCAACAGATAAAGAAGGCAACTTTACTGTTAAGAGCCACGACACTACCATGACCGTGAATATTGCTGCGGTAGGTTATAACACAAGAAGGGCTAAGCTTAAGAATGGCAAGACCATTGTCATGCAGCCTAAGCAAAAATATAAAGAGATCGTAGCGGTGACAGACGCTAAGAAAAAAGAACGCAAAAACGATGATGATGATTCTGTGCTCGTTCTTAAAAAAGCCGCTGAGAAAAAAGCTATTGATGATCTGCCGCGGGTAATAGGCATTGACTCTTTATTCCAGCCGGTCAAAGGATGGATGGACTTCAATGAATACATGACTGACAACAGGGACCTCTTTGACAAGTGCAAGGGTCAGATGGTATTGTCATTTATTACTGATAAGAAAGGTTACCCTATTAAGATAAATGTAGAAAAGTCACTTAGCTATGAGTGTGATGAAAAGGCTATTAAGCTTCTTCGTGACGGTCCTAAATGGAGGTCTGTTCCAAATAAAAGATGCAACATAACCTTACAGTTTTAGTTTTAAGATTGTAAACATTGCCCGTATCTTTAGCTCTATGAAATTTATATCCTTTCTCTTCTTGTCTTTTCTTCTTTACTTTTCTTCTTTTGCTTCCCCCATTGTAAGGTTAAAGAAAGGCATGGTCATTCGTTCTTCTGTAACCATCAGTGAGGGTACTTATTTCATAAATGCAGATACATCTCTTAGAGCACCACTGATAATAATAGAGGGTAATAATATTGTTGTAGATTTTGCCAGCGCCATCCTGCAGGGCTCGACCGGTACAAACAAGCCAAATGAATATTACGGTCTTGCCATATTAATAAAGCCCGGTTCTAAGAATATCACTTTAAAGAATGCAAACATCCATGGCTACAAAGTGGCTGTCATCGCAGATAGTGTTGAAAAGCTTACAATAACCACTTCCGATCTTAGCTATAATTATCGCCAGCAGCTCCACAGCGACCTTTTCAGGGAAGATGTCAGCGACTGGATGAGCTATCATCATAATGAGAACGATGAATGGTTAAGGTATGGAGCAGCTATCTATCTGAAGAACTGTTACAAGCCTGTTATTAAGAATAACAACATCACAGGTGGCCAATGCGGACTAATGATGATAAGGACCAATAATGCTGAGATATTCGATAACAATATTTCTTTCAACTCGGGCATAGGTATAGGCATGTACCGCAGCAGTAATAATATTGTTTATCACAACAGGCTTGACTTCAATGTCAGGGGGTTCAGCTTTGGCAAATACAACCGCGGTCAGGACAGTGCAGGCTTCCTTGTATTCGAGCAATGCAGCCACAACACTTTTGCTTACAACTCTGCCATGTATGGCGGCGATGGCTTCTTCCTTTGGGCAGGTCAGCATACTATGGATACCGGGGATGGCGGATGTAATGACAATTGGCTTTACGGAAATGATTTCTCCTTTGCCCCCACTAATGGAGTAGAGGTAACCTTTAGCAAGAACAAGATTCAGAACAATACAATAGAAGGATGTGATAACGGTATCTGGGGGGGCTATAGCTATCAGACATTGATAGTGGATAACAGGATAAAGGACAATAGAACTGCTATCGCCATTGAGCATGGCCTTCACAATACTATAGCTGTGAATACTTTTTCAAAGAATAAAACTGCGATCAAATTGTGGTCAAGAGCTGCTCAGCCTGATGACTGGGGCTATGCTAAATACCGTGATACACGAAGCGCAGGCTATTCCATCCAGTTCAACCAGTTTCTTAAAGATGAGATTGTCTACGACCTGATGGGTACTGACAGCGTTCAGCTATATTCCAATAAGCATCAGGAAAATAAAAGATTATTTAAGCTAGGAGATCGCTTGGGTAAAATGGATACTGCTGACCTTGAATCAGGCTTCAAAGAATATCATATTGACCCTATCACCTTCTTTGGAAAGTATAACAAGTTGCCTGCAAGTATTTATCTGCGCAGCAGGGAGCAGATGAGAATAACTGAGTGGGGTCCTTACGATTTTCGCTATCCTATGCTTTGGCTGAACAATATCGATAGTGCTGGTATCTATCACTTCGATATCCTCGGTCCCGAAGGAACAAAAAAGTTAAAGAGCATCTCAGGATTTACTATCCTTTCTTCCGATGCAAAGAAGATAACCGCCAGGGCAGACAGCACTAAGCAGGACAGGAAGATTTTATACGAATACACCGGCAAGGCATTTACCGATCAGTTAGGTAAAAAGCAGTCCGCCAATAAGCCCTACTCCTTTGGCTATACAGAGTTTGATCCTAAAGCAACCTGGCTCATTTTCTGGTACAAATGGACTGCGGATGCAGACCCCAATAAAGATTATCCAAAATTCCTTTCATCTTTAAAAAACCCTGTTCTTTCCTCAATTACTTCTAAAGTAGACTATACATGGTGGGGAAGCATAGGCAAAAACCTTCCTGCAGATTCTTTTGCAACAGTAGCTGTGTCCCATATCAATGTCCCCGCCGGCAACTATGAGCTTAGTGTAACTGGTGACGACCTTGTAAAAGTGTTTCTCGATGGTAAAGAGATCATCAATGCATGGGATTTAAAGCTTGTGGAGTATGACGAATACACTAATCATACAAGAAAGGTAAAGCTTGGAGGCGGTCATGATATTAAGATAGTGCACGTAGAGAATGGCGGGTTAGCTACATTAATGTTCTATCTGAAGCCTATCAGGTGAGGAAGTATGAGATAAATATTAAAGGCAAATCTATTGACAGCGAAACCCGTTGTATTCATTATCAATCACCTCTCGATATCATAGCCATTAAGTTCAAATGCTGCAGAGAGTATTACCCTTGCCATAAGTGCCATGAAGAGACTTCCGGACATCCTGCAGAGGTTTGGAACAAAGATGAGCACTCTGCCAAAGCCATCCTTTGTGGTGTATGCAAACATGAAATGACCATAACTGAATATCTCTCCTCAGGAAATACCTGTCCCAACTGCAAAGCGCCTTTTAACCAGGGATGCAGCAATCATTATCATTTATACTTTGAAGTATAAATCCTGTCTAATGAGATAGTTATCGGGAAAATGTTAATGTTTTTGTAATAATGCAAGTTGCCATTTTATTCTTTGCCCGTCTCGGAATTTATAATAAATTTGAAGCCGAGAAACTAATACAAAACTGAACACGGCTTTTTCCTGGACTTATTTAACTATTTAAATCCATAATTAATGAAAACAACTCTATTTTCAATCGCACTTGTTTTATTCTTCAGTCCCTCCTTCTCTCAAAAGAGATATTGGTCTTCTCACAAAGGAGACGCTACAGGAATAATTAAGGACAGATCTGTCGAAAGGGTAGCATTTCCGAAGAGCTACAAATTATTTGATCTTGACCTTGCGGCTTTACGCCAGGACTTGTTTACTGTTGTAGATAATAATTCTGCGCATTCGGTTATCATCTCGTTGCCAAATATAAATGGCGGAGTAGAAGAGTTTGCAGTATTTGAATCTTCCAACTTCGAGCCTGACCTTCAGGCCGCATTTCCTGAGATCCGCGCTTTTTCAGGGAAAGGCATAACTGACAAGTATGCAACTTTGAAATTGAGCATTTCTCCGCAAGGCATAAAGACCTTGGTATTCAGGGCAGATAAAGAAAGCGAGGTTGTTGAGCCATTTTCAAAAGATCATAAGATATATTCAGTCTTTAAATCTGAAAGACAAAAGGGAGCATTGCCATGGGCTTGCTCTACTGATGATAAGGCTGCTGTAACTGAGCTTGGAAATAAGATAACACCAAATACTCCTAACAGCAATGCGGGGCAGTTAAAAACCATGCGCCTGGCTCAGTCATGTAATGGGGAGTATTCAAACTATTTTGGAGCCACAAGCGCCACTGATGTGGCTCTTGTTCTGGCTGCTTTCAATGCTACTATTTCAAGGTGCAACGGTGTTTTTGAAAAAGATCTTGGTGTTCACCTTAATCTTATTGCAGCAACAACAGCAGTTATTTTTTATAATCCCGCAACAGATCCTTACACAACCCTGGGGAGCTGGAACCTGCAGGAACAACAAACCATGACAGCAAACATAGGTAGTGCCAATTATGATATAGGGCATATGTTCGGGGCTTCAGGCGGTGGTGGTAACGCGGGATGTATAGGTTGCGTATGTAGCAATCCCGCAAATAATAACTCAGTAGCAAAAGGTGGAGGCATTACATCTCCTGCTGACGGAATCCCTGAAGGAGATAATTTTGATATTGACTATGTAGTTCATGAAATGGGCCACCAGCTCGGCGCAAACCATACCTTCTCCTTTTCAAATGAAGGCACTGGCGTAAACGTAGAAGTAGGTTCTGGTATAACTATTATGGGTTATGCAGGTATTACCAGCTATGACTTCGCACCACATTCTATAGATATATTCCATGCGGTAAATATTAACCAGATACAGACTAACCTTGCAGGGAAAAGCTGCCCGGTTACGACAGACATTACAGCTAATAATGTACCACCGGTATTAGCGCCGGTTCTTACCCGCACTATTCCCATAAGCACTCCATTCGCACTTACAGCATCGGCTACTGATGCCAACGGGGATGCAATTACTTACTGCTGGGAGCAAATAGATAACACTACTACAACAGGAGCTAACAGTAATGCAAGCGCAACTAAAGCTACAGGCCCTAACTGGGCTTCATGGTTGCCCACAGCTTCCCCTGTAAGATACTTTCCTAAGATACAGTCAATACTTTCAGGGTTGCTTTACACCAATCAGGTGGGTGGTGATGCAGCAATGAGATCTGAATATCTGAGCTCGGTGTCAAGAACATTGAACTTCAGGTGTACAGCAAGGGATAACTCTGCTTACAGTTCTGTAGCGCCAATCAAGGTAGGACAGACATCATATACAGATGTGGCTATTGTAGTTTCTAATACTTCCGGGCCATTTGCTGTAACATCTCCTAATACCAATGTCAGCTATGCAGGGGGTTCAACACAAACTGTTACATGGAATGTGACCAACACAACGGCAGCACCTGTTAGCTGCGCTATTGTAAACATCCTTTATTCTACAGATGGGGGATATACATTCCCGACAGTTTTAAAGGCTGCTACTCCTAATGACGGAACAGAGTCAGTGGTTATTCCAATTGGTGCTACAACTACGGCAAGGATAAAAGTTGAAGCTGCGGATAATATCTTCTTTGATATTTCTAATACCAACTTTACTGTAACTGGACCTGTGCCTGTAACATTCATGTCTTTCACTGCCGCAAAAGACGCTAACAAGGTTCGCCTCAACTGGCAAACAACCAACGAAATAAACGTGGACTACTACAGGGCTGAAACAAGCAGGGATGGAATACACTTTACAAATGTTGCCAATAGGCCGGCTACAGGAACCGGAAGTGGTTCCGTTAATGCTTATGCTGGTCTTCATTCTAATCCGGGCATGGGAGCGAATTATTACCGCATTGCCGAAGTGGACAGGGACGGTAGAATTACTTACTCTGATATCAAAACGATCTACTTCGATCCAAGAGTTGTTCCTGTTGTTTCTCAGGAGGGCAATAATGTAAATATCGATGTTCCGTCTGACGTAAGGAACTATGAGATACGCGTATACAATTCCATAGGTCAGAAGGTAATTACAAATAGCAACCTTAACCAGGCACGCACTTCATTGAACATTGCAAATCTCTCTAAAGGGATCTATATGCTTGATGTATACTGCAACGATCAGGTGTATCATTTTAAAGTGTTGAGATAAAATACTTATTATAAAACTGAAAAGCCGGAAGAGTTCTACTCTCCGGCTTTTTTTGTTAATTCAATAAACAGATACTGAATTTTCAATAAGAAGTTCAGTTTTTTATTTATCTTTTGCCCACCAATCAGAGTGAGAAAGATCATTTAAACCAAATAACTGCTATGGAAATAGTTTTAGCTCTCGCGATACTTGTTTTTATCATACTCGTAAAAAGCCAGGTATCAGATCTGAATAATGAGATCAAGGGAATGAAGAGCGACCTTGACAGATTTATCCGGCAACAAAATCAAAAAGAACAGCCTGAGAAAAAGGAAGAAAGACCAGCCGCCTTTGTTAGGCCAGTAATAATTGAAACTCCTAAGGTTATTATCGAAACCCCTCCGATTGTAAAGCAGGAAGAAAAGATAGAAGAGGAAAAAATGGAAGAGGTATTGGCAAGACTTTCCATTGCTACTGAGCCTGAACCCGAACAACCCAAACAGCAGTACAGGGCACCAAAACATGAAGCAAGGGAACCTATTATTGACAGCTTTCTTAAGAGAAATCCTGACCTGGAGAAATTTATCGGCGAGAACCTTATTAACAAAATTGGTATAGCGGTTCTTGTTCTCGGTATCGCCTTCTTTGTCAAATACGCAATAGATCAGAACTGGATAAACGAAGCAGGCAGGGTTGCGATAGGTTTGCTTTGCGGAGGAATACTTGTAGGTATTGCTCATTGGATGAGGAATAGTTACCGCTCCTTCTCGTCAGTTCTGGTGGGAGGTGGTATTACCATATTTTATTTTACCATAGCCTTTGCATTCCATCAGTATCATTTGCTAAGCCAGACGACAGCGTTTATTGTCATGGTGGTTATTACAGCTTTTGCAGTTGCATTGTCTGTTCTTTATGACAGGCTGGAGCTTGCAATAATTGCTTCAGTGGGCGGCTTTGTAACCCCCTTTCTTGTCAGCACCGGACAGGGCAATTACATTGTGTTGTTCTCTTATCTCGCAATTCTGAATGCCGGGCTCATAGGGCTTGCCTTTTTCAAAAGATGGAAGCCTCTCAACTTCATTGCTTTTTATTTCACGCTATTTATTTATGGTGGCTGGCTATATACAGAAACAAGCAAGGCTTCTTTTCCTGCAAACGGAGCATTGCTATTTGCCACTATCTTTTATTTTATGTTCCTTTTAATGAACACGATACGTCATGCTGCAAAAAAAGAGCGGATGATAGCGTTTGATTTTATCATGCTACTGGTTTCCAATCTTGCATATTACAGTGCAGGTATCATAATAATGAACCATGCGGGCTACCAGGATTACAGGGGCTTGTTTACCGCCGGTCTTGGGGTTATAAATCTTTCGCTGGCATATATTTTTTACAGGAGACAAGGTGTTGACAAGAACTTTGTTTACCTGCTGATAGGCCTTACCCTTTCATTTATTTCTCTTGCAGCGCCAGTTCAGCTCAAAGGCAATCACATAACCCTGTTCTGGGCCACAGAAATAGCCATATTGTATTGGTTATATCTTAAATCGGATATCAAGCTGATGAAGCTTTCTTCATTCCTGATCACCGCACTGACGATAGTCAGCCTTTTGATGGATTGGATGAATGTTTACTTTACGGCTAATATACCGGGCATCCTGTGGAACAAAGGTTTTACTACTTCCATATTTACATCACTGGCATTCCTGGTAGTGTTTTCATTGTACAGGAAGGATAAAGAAGTTTTTATCGGTAATATTGAGAACAAGGCTATCAGGATATTTTATCTTGTAGCGGCCATAGTCATCGCTTTTATTGCTGGCCTTATTGAGATCCATTACCAGTTCCTTCATTTCTATCCTGAAACTGGATTGCACTATACTTACCTGCAGCTTTATGTTATGCTTTTTGCAACGCTGTGCTTTATCATGCTGAACAGGTATAAGATCGAAGTAGACAGGACAGTAAAGTTTGCAGTTGCTATCCTTTTATTTGCGTTGTACTGTATGAATATTACTAACAGTTATGCTAATGAACTGAATATGCTTTCTCATAATCTTTCTCAATTGCATTTTATTCCGCATTGGGCAAGTATAGCTGCGCTCTGTTATATCCTTGCATATGCAGCAAAGGGCTTTATGGAGAACGGACAAATGTCAACATTGAAAAACATGGCAGGGTTTTTCTGCATGGCCTTTACTGTGATATTAAGTGTGGAAGCAAAACATATATATATGTGGATGTTCCACAGCTCGCTGGGAATAGAGAAAGCAGAACAGGTTTATAGCAGGGCAGGGTTGAGCATAGTATGGGGGATCACTTCCTTTATTATTATCTGGCTCGGCATCAGGAAGCAATTTAAAAACCTGCGTGTAATAGGGTTGCTTTTATTTGCGCTTACCCTGTTAAAGCTCTTTGCTTATGACATTAGGGATATTTCACCGGGAGGAAAGATATTAGCATTTATACTGCTTGGGGTATTGCTTCTTACTGTATCTTTTATGTACCAACGGGTAAAGAAAATACTTATTGATGATGAGAATACTGTTTAAACTACTGTTTGTATTTATTTCATTTCTATACTGGCACAACAGTGAGGCCCAGTATCAATACCATGCTGCAATAAAGCCTGTTGATACTTCAGGATTTTATGCAATTGACATTACGTCCGAATTAAGCAGCTATGTATCTGTTTCTCTTAATGATATAAGAATAGTGGATAAGGATCAAAAACAGGTTCCTTATATTATAAGATCACTGGGAGCCACTTCTTTTATTTCTCAATACAGATCACTTAAGATTATCTCAAACTCATCAGATACGATCCAGTCAGTAGTTCTTGAAAATGCTTCAAAAGACAAGATTGAAAAGATTGGCTTACTGTTAAAAAATGCTGCCGTACGCAGAACAATTAATATTAGCGGAAGCGATGAAAATAGCAAATGGTTTGCTATTGCTGAAGATCTTCCTCTTTTAAATAATTATCTTCCCTCAAAGGATGAATATGTTGAAGACATTCCAATACCTCTCAGCTCATATCGATACTTCCGCATTCTTATTAACAATAAAAAATATGATCCTCTTAATATCATCAGTGCGGGATACACTTACCCTTTTTTAGAATATAAGACCACGCCATATAAGTCTGAGTATACTGATAATGGACCTTCATCCTTTATACAGAGGGATAGCAGTGATAAAGATTCCTACATCTTCATTACTCATAGTAAGCCATATCAGTTCAATAAGCTGGATATACGTATTAAGGCTCCTAAATATTATAAGCGCGATGCAGAGGTTGTTATTGATGGATACAGGTATTCTTATGTCATTTCCTCAGATACCCTTGTACACTTTAGTTTCCCTTCTTCTAAATCTCAAAAATATTATATCAGGATATTTAATGGCGACAATCCTCCCGTAAAAATTGAGAGTGTACATTCTCAGCAATTAACCACCCAGATTATAACGTGGCTGGAGAAAAATGCAGCTTATGAATTGGTGCTCGGAAATCCGAAGGCACAGTCGCCAAATTATGATCTCGCTAATTTCAAAGACAGCATATCGCTTATTTTGCCAATTGCGGGGATAGGTAATGTTGTACCTTATCCGGCTGATGTGCAGAAGGCTGATAAATTCAACACGAAGAACCTGGTATGGCCTGCAATAATAGCTGCCGTCCTCATCCTTGGCTTGCTAACTTTCAGGCTAACCAAGGAGGTAGAGAAGAAGTAGAAAGGACCTATGACCAAAAATGCCATACACAAAGTCCTTACACCAGCCATCGCACTGGTGTGGCTTATCAACGGGTTATACTGCAAGCTGCTGAATTTAGTTCCAAGGCATCAGCAGATAGTTGCAAGAATATTTGGCGAAGATCATTCAATGGCTCTTACAAAGACCTTCGGGGCATTAGAGGTGCTAATGTTCTTTTGGATAATAAGCAGGATAAAGCCAAAGGAGTGTGCCTTGCTCCAGGTCGTGTTAATTGCTGCTATGAACTTAACGGAATTCATTATGGTCCCTGACCTTTTGCTTTTTGGGAAGCTTAATGCTGCTGTAGCTGCCATCTTTATAGTGATCATCTTTATAAATGAATTTATATTGCGGGAGCGTAAGCCTTCCACAACAAATAATATAAATGCTCTCAATTAAGGATCATCCCTTTGCTGTTGAAGCTTTTTTTAAAAGCTCTTTGGTTCTGACATTTGCATTGCCAAAAGAGGAATTGCTGGGCCTGATCCCCGAATGTTTACAGCTTGATACTTTTGATGAAAAATGGGCATTCCTTGCAGTAGCATTGGTAAAAACAAAGGACCTTCGGCCTAAGGGGTTTCCGAAACTCATGGGGAATGACTTCATTCTTGCAGGTTTCAGGATCTTTGTAAGATATACCAACAACAAGGGCAAGAGGTTAAGAGGGCTCTATATTCTAGGGTCGGAAACGGATAAAAAGAAGATGTCTTTACTCGGAAATATCTTTACCCGTTATGCCTATCATACAACCGACATTGACTTTTCAGAAGCCAACGAAAAAATAAAGGTCATCTCAAAAAAATCTGAACTGGACATAGAGGTCTATAAAGGGGATGAACCCATAAGCCTTCCTAAGGATTCGCCCTTCAAAGACTGGAAAGAAGCAAGGCATTTTGCCGGGCCATTACCCTTTACATTCACCTATAATAAAAAAAACAAGGAGGTGTTAATAATAGAGGGCGTAAGGGAAAGCTGGGTACCTAAGCCCGTCGAAGTAATAAAATACAATGTAGGGTTTGTCAATAGATTTAAAGAACCTGTATTAGCCAATGCATTTCTTATACAGGATATACCATACTACTGGAAAAAAGGTAAAA
>Ga0163162_10003079_pt1 | contig 15932 bp, 17 predicted proteins | sample S55metaG_FD_115310 | JGI IMG/M metagenome (GOLD analysis project Ga0163162, IMG submission 115310) | Switchgrass rhizosphere microbial communities from Kellogg Biological Station, Michigan, USA - S5-5 metaG | ecosystem: Host-associated > Plants > Roots > Rhizosphere > Soil | place: USA...
GGGAGTCGTTCTCCATGCCCGGCGGTACCAGAGGATCAGCCCACCGTAAAGGGTCAGCAGCAGCAGGGATATGAAGGTGAGGACAAACATGTTACCGATCGGTAAATATAGGCGAACTTGTCTTTAGGAAGATGGGCGCCTTATTCTTTTAGCAGCGAAAGCAGGGTCTCCAGGTGCCGGGCCTGCATCAGGCGATGGCCGACCTCCAGCACTTCCAGCTTGCAAAAGGGGGTGATGGCCGTACAAAAATGCTGTCCTGTCTCTACCCGGATGACCCGGTCGAAGCGACCATACAACAACCGTACGGGCAGCTGCTGCTGGCGGATGTGTATTTTAACGGTATCGATATGAGGCCGGAAGCTGCGGAGGGAGATCCAGCGATTGTAAAGATCCTGGCGCACCTGCGCATCTCCGATGTAGGAGACGACGAACTTATAGATGCTGAGGTTCACCAGCCGGAGGACATTGCCGGCGCGGAGCGTAGCCAGGAACCAGCCGGGATGGTGTATGGTCCACCGGAAGAGCCGGCGGCCGGGGCCTGTTTGTGTGGCCAGCCAATACCAGAAGTTCAGTTTCAATCCATCCGGCGCCACCAGGACGAGGCGTTTTACCTTTTCCGGCATTTTCTCCATCAGGCTGAGCGCTATGCGGCCTCCCATGCTATAGCCCAGCAGCCACCATGATGCGGACAGCGGCTGGCTGGCCGTCATGACAGTGAGGAGGAGCACCAGGTCATCGATGTTAAAAGAGAGCCCGTCCTGCCAGTCTGTAGAGCCGTGGAAAGGGAGATCGATGGCGAAGACAGTAAATGTATCGCCCAGGGCTTCCCCGAGAAAGGAAAAGCCGGCAGCGGACTCGCCATAGCCATGAAAGCACAGCAGCACCTGAGGGCCGTTGCCCCACCGGGAATAGCCGACCCTGGATGATCCGAACGTGATAAATGAGGTATGCATATTAACCGTTACTACGGGTTAAATCTACATACTTGTGGTGATATGCTCACCGGCCGACGGCAAAAGACTTTATGATCTGCTCACCATCTGCTGTCGAGATCTTCAGGAAGTAAACGCCGGCCGCGAGAGACGGCAAAGTGGCCGTGAGCATGGCCGAGGGCGCCCTGCACGTATAGGACTGCTGCTTTACCGGCCTGCCCGCAGCGTTGAGAATGGTGAGCACGATCACCCCGTCTTTTGGAAGGCTGATCTCAGCTGTGATGCTGCTGTGCCCATCCCCGGTGTAAAAGCGCTGGATACCCAGCTTTTTACGGAGAGGATCAAAGCTGATAACATTAGAGAAGGCAGGCGAACCGTCGACCACGATCTTCAGCCGATAGAAAGTCCGGGTCGTTAGCGCCGCCTTATCGGTGAAAAAGTATTTCCGGGTTGGTGTCGAGGGGATCGCTTGTTCATCGTCGATGTCATGATAGGAAGCTCCGTCAGTGCTGCGTTGTACGATGAAGTCTTCCGTGCTGCCCTGTGCGGCGGCTGCCCAATCAAGCTCGATGCCTTGTTCTGTCCGGTGGCCGGAGAAATGCTCATAGAAGAGGGCCAGCGGAGGTGTGGGTGTGCAGGAAATGATGTTTGCGCTTATCACCACCTGGAAAAGCAGGCGGTGACCGGCGTTGTTTGGATGAATGCCGTCGGGCGTAAGGGCCGGGTTAATATCCAAAGAAGGAGGCAGGGCAACCAGGGGATCGAAAAAGTTGAAACTATGTCCGGGAAATTCCGCCAGGATGGAGTCCCGTCCTTTTTGCAGAATGAGCTGCTGCGAGTGGTTGGAAAGGTTCCTGGGCTGGGTGGAGCACACATAACATTTTTTGCCCGCCGCCACTACGATGTTGTACATGGTACGGAGATTGGCGAGGTAGGTTGACAATGGAATGTCTGATACAGCATCGTTCGTCGGAAAGCTGATCAGGACGATGTCCGGATTAAGGCTCATTGCTTTGGTGATGTTGTGGCCTGTGTCTGAAGAACCGGGCAATCCATTGAAGGTGGTAAAGCCGCCCACGGCCAGATTGATCACGGTATCCAGGCCGCACAGGGATTTATAATAGGATTTTGTCCGATTGACCCACGAACTATCAATGGGGGAAGCGCCGGTGCCGAATGCGGTGGAGGAGCCTATGACGACGATCCTTGCGTTCGTCTGGGCGGGGGAAATAATAGGCATAATAATGCCTAGTGCGATAATGTACAGTGAATTACGCATAGCGAAAGGTTTAGGGTTGTATGAAACAGAAGGGAAAGACCTTAAATATAAGGAAGTGTTCCGCAGCCAAAATGCAGTCCCGGGGACGCCGCAAAAAAACTTTGCGGTCGCTTTGCCGTTCCGGAAAATATTAGTAATTTCATTTAGTTGTTTAACTAACTATATGCCAAACAACCAGTTTAAGAAAGGTGAATTATATAGTTTTATTACGGGGAAGGCCAGCACGGCTATTGCCCGCAATCTGCAGAAGAAGTTCAATACGGCGGGGCTGAAGATCACCATCGAGCAGTGGAGTGTATTGTATCATTTGTGGAAGGAGGATGGCAAAAGCCAGCAGGAGCTTTGTAATGCCACGTTCCGGGACAAGCCCAGCATTACGCGGCTGGTGGACAACCTGGAGAAATTGCAGCTGGTGAAGCGGGTGCCTTCGGGCAATGATCGCCGGATCAACCTTATCTACCTGACGAAGCAGGCGCAGAAACTGCAGGAGGAGACGATGGGGCTGGCGGAGGCCACGCTGAACGAGGCGCTGGAAGGTGTGCCTCAGGACAGGATAGAGATCTGCAAGGAAGTCCTGCAGGTGGTATATGACAATCTTCGATAAAGGGTCGAATCAAATTTTCTCATTCAATAAACTGTTTTTTTATGGGCGCCTCAACCGACAAAAAACAAGCTCTCAAGGGAGCTGAATGGCTGATAAAAGAAAGCAATGCTTTTGAGACCTTCATCCCTGAAGACCTCAACGAAGAGCAGCAAATGGTGAAAGACATGTGCAATGCTTTCCTGGATGCGGAAGTATTACCTGTCATCGATCGTATTGACAAGCTGGAGCAGGGGCTGATGCCCTCGCTCATTCAGAAAGCCGGTGAGCAGGGGCTGCTGGGAGTGGCTGTGCCGGAGGAGTTCGGGGGATTGGGAAAGGATTTTATCACCGCTACGCTGGTGAATGAAGGACTGGGCGGCGGCTTTTCTTTTTCCGTAGGCGTTTCCGCGCATACGGGGATCGGCACCTTACCCATTCTTTATTTCGGCACGCCTGAGCAGAAGAAGAAATATATCCCCAAGCTGGCCAGCGGCGAGTGGAAGGGCTCTTATGGATTGACGGAGCCCAACAGCGGCAGTGACGCGCTTGGCGCCAAGACTACGGCGAAGCTTTCCGCTGACGGGAAGCATTACCTGCTGAATGGTCAGAAATGCTGGATCACCAATGGCGGCTTTGCGGACGTATATACTGTCTTTGCAAAGATCGATGGCGATAAGTTCTCTGCCTTTATCGTGGAGAGAGGCTTCGAGGGTTTTACCCAGGGGCCGGAGGAGCATAAGATGGGGATCAAGGGCAGCAGCACCGTGCAATTATATTTCCAGGACTGCAAGGTGCCGGTGGAAAACCTTTTGGGAGAGATCGGCAAGGGCCATGTCATCGCATTCAATATTTTGAACATAGGCAGGCTGAAGCTGTGTGCTGCCGCGCTGGGCGGAGCGAAGCGGGCGCTGACCACTACCGTTCAGTATGCCAACACTCGGGAGCAGTTCAAGACGGCGATCGCCAATTTCGGTGCTATAAAACATAAGCTGGCCGAGATGGCCATCCAAATCTGGACGGGGGAAAGCGCCTTGTATCGTACGGCCAAGTGGATCGACGACAAGGAAGTGGAGCTGGTGGCTTCGGGCAAGCCTTTCAATGAAGCGCTGCTGGGCGCCGCGGAGGAGTATGCCATCGAGTGCGCTGTTTTGAAAGTATTCGGCAGTGAAGCCCTGGATTTTGTCGTGGACGAAGGTGTACAGGTGCATGGCGGCAATGGGTACAGCGATGAATATACCATTTCGAAAGCCTATCGTGACAGCCGGATCAACCGGATCTACGAGGGTACGAATGAGATCAACCGGCTGCTGACGGTGGATATGGTGATGAAGCGCGCCATGAAGGGCAGATTGGATATCATGGGCCCTGCCATGGCGGTGTCGAAGGAATTGATGAGCATACCGGAATTCGGCAGCGATGATGAAACGCCATTTGCCAGGGAGAAGAAGGCGATCCGCAATTTTAAGAAAGCTATTCTGATGACGGCCGGCGGGGCTGCCCAGAAGCTGATGGCAAAGATGGAAGGCGAACAGGAGGTGTTGATGAATATCGCGGACATGGCCATGGTGACCTTTATAGCCGAGAGCTCCCTGTTAAGGGCTGAGAAGCTGGTGGACCAGCGGGGTGAGGCGGCCTGCGCTTTCGAGCTGGATATCGTGCGCACGTATCTGTACGATGCGGCGGACCTGATCAGTAAGGCAGGCAAGGACGCCATCAACGCATTTGCCGACGGGGACGAGCAACGCATGATGCTGCTGGGGCTGAAGCGGTTTACGAAGGTAGAGCCTTTCAACAGTAAGGAAGCCAGGAGGAGGATCTCCGCCCGGCTGATAGCGGATAATAAATATCCTTTATAATTTTCTGACGCCCCTTTGAGTGGGGTGATAGACTAGTCACACATGAGCGCGAAGGCCCCCTACTGAATAAAGTAGGGTGGCCTTTTTCGTTTAGAGCCATTATCTTTGGAGATGCAGATGCGGTCCATCGTATTTTACCTTCTTTTCATCCTGAGCGGTCTGTCCGCCTGGTCCCAGGACAGTGTGTGGTGGGCCCGCACTACCGGAAAATTCCCTTTTATGGAATATGGTATCGGGGATGATCGTCTCGGGGGAGCCAAGCTGGGTTTTCTCGACTCGAATGTCCTGGTGAAGATCGTGGACAGCTTTGGCACGGATTATAAGATCCAGCTATCTGCCGCGCATAGCGCCTATATTGCCAGGACGAGCGTCGTCCCCCTCTACAAGCAGGCGGCACGTCGTGCGGCGCACAATACGCATCTCAGCGGCAACATGAAAGTTTACGGCGATACCGCCGTTGATCTTGTTGCGATCAGCCTGGACGAGCGGATGCCCTATCATGCTTATCAAATGACAGATCCTTCCAGGATCGCCGTGGATATTTTTGGCGTCACCAGCAATACTAATTGGATCACGCAGCTGCGTTCGGTGAGGGAGATAAAAAATACCTGGTATGAGCAGGTGGAGGACGATGTATTGCGGGTGTATATCCAGCTGAAGCATAGCCAGCACTGGGGTTTCAGCCTGGAATATGACAGCACGGGCAGGAGACTGATGGTAAGGGTGAAGCGACAGCCCGCGGTGCTGGATATCAGGAAGCTGCGGATTGCCATAGACGCGGGCCATGGGGGTGATAATGCAGGCGCCGATGGCGTCACCAGCCATGTCCTGGAGAAGAATTATACATTGCTGATCGCCACCGAGGTGCAGAAGACCCTGAAGAAGATGGGCGTTCAACATGTCTTTATGACCCGTACGAAGGATACTTCCCTATCCATGCCGGAGCGGATGGAGATGTTGAAGCAATTCAATCCGCATCTGCTGGTGAGCATCCATCTCAATTCCGCGAGTCATGATACCGTACAGGGTACGAGTACCTATTACCGCTATATCGGCTTCCGGCCGCTGAGCGTGGCGATCTTGAATCAAATGCTTTCTTTGAAGCTAAAGGAATACGGCAATGTGGGGAATTTCAATTTTTCGCTCAGCGGGCCCACGGACTATCCAAACGCCCTGGTGGAGGTGGCTTTTCTCAGTAACCCGGAAGATGAGAAGAAGATCCTGAGCCCGAAATTCCATAAGGCGGTGGCGGGTAAGATCTATCTGGGCATCGTGGACTGGCTAAACCAACTAAAATAAACGCATGAACGGATACCTGATGCAGGAGCTGGACCTTGTTCCGGGGGAAGACAATTTTTTAGAAAGCTTTTCCCCTGAGAACCAGTATGGGGTTGTCTTTGAGGATGACGGAGAGACCGGCTATTTCTATGCGGTGGAGAAGGATAAGGAAGGGGGCGGATTGAGGATACTGGATGCGCTGCATATTTATGAAGGCAATGAGATCGGCAGGTCCAAGCTGATGATCGTATGGTCGAAGGACTGGCTGAAATGTGCGCTGGTGCTGGATGGGTATTGCCATGCGGTCTTTGATTTTATCGCACAGGGCGGGTATAATATCAATGAGTTCCCTCCTCCGAACGCGATATGGACAAAGGGGGACAGGAAGCTGACGAATGAACTGATCCAGGGGCTGTTCTAAATTATCAATATTATGTTTGTACATCATGTTTATTTCTGGCTTCAGCATCCGGACCGTGCGGAAGATCGCGCGGCTTTGGTAGCCGGATTGCAAAAGCTGTCGAAGGTGAGCACCATACGGCAGCATCACATCGGCGTGCCGGCAGCGACCGACCGGGGCGTCATTGACAACAGCTATTCCGTCAGCTGGATGCTGATCTTCGATACGCCGGAGGACCAGGACAGCTACCAGGTGGACCCTATCCATCTTCAATTTGTCAAAGCGTGTTCGCCTTTGTGGAGCAAGGTGGTGGTATATGATACGATCGACGTACCCGGCCAGGTTTGATGTCTAAAGGCTGGCTTAATATTTGCAAATCCAGGGTTTATATTTTGAAAACAGTAATAACCATCATCGTCACCTACAATGGCCTCAAATGGATCGACGAGTGTCTGAAAAGTGTGCAGGCCAGCAAATATCCCAGCCGTATCCATATCATTGACAACGGGTCGACGGATGGTACGATCGACTTTATCCGGGAGCATTATCCTGAGGTGGAGCTGACGGCGAGCCCCCGTAACCTCGGGTTCGGGCAGGCGAACAACATAGGGATGAAAAAGGCTGTGGACGAGCGTGCGGACTATGTGTTCCTGCTGAACCAGGACGCTTTTGTAGAGCCGGAGACGATTGGTTCATTGATCGGGGTGCATGCCCTGGACCCGTCACTGGGGATTATCAGCCCGCTGCATCTCAATGGGAAGGGCACTGCGATGGACGCCAATTTCCTGGAATATTTTCTCCGGAGCGCTGTCACGGAGTGGGCGGAGGGGGTCTTGCTGGAAAAGGGTGAGCAAACACTTGTGCGGACGGATTTTGTCAATGCGGCGGCCTGGTTGATCACGGCCGATTGTCTTCAGCGGACGGGGGGCTTCGATCCCGTCTTTTTTCATTATGGGGAGGACGACAATTATGCGCAACGTGTGCGCTACAGGGACTTTGGCATCGGCGTTCTTACGAAGGCCCGGATCAGGCATGACCGGGAGTCGCGTCCCGGTGCTGTTACTTTGCCGCAACAGATGAAAAAGGAGTGGGTGAGGATCCTGATCTATGCATGTAATGTCCGCAGGCCCGGCTATCGCGCTTTTATTGTCCGCCGTACGCTGCGCCATGCGGTGAGGGCTGTCCTTGCCATCTGCACATTGAGGCTGCCCTGGTTCCGGTACCATTTTACCCTGGCGACCCGGACGCTGGGACATATGGGGAAGGCCGGGGACTGCCGGCGCCGGTCCCTGCAAGAAGGATGGTGGTCCCGGTGGACGGGCGATCAGGACAATTCCGCTGCTGCCGCGTCGTCCACGAACCAGTGAAGCTCACCGGCGACCGGCATGATGGTTTGAGACGGGTACAAATCGGGATGATATTCTCCTTTCAATACTTCTTTTAAAGCATGGGCTTTTTTAGGGCCTGTCGTCAGGAAGGCGATGCGTGCCGCCCTGTTCACGATGGGGCGGGTGAGCGTGATGCGATGCATATCCTGGGCTTGCAGGAAAAAGGAGGTCGCCCAAACTTTTTCTTCATGCACCACGGCTGTTCCCGGGAAAAGGGAGAGGGTGTGGCCGTCGTCGCCCATGCCCAGCAGGACGAGGTCGAAGCTGGGACCTCTTTCTCCGAAATATTGATGCAGGATCTTTTCGTATTCGATGGCCGACTGTTCGGGTGAGATGTCGGTGCGCATGACATGGATGTGCGCGGCCGGTACAGGTACGTGGTTCAGTAATGTTTCGAAAGCCATCTTCGCATTGTTCCGGCTGTCCTGGAAAGGAACGGCCCTTTCGTCACCCCAGAAGATATGCAATTTGGACCAGTCGACCTGCTCTTTGTAGGGCGAGGCGGCCAGGATCTTATGGAGGCGTTCCGGTGTGCTGCCGCCTGAGAGGGCGATGGTAAACCGGGGACGATGCTTCAGTGTCTCCGCAATGATATCTGCGATCCATTTGGCGACGGCTTCGCTTAAGGCTTCGGCGTCCCTGAATTTATGTAGCTCCACTGGTGCGTTTTTTTAGTGTGTTATAGCTATTGGGCCGGGGGCATGGTGATCCAGTTATGTCCGTCCCTGGCGATGAGTGCTTCCGCGTCTTCGGGTCCCCATGCATCCGGTGTATAGTTCGGGAAATCCACCGGGGGGCGGCTTTCCCATGTTTCCAGGATGGGCATGACGATCTTCCAGGCGGCCTCTACCTGGTCGGCGCGCATGAACAGGGTAGGATTGCCTTCCATGACATCCAGCAGCAGGGTCTCGTATGCTTCCGGCTCATGTGCGGATTCGGAGCTGAAGACCATGTCCACGGGGTCCAGGTTCATGGACTGGCCTGGGCGTTTGGCCTGGAAGCGCAGCCGGACTTCCATCTCAGGCTGTATGCTGATGGTCAGCCGGTTGGCCCTCCATGTATCCGCCGCTTCCGGAGGGAAGGCGTAGCTGGGGGCTGTTTTGAACTGGATGGTGATGTTGGTCGTCTTCTGGTTCATGCGTTTGCCTGTTCGCACGTAGAAGGGGATATCCTGCCAGCGCCAGTTGTCGATGTAAAATTTGACGGCGGCAAAGGTTTCGACGGCGGAACCGGGATTGACGCTTTTTTCCTGTTTGTAGCCCGGCACTTTCTGTCCTTTCATCCAACCTTCGGCGTATTGCCCCCGGACGGCATAGTGATTGACGTCCTCTTTTGCGATCTTGCGGATGGCGTGGAGCACGTCCACTTTTTTATTACGGATCTCGTTGGCGTCGAAAGATACGGGGGCTTCCATGGCGATCATGCACATCAGCTGAAGGATATGGTTCTGCACCATGTCCCGCAGCGCGCCGGACTGTTCGTAATAGCCGCCACGGCCTTCCACGCCTACCGTTTCGGCAGCGGTGATCTGTACGTATTCGATGTAGTTGCGATTCCAGATGGGTTCGAAGAGGGCATTGGCAAAGCGGAGTGAGAGGATGTTCTGGACCGACTCTTTACCGAGATAGTGATCGATGCGGTAGATCTGTTCTTCCTTGAACATGCCCATGAGCTGTTCGTTCAGCTCGTGTGCGCTTTTCAGGTCGTGACCGAAAGGTTTTTCGATCACGATGCGGGTGGTACGTGTGTCCGAGCAGAGGTTGAGGCCTCCCAGCTTTTTGGCGATGTCGGGCATCAGCTGGGGTGCTACGGAGAGATAGAAGATCACGTTGGGATGTTCGCCGAACTCTTCTTCTTTTTTCTTCACCAGGTCGGCAATTTTCTGATAGTCCTCCCCTTTTTCCGCGTCCATCTGGAGGTAGGACACGTGTTGGGAGAAATCGTCCCATTGTCCGTTGGGCTCGCCTTTCCGCCGGCTGAATTGCTGGATACCTTCCAGCAGCCGTGTGCGATAATCCTCGTCATTGTATTTGCTGCGGCCGATGCCGATGATGCCGAATTTCTCCGGCATCCAATTGTCGATGGCTAAATTATATAAGGCGGGAGAGAGCTTTCTGAAGTTCAGGTCGCCGCTGCCCCCGAAGATAAAGATGAGGGAAGCGGGTGGTCTTTTATGGTTTTGCATATACTATCTGTTGATTCGATTATGTTCTGGCTGACGGACCTGTGGTCCGTCCTGATTACTATTTGCTCCATTCCGAATGGAAGACGCCTGGTTCATCGATGCGCTGATAAGTATGGGCGCCGAAATAATCCCTTTGCGCCTGGATCAGGTTGGTCGGCATACGTTCGCTCCTGTAGGCATCGAAGTAGCTGAGGGCGGCCATCAGGCCGCCCACGGGATAGCCCATATGGATGGCGTGAATGATCACGTTGCGCATGTTCTGTCTTTTCGCGGACAGCAGCTGGCAGATATCTCCATCCAGCAGGATGTTGGGCAGGGCAGGATTTTTTGTAAAGGATTGGTAGAACACTTCCAGGAGGGACGAGCGGATGATGCAACCGCCTCTCCATACCCGCACGACTTCCGGCATGGGGATCTGCATGTCCAGCTCTATGGATGCCTTGTGCAGCATAGCCAGGCCCTGTGCGTAGCTGATGATGGTAGCGAAGTAGAGGGCGTCGTGTACCTGCTGGACAAATACTTCCTGGGGAACGGGCATGTCAACGGTGGAAGTCTTGTACATGGTGGCGGCCTTCGTTCTTTCGTCCTTATAGGCGGAGAGCTCGCGCATGGAGACGGCCATATCGATGACAGGGATGGGCAGGCCCAGGTCCATGGCATCCTGGGATGTCCATTTGCCTGTGCCTTTGGAGCCGGCTTTGTCAAGGATCATGTCCACGAGGCGATTGTCTGTTTTTTCGTCCTTTTTGAGGAAGATATCGCGGGTGATCTCTACGAGGAAGGATTGAAGTTCGCCTTCGTTCCAGCTTTTGTAGATCTTGTGCAGCTCGTCATTGTCCAGCTCCAGTCCTCTGTGCAGGAGGTCGTATGTTTCGCTGATCAGCTGCATGATGGCGTATTCTATTCCGTTGTGCACCATTTTTACATAGTGACCGGCGGCGTCCTTACCCAGGTGGGCGACGCAGGGAGAGCCATTGACCTTTGCGGCTACGGCTTCCAGCAGGGGCTGCACATGGGGATATGCTTCGGGATCTCCGCCGGGCATGATGCTGGGGCCTGTCCGGGCGCCCTGTTCACCGCCGGAAATGCCTACACCCATAAAGTGGAAGCCTTTTTCCTGCAGCAATTTCACGCGACGTAAAGTATCCGTATAATGTGAGTTGCCTCCATCGATGACGATGTCTCCTTTATCCAGCAGGGGGAGGAGATCGTTGATCACATCGTCTACCGGCTTGCCGGCGGGGACCAGCATCATCAGCCTGCGGGGCTTTTCCAGCGCCTGTATCATTTCGGCCAGTGTATTAACTCCTTTTACGGTGGTTCCCGGAGTGGCGGTGGACTCGAGAGCGGAAGTCTTCTGAGGGTCTTTGTCGAAGCCGACGACGGGGAAACCATGATCAGCCATATTGAGCAACAGGTTGCGACCCATAACGCCGAGGCCGATCATACCGAACTTAAATGAATTGTTTGCCATGATGTGAATTATTTGTTCGCTTAAGAGCGGGTAAAATTAGGCAATTTATTATTCTAAATAATGTCTTGGGAGGACAAGGAGGCCTATAGGACGGATGAATACAGGATAATGATCGAATAGTACAAGGCAAAAGCGCACGCCCCTTCGAAAGAGCGTGCGCTTTTATGAATAAATGATTATTTCTCTTCGGGATGGGGATTGCCGCGATGGCAGGTCATACAGGTGACGGATGGAACGACATCGCCTTTATCATCCTTATTAAAGCTGAAGTATTTCTTATTGATCTTTGCCGTCATCTTAAACATGTGGCGAGCGACCTCTTTTTCGGGCTTGGCGTCGCTGGCAAAATCCAGCCGATGGGAGGTGCTGTCATTGGAAGGGGCATGGCAGAAATTACATTTCACGGCCAGTGCGGCTGTCCAGTTGTGCATGACCTTGTCCAAGTCTTCATGGCTGATGTCTTTGGGCAGGACCTTGAGGTTTCTGTGCGGCTTGTCGGCCAGGGGCTTATCCGCCGGGTTGTCCGTGGGGCGGGTGGCGGCCATGCCAATGATCATCAGGGCTGAAAGTGTCAATGCGACGGCTATTTTTTTACCATGCAACATAATTAGCTGTTTAAGAGCCGAATTTAAAGAATTGACGCTACAAAAAATTCTTTTTTTGACAATATTTTGACAATCGGGGCTATGAGATTATGGGTTTGGTGCGATCGGGCTAAGATTTATGCCTGCCGATCGCGCTCAATAGTGAGGGCGTATCTTTGCGGGTAATATGGAATCACTGGAAAAGGATCAGTTATCGAAAGGACTTATTGTACTAATGGCTGTTTGCACCGGGCTTATCGTGGCCAATATCTATTATTGTCAGCCATTGATCGTACTTATCAGCAAGGGTTTTGGGATACCGGAGAGCAAGGCCGGGAGGGTTGCTTTTTTTACGCAGGCGGGCTATGCGCTTGGGCTGTTGTTCTTCGTACCATTGGGGGACAAGCTGGAGCGAAAGAGCCAGATCGTATGGATGACGGCCAGTGCGGTACTATGCTTGTCATTTGCGGCGCTTTCTCCCAACCTGCTGTGCCTGGAGATTGCCAGTCTGCTGATTGGGGCCAGCTCTGTCATACCGCAGCTGATATTGCCACTGGCGGCTTACCTCGCCTCGCCTGCCCGGACGGGGAAGGTCATCGGAACGATCATGAGCGGACTGCTGATCGGAATTCTGTTGTCCCGTACGCTCAGCGGGCTTATCGGCGCCTGGCTGGGGTGGAGGGGGATGTTCTGGGTAGCTGCCGGTCTCAGCTTTATCCTGCTGCTGACCATGCGGAAGGCTTTTCCCAGGAGCGTGCCGGCTTTTTCGGGGTCTTATGCGTCGCTGATGCGGAGCCTGGTCACGCTGGTGCGGGAGCAGCCCGTTCTAAGGGAGGCTGCTTCGATCAATGCATTGGGTTTTGCTACTTTCGGCATGTTCTGGACTACGATGGTGCTGCACCTGGCGGGTCCTCCCTTTCATTTCAAGAGTGATCTTATCGGACTGTTTGGATTGGCGGCGGCAGCCGGCGCCCTGGCGGCTCCCCTGGTAGGGGGAGCGGCGGATAAGCGCAATCCGCGTATTGCCATTGGGTATGGTCTGGGCCTGCTGTTCGTATCCTTTGTTCTTTTCTACCTATTCGATAATTCAGTGGTTGGTCTTATTGCGGGGATCGTCCTGCTCGACCTGGCGATGCAGGGGATCCATGTGTCCAATCAAAGCAGGGTCTATGCTTTGATCCCCGGGGCGCGCAACCGGCTGAATACCGTGTACATGACCGTAAGCTTCATGGGGACGTCCCTCGGGTCATTCATCGGGCTGTATGTTTGGGAAAGGGCTAACTGGAAGGGGGTATGTGTGACGGGGATGGTCCTTGCGTCGCTGGCATTCGTCGTATATTCCGTGACCAGCAGGAAAATGAAGCCGTCGTTAACAAATTACTAATTAGCAGATTCGGGCCAATTTTCTGCTTGTTTTTTGATTACAATATTGTATCTTTGTGGAGTAAATTTGAGCTTACAGCATTAGTAATTGAATGATCGCTTCCGCTAAACCATCTCCGGTAATCGTTAGTTTTCTTTACTCCCTGCTATATTTTCTCAGATTGGTATTATTTATTTTTTTAACCAGTTAGTTAATTTATGAACATTTACGTTTCTAATTTAAGTTTCAACGTCACGGACGAAGACTTACAAGATTATTTTGCAGAATACGGAGAAGTATCTTCTGCTAAGGTTATCATGGACAAATTCACCGGCAAATCCCGCGGTTTTGCATTTGTGGAAATGTCTGATGATGCTGCTGCCCAGAAAGCCATTCAGGAACTGGACGGTGCATCTGTCGATGGAAGGACCATCGGCGTATCCGTAGCTAAGCCAAGGGAAGACCGTGGCAATGGCGGCGGTGGTAACAAAGGAGGCGGCGGCTTCCAACGCAGGAACAACAACTATAGCAATAGCAGATATTAATAGTTTTTTTCCAGGAGGAAGGGGATCCGGTAGGGTCCCCTTTTTCTTTTTCCAGATCTGAGCACAGCGAAGATGTCCGAAGGATAACCGAGCGAAGCGAAGGTTACGGACGAGGAAGAGCAAGGAACGTAGCTCTGACGAAGTACTGGTTAGAGTCTAACTAAACTTCGGCCGTCAGGCCGATCAGCGGACCTTCGGTCCGCTTTTGTTTTTTAGGACCCGCCTTCTTATGCCGCGTTCTTGATCGTAAAGGCGATAGTAGTACTAGTGTTGCCGGTGTAATCGATGCTGATGGTGCCGCCTAATTTTTCGGCGGCGTATTGAACTTTACGGAAACCGTGGCAAACGGTGCGATAGAAGTAAGTGCCTGCATTCCGGACGCGGATGAGGGTGGTATCGCCTTCCGTTACCGACTCAATGTGGATGCATTCGTTCTGCGTGCTGTTGACAGCACGGTCCAGCAGGTTCCACAGGACATAGGCCAGCATATTCTCGTCTGAACCTACCTGCAAATTCCTATCTATTTGATTGATAATTATTGATTTCCGGCTAACGGCCAAAGGTAACAACCCCAGGGTCAGTTCATCTACGAAGTGGTGCAGCGAGATCTGGCTGTGCATGGTTAAGGGCATATATTGGATTTTGAAGATATTAAATGTCAGTATAACAGCAATAAAATAACGACGATAATACGGAGATTCGTGAAAGAAATTGTGAAAAGAGCACTAATTGAGGCTATGGAGTAAGGCGACGTAAATGATTTCACTTAATAAAAAGCCCGACAGGGGTATGGCATAACCTTATCGGGCATAAATGGCTGGAAATGATGTGCTTTATCTCCAGCGTCCTCTGTTCCAGTGATAGCCTCGGGGGCCGTGTTCCCAACGGCCTGTCTGCCAGCTGCGGCCGGCCCTCGCGCGACGCCAGTAGCCGGGATGGTAATTATATCTTCCGCCGGTGTATATCCAATCTCCTTCGATCCATATATAATCCGGGCCTGGCGCCAGGGGCCGGGTGTAAACAACGGCGGCCGGCTGGGTTTCCACGTAGCCGTCCACGGCGCAACCGGTGAGGCCCATCAGGCCGCCGGCGATGGCTATGATCAAAATCAATTGCTTTGTCATATAGTTGGTTTATGTTAATCTCCGTCCAATAGCATGCCACTGAAAACACCTGTAAGGTGACTAAAAGGCGACTTTATTTATTCTGATAATCAATTATTTGGGCCAGATCAGGAGTATGGCATAGCCTTTGTTTTCAAGGGGTAAAATCTCTACAAATGAAAGCCATGACTTACAAACCCCTAAAAGAGAAAAGCATGCATAAGAATTTATTTTTCCTGACCCTGATCTGTCTGTCCTGTAGCCTGGCCCAAGCCCAAAAGATAATCCCCGGTTTTAAAGGGGGCCTGAATGTGGCCAATATCTCCAACCTGTATGGCGACAACCGGATCAGCGGACATGTGGGATTTTTCCTGCATACGAGCATCGCGCGGGACTGGGCATTCCAGCCGGAGATATTGTACAGCGGTCAGGGGCAGAAATACTGGGACAATGGCGGCAGGTATACCTGGGCCCTGAATTATATCACTATCCCCCTGATGTTCCAGTATTACCCTGTGCGCAGGTTTTACCTGGAGGCAGGGCCTCAGCTGGGCATTCTCGCCGCCGCCCGGGATAAGGGACCAAACGGGTATAATGCGGATATTAAATACGCGTTTCACAAGACGGATGCGACCTTGAACCTGGGTATGGGCTTTTATGCCAACCGGCAGGTGGGTTTTTACTTCCGGTATGGGCTGGGGTTGTCGGACCTGACGCCTGATGACAATTATAGCTATGCCAACCGGGTATTACAGCTGGGTATGGAATTGCGATTACATTAGTACCTTTGGGGTATTATGAGCGCAACAACTACAGTTACCCCGCAGACCCTTACGGCAAAAGATTTTGCTACCGACCAGGAAGTGCGCTGGTGTCCGGGATGCGGCGATTATTCTATACTGGCACAGGTCCAGAAGATCATGCCTACGCTGGGGATCCCCCGCGAAAATATTGTTATTATA
>Ga0163162_10003080_pt1 | contig 15928 bp, 13 predicted proteins | sample S55metaG_FD_115310 | JGI IMG/M metagenome (GOLD analysis project Ga0163162, IMG submission 115310) | Switchgrass rhizosphere microbial communities from Kellogg Biological Station, Michigan, USA - S5-5 metaG | ecosystem: Host-associated > Plants > Roots > Rhizosphere > Soil | place: USA...
CTCAACCTGCATACCAACACCATCAGCATCGTCAACACCGATCCGCCAAAGGCTCCATTTAGCCAGTTATGGTTACTGGGCGATGCAACACCGGGTGGCTGGAGCCTTGACGCTGTTACCCCGTTAACAGTTGATGCCAGTGATTCCTTCATATTCACCTGGACAGGGCCGCTTGTAGCCGGCGACTTCAAAATTGCAACCGCTAAAGATTTTAATGCGCCGTTTTACAGGCCAACAACTAATGCACCCGATCTATCAGCAACGGCGGTGCAGCTTAACGCGGGCGACCCGGATAACAAATGGCACATTACAACAGCAAGCACCTATAAAATAACACTGAACCTGCATACCAACACCATTAGTATTGTCAACACGGTGATCACCACCCCGCCGTATACAGCGCTCTGGCTCATTGGCGATGCTACGCCAGGAGGCTGGAGCCTTGATGCCGCCACACCGATGGTGAAAAGCGCCGCGGATCCATTCGTGTTTAGCTGGACGGGGCCGCTGGTAGCTGGCGAGTTCAAGATAGGCACCGCTAAAGATTTTGGCGCAAAATTCTATCGCCCGGTTAGTGATCATCCGGCATTATCGGTAACAACTGTGCAGTTGAGTTCAGGTGACCCGGATAATAAATGGGTGGTTACCGCTTCAACCGCAGGTAACTATAAAATAACCCTCAATATGAAGGATTTGAGCATTGCCATTGTAAAACAATAATCAATTGAAAACAGGAAATAAAATACTTGAAATGAAAATATACAGTGCAGGAGTATTGATGATGCTGGCCGCCATAAGCTGCGGCTGCAAAAAAGATAAACTGGTTGATAATACCGGTTTAATAAAAACAATAGCGGCAACTAACCTTGCCGGCATCAGTACCAATAAAGCTTTTTATAAACCCGGCGATGAAATTGTTTTTACGCTTGATAAGGCATTACCCGCTTCGGCAAAGGTGAGGTACAAACAGGCCGGTACCATTGTACAATCAGGAACAGTAACGGGTACTTCCTGGAAATGGACAGCCCCGGCAGCAGATTTCACCGGTTATATGGTTGAACTTTTTGATACGGTAAACGGCCAGGAGAAAATTTACGGAACCATTGCGGTTGATGTGTCATCAGATCCTGCACGTTTTCCGCGGAATGGCTTTTTATCAGCCTATGGCAAACTGAGCGATGCTGACATCAAAACCGTGATGGGCTCGCTGAACCGTTACCACATGAACTACGTGCAGTTTCAGGATTGGGAGTATAAGCATCATGAACCGCTGGCCGGTACGGTGGCTAAACCTGATGCCAGCTGGAAAGACATCGCCAACCGCGATAATTACCTCACCACTGTTCAGGGCTACATTACAGCGGCACACGGGTATAACATGAAAACCTTGCATTATAACCTGGCTTACGGCTCGTTGAATGATGCCGCTGCCGATGGTGTAAACGAGCAATGGTATTTGTTTGATGATGCTACCCACACCAAAAAAGAGGTAGCCACCCTGCCGCAGCCTCCCTTTAAAAGCGACCTGTATATCATGGATCCGTCAAACACGGGCTGGCAGCAATACCTGGCCGGAAAAACCAACGAAATGTACCAGGTATTTAATTTTGATGGCTACCAGATAGATCAGTTGGGCAACCGTGATAAAACCTTGTATAACTATAAAGGAGGAACTGTTGACTTGCCGACGGCTTTTAACTCATTCATTAAGGCCATGAAAGTGGCTTCGCCAACCAAAAGACTGGTGATGAACGCGGTAACGCAGTATGGGCAGCTACAAATTGCTAATACCCCGGTTGATTTTCTATATTCCGAAGTGTGGTCGCCGAATGAAGGTTATAAAGACCTTGCCGATATTATTAAAAGTAACGATGCCCTGACCGGCGGCACCAAAAAGAGCGTGCTTGCTGCTTATATAGATTATGACCTGGCAAGTAACCCGGGATATTTCAGCACCGCCGGTGTTTTATTTACCGATGCAGTGATCTTTGCGCATGGCGGCTCGCACCTGGAATTGGGCGAACATATGCTGGGCAAAGAATATTTCCCGAATAATAACCTGCAAATGCGCGATGACCTGAAAACTGCCATGATCAGCTATTATGATTTTTTAACGGCCTATGAAAACCTGCTTCGCGATGGGGGAACGTTTAACAATCCGGCTATAACTCCGGGCGATAGTCAAACAAAACTGAATAACTTTCCACCGCAAACCGGGCAGGTATCGGTTGTAGGTAAAGATCTGGGTAGTAAACAGGTTATTCATCTCATCAACTTTGCCAATGCCGCAAGTTTTGACTGGCGAGATCGTAATGGTACGCAAGCCGCTCCGCATGCCGTAAGTAATGGCCGTTTTAATTTTACAGCTACAAAAACTGTTAAAAAGATCTGGGTAGCATCACCTGATATTGATGGCGGGGCGTCGAAAGATGTGACCTATACACAATCGGGAAATACAGTTACTTTTACACTACCAATGCTAAAATACTGGGATATGGTAGTGGTTGAGTATCAATAGTAAACGTTGATGCCTGTTAGTAAAAGGCTTTACGCTTTCTTATTCCACCGGGGCTATACTTTGCCCGGTGGAATAATGGTTTATAATTAAAATATCTTCTAATGAAATATTCTGTTTCTGTAATTATTAGCTTATTGCTCAATGTTGGTTATGTAAGCGCACAAAGCAGCAAACCTGTTTATGCTTCTAAGGCCTATACTATTTATCCGGATAGGGTAGTACAGGGAAAATATACTGCAATAGCGGCATCGCCAACCGATCTGCAATCTAACTATCAGAGCCCGGCTAACCTGTATAAAAGCCCGGTGGTTGATTTTAAGTTCAGCATCAACGGCAAGGATAATGAAATGCCATCCGGTAACGATCATCATTTTATCTGCCCTGCTCAAAATAACGAAACCACGTTGATCAGGTTTGGTGAACCGGATGCTGATAAAAAAACAGCGCCCGCCGGCACTTACCTCAAACCATCTACACAATTTAAGATCCGGGTTGATATGCGGGCTGTACTGGATGCCTTTAAAGCAAAGGGTTATTATACCTGCTTTAATGGTGATAAGATCTATAAAGATGATTTTAAAGGTGTATTTGTTGCAGGCAGCACCGCACCCATGATCTGGGATTTTAACAATTTAATTAATCACCCCGAACTGGAATTGAAAGATGCCGACGGTGATGGTATTTATGAAACTACGCTGATCCTGAACAAACCACAGGATGCCAATAACACCGCTTCCGCATGGAAAATGAGCAAGGATGTCAGTGCTTTTCCGCAATACAGGTCGCCGTATGTGCTATCAGATGCGATCTACAACCTGTCGTTAGAGGAAATGCAGAACGCGGTTGAACCCGATAGTACTTTTCGTACAGGTAAGGAGTGGAGTGGCGTTTGGACAAGGGATATCAGTTATAGCATCATCCTTTCCATGGCTGTTCTGCAACCTAAAGTTGCCGTTTACAGTCTCATGCGCAAGGTGAAAAATGGCAGGATCATTCAGGATACCGGTACAGGAGGGGCTTACCCTGTATCGTCCGACAGGATGATCTGGGCCGTGGCCGCCTGGGAGGTGTATAAGGTAACCGGTGATAAAGACTGGCTGAAGAAAGCGTATCAGATCATCAAAAAATCGGCCGCCGATGATGCCTTGAATGTGTATGACAGGCAAACCGGGCTGGTACGCGGCGAATCATCATTTTTGGACTGGCGCGAAGAAACATATCCCAAATGGATGCAGCCGGCTGATATTTATGAGTCGGAATGTTTAGGCACCAGCGTGGTGCATTACCAGGTGAATAAGGTATTAGCTGCTATGGCCGGTTTACTGGGCGACAAAACCGCAGTTAAAGGCTATCTTGATGAAGCTGCCAACATAAAAAAAGGATTGAACAATTTATGGTTGCCCGGCCAGGGCTATTATGGTCAGTACCTTTACGGCAGGAACAACAAAACGGTATCGCCGCGGTCAGAAGCTTTAGGAGAAGCGCTTGCTGTGTTATTCGATGTCGCTGATGCCGGTAAGCAACAAAGCGTAATTGCTAATACCCCGGTGAACGACTTTGGCATTCCATGTATTTATCCGCAGATCCCTAATATTTTATCGTATCATAATAATGCGGTATGGCCCTTTGTAGAAACTTATTGGGCTATGGCATCGGCAAAAGCCGGTAACGAAACATCGGTAATGCGGGCTATCAGTGCTATTTATCGCCCGGCCGCGCTATGGCTTACCAATAAGGAAAACTTTGTAGCCAGCGATGGAGATTTTGCCGGAACGCAGATCAATAGCAGCAATATGCTGTGGAGTTTATCGGGTAACATCGCGCTGGTATATAAGGTGTTGTTCGGTATTCATTATAATGAAAATAGCCTGCAGTTTGCGCCATTTGTACCGAAGGCCCTGGCCGGTGGGCGCTCGTTACATAATTTCAAATACCGTAACGCTGTGTTGGATATTGACATGAACGGCTTTGGCAATCAAATTAAAACCATAACGCTTGATGGGAAAGCTTTGACTGGGGGCGTAATGCCCGCCGGTTTAAAAGGAAACCATAATGTTAAGATAACGCTGGCCAATAATGTGCTTTCGGGTAAAAGTAATTTGGGCCCGGGTTATACTGCGCCCGAAACTCCGATTGTTACATATGCAAAGGGCAAACTTACCTGGCCAAAAGCACAGGATGCTGTAAATTACCGGGTAATTAAAAACGGGCAACCTGTTGCCGTAACAAAAACGCTGACCTATGCGGTAAATGCAGATACATATGCCGAATACCAGGTAATAGCTATGGATGTTAAAGGGATAACTTCATTTGTAAGCGAACCTGTCCCGGTTGTTCCGGCAAATGCTCAGCAAATTATCGAGGCTGAAACCATTGCTGATAGGTCCGATCTTCCTTACAAATGGTTTACAGGTGATGGTTTTGTGGAGATCAGCAAAACTATAAACACCACGCTGAATATCCCGGTGAATATAGCCAGGGAGGGCATTTATGTTATAGACCTGCGATATGCCAACGGTAACGGGCCTATTAATACCGAAAACAAATGTGCTATACGGACATTGAACGTTGATGACCATTTTACAGGAACCATTGTACTGCCGCAACGCGGTAAAGGCGAATGGAGCAATTGGGGATACAGCAACGGAGTAAAGGTTAAACTAAGCAAAGGCAAGCATCTTATATCACTTCTGTTTAAAGATGCCAACGAAAATATGAACGTTGAGGTTAATCAGGCCATGGTAGATCATATCCGCCTGATCAGGACTGGCAATGATTGATACATTTTGATTTGAAACTGATATTCACAGATAGGTCTCTCTTTAAAAAATACGCGTTATTTGAAAAGTGCTTAGGTGAGATTGAGCACTTTCAGTTGATTATATTTGACATTATTAAGCGTTCCGTGGTTAGCTACGGGGCGCTTTTTTGTGGAAAGATCTTGTTAAGCGAAAATACTTAAAGAAAGCCCGGGGAGGGGTAATTCAAACCCCGGTTAACAGGAGGGTGATCGGTATCGCATCTTTTGGAAGCTGATAAATGTTTTTCTCCCGGTATTGTTAATCCGCTTCGTAATAAATAACTTTGTTTTGCCCACAAATAAAGGGCAAAACAAATCAACACCAAACCTTATCATGTCAGAAAACACCCAAACCACCTCAGCGGTTGATATCAACGAGATGTATCAATACGCCACCAATCTTTTCATCGGCGGACAAAATGCTTACGAAGTAAAAACAGCACTGCTTGAACGCGGCCTTGATGAAGAAAATGCCAACTATATTGTAGAACAGCTTGATCAGCAAATTAATGAGGCCCGGAAAACACGTGCTAAAAAGGATATGCTTTACGGAGCACTATGGTGCGTTGGCGGTCTCGTTTTAACATTAGCACATATCGGTTTCATATTTTGGGGCGCGATAGTTTTTGGTGGGATCCAATTTTTCAGAGGAGTGATCGCATTTAATCAATAATATTTTAGGCTGAGCTAATTGAAGATGCCTCGATCAAAATTAATATCCAATTTCAATGGTTGCCTGGTAGGTTGTTTCGTTAACAGCATTATTGAGTATGTAATGCGCTACGTCGGCCCTTGATATTTTAAGGCAGTTTTTAAGATAGGTGTTGATCGCTACGCGGTACCTGCCTGTTACGGGTTTATCGATAAGTTGAGGTGGACGGATGATTGTCCAATCGGTGCTGCTTTGTTTTACCAATTGTTCCATTTGCCGTAAGTCGGCGTACATATGTTTCAATAGTTTCTGTACAACGTATTTTTCAAGTAGCCTCACATAAAATGGCAATACCGGGCTTATTTCAATAGCGCTGGCCGAGATCAGGAAAATACGCTTTAAGCCATATTGCTCCATCGCTTTTAAGATATTGGCATTCCCTTGCGAATACAGGGTTGTGGGCTTATCCGATCCGAAGCCGCCGGCAACACCAATAGTTGAAATTACTGCGTGGTGATTTTCAAGATAGCTTTCAAATGTACCGGGCAGCATCACATCGCCTTTTACTTTTTTGAGATGAGGATGTTCCGTTTCCAGTTTAGCGGGGTTTCGTAAAATGGCTGTAACCTGGTGGCCTGCAAGCAAGGCCAGTTCCACGCATTGTTTGCCAATGCCGCCGTTTGCTCCTATAATAACTAATTTATAAAGTGCCGGGCTTTTTTGAAATTCCATAACCGTATCAATTAATTGAATTTAAAAACACTTAAAAAAACAATGCAGAAGAACAAAATGAACTGCAGTGTGAAGAAAATATTGAGGTTTACCTTGATCCGGTTTATCTGACCGGTCAAATAAGGGGTATCTGCGGATAAAATTTTCCTGAGTTTTATGCCCTGGCGTCTCCCAAAAAGCAATCCATTCAACATCAGCGCCACTACTATCCCTGTCTTGATCCTAAACCAAAGTTGCTCGCCAAATATGCCATTGGTTAAAGCCATCATGCCGATGCCGGTAACCACAAGTAAAGCGGCCCCAATACCTGTAAGCCTCGAAAACTTTGATGTAGCCATAAGTAAGCCCATTGATTTTTCTTTATCCTCATAAAATTGTTTCCAAAAGGTTTTAAATGTGGTGAAGTCAACTATCGTTGTGCCCGCCATTATGGTTAAACCAATAAGATGAAGCACCAAAATGCTTTGTAAAAAGTTCCCTGTGTTCATTTTTTAATTATTTGATTAATAGAATAATATGTTTATTAAACTACCATAAGGTTGTAAATATATGCAATTATATACCAAATGGTAGTAAAATGCAAATTATAGGGTCATTTATTTTAAATTTGCTTCCAAAAGGAAGTAAGTATGAATAAAACAGTCGAGTTGGTTGCTCTTTGGGGGGATTATGAAGCACGACACCCGGATTGTACTATTGAGGATTTTTTTAGACATCAGCTATCCATACCGGCAAAAGAGGAGAAGCAGACGGCGCCCTCCTGGCAGTTACATCCTGGTATAAACGGTAAATTGATGATCCTGATCAGGAGGATAGCTAAGTATCATATGGTATACTCCAACAAAGCGCTTGAGGGCACGGGGCTTGATCAGATTGAGGAATTTGGGATCCTGGTTACTATTTATAACGAGGTTAACCCAATAAAATCTGAAGCGATATATAATAACATCATTGAGCTATCCAGCGGTACCAATATGCTTAATCGTTTAAAAAAACGAGGGTTGATAGCCGAACACGATGATATTGATGACAAGCGCGTAAAGCGGCTTAAACTTACCGACAAAGGCCTTGAAACACTTGACAAGGCCAAAATTCGTGTATCTGAGGTGGCCCGCATGATGGTAAATGAATTAAGTGATGAAGATAAACAGCTTTGTGTACAATTGCTTGGCCCGGTAAGTAAAAAATTTGACGGTACTTTTCAACGGTTCAGGAACAGGACATTTGCTGATATTTTTGATGAAATGATGAGATAGGGCTTATTGTTAATATTTGTTAAATGCACCAAGGTTAACAATTTATGTGTTATATTTAGGTAACCTACTTTACCTGTTAACTGAACCCGTCATGAAAACATTGAAACTTACCTCCACAGTAATATTGATGCTCCTGTCAATAAACCTGTTTGCTCAGCGTATTAAAGGAATCGTGATTGATAAAACTACTTATTTGCCGGTTGCAAACGCCTTTATCAGCACACGGGCGTCAAAAAGTATAAGTAGCGCAGAGGGGAAATTTGTATTAGCCAGTGTAAAACCCGGCGATACTTTAAGGATCAGCAGCATTGGATACAAACCATTCAGGCTTATAGTTAGTTTTTTGAAATTTGATACTTTAAGGTGCTATATTGATCCGGATGCAACAGTTTTAAGTGAAGTGAAAATCAGGGCCAGGCGTAACGCTAAAGCCGATTCATTACGCAACCGGAGGGAGTTTGCCTCTGTTTTTGCCTATCGTGGCTCAACCATAAAAGATGCGTTTATAACACGTCCGGCTGATCTTGATTTTGGTAAACCCAGCAATCACATAAATGCAGATAAAAGTACTGCAACTATTTTGAGTATTAACCTGCTTTCGGTTGTTGATATGCTAACAAAAAACAAAGCTCCGCAATCAAAACTGCAGAAGATCTTGTTGAAAGATGAAGAAGAGGAGTATGTCGATAGGTTTTTTTCGCCCGAAAAGGTAAGCTCGATAACCAATCTCAAAGGGGATTCACTGCAAAATTTCATGAACCAATATCACCCGGATATTAAAAAAGTGAAAAAGATGAGCGATTATGATATGATCGGTTATATTAAAAAGAGTTATACCGAATATCTCAAATCAGGAGGGAAACAAACAACGCCACTTTTCGGAAGATGAAATTGTCTTGCTAAATGATTTCGTTACCTTTCAATCACCAGGTACTTTTTATTACAACTGAAACAAAAATACCTTTTAACCGGTAGCCAAAATGTCAATAGCTTTAACAAGCGCGACCTCTTGATCCTTTGGCCGGTGTTGGTTTGGCAGTTTGGGCAAAAGGTGCGGCTATGCCTTTCTTTTGAAGCTTCATTTTCAGTATCTACAATATGCATAACATGAATACAATTAAGCCCATTGTATCCTTATAAGCAGGCTTTTATTGATTGAATACCCCTAAATAGCAAATGTATTCCCTTTTGGGGAACAGTAATTATGATGCTTTACTTTTGTATTGTGTGCCTGTAAGCACCGGCGATTTTTTGTTAAACCTATTCCATTCATCAATATTTACCAGGCCTGGAGCAGTTGCATAGTGTTTCCTATTTGTAGGACAAGTAACTAAAAAACCTTTGCGGCTTTGTTCAATTACCGGGCGTGCACCGCATTCTTTGCAAGGCTCACAATGGATATTGGGTTGGATCTGTATAGGTTCTGCCATTTACGTTTTTTTAAAGGTTAACTAAACCCTTGCCACAGGACAAGAGGGTTTTTCATCATGAATTAGGGTTTGGGTTCTGACATTACAAAGATGCAAATAATATTTTTATTAAAAAATTGCAATTTGTGAAGGGAATTTCACAATTATGTAACACTTTAATTAACAAAAGTGTAAAATCGACTAAGGATGTGTGCATAATTGTGCAATTGTAGGTTTACAGTCAACTCCTTTAAGTTGTGCTTTTTTTGTTTATTAACAACTTTTTTACACTTTGGGCTATTGAATCCATCACCATGAAAAAAAGCATCTACTTCCTGTTATCCTTATTAGTTTGCACTCATTTTGCATTTGCTCAACCATCCTCACCTTCGGTAAAGCAATGGCAGGACCAAAAGTTTTCTATGTTTATCCATTTCGGTGGTATTTACTCAGTTTTAGGTGGTGTTTGGGATGGTAAGCCTGTTAGCCGTGGTTTAAGCGAGCAGATCCAGGCACATGCAGGGATATACAGTGATACCTATGCCAACCTGGCTAAAAATTTTAACCCCCTAAACTGGAATGCCGACAGTATTGCACTGTTGGCTAAAGCTGCCGGGATGCGCTCGATAGTACTCACCTCAAAGCATCATGACGGATTTTGCATGTTTAAAACATCAACCACCGATTTTAACGTGGTTGACGCTACACCCTTTAAACGTGATGTGGTAAAGGAAATGGCAGGGGCCTGCAAAAGGCATGGCTTAAGGTTTGGGTTATATTTTTCATTGATCGATTGGCATTATCCGCAGGCATCACCCATCTCAAGCCATAATTCAGATTATGTAACGCCCGAGCACCATGAGTATAATAAAAAGCAGGTGACCGAGCTGTTATCAAACTATGGTACTATATCTGAACTTTGGTTTGATATGGGATCGCAAAGCCCAGAACAAAGTAAAGAACTTTATCAACTGGTACACCGCCTGCAACCCGATTGTATGGTGAGTAGTCGCTTGGGTAATGACCAGGGTGATTTTGCGGTTATGGGTGATAATCAGTATCCCGATTATTCCATCGGTGTGCCGTGGCAGTCGCCGGCTTCATTTTTTGATGAAACATGGGGCTACAGGTCATGGCAAAAACGCGGCAGCGAGGATGAGAAATATAAAGAGAAACTGGAAAGTCTGATCCGTGTGATCAGCAGGGGAGGTAATTACCTGCTCAATATCGGGCCCAAAGGTGATGGCTCGGTAGTTGGTTTTGAAAAGGATATTTTATTGAAGATAGGGGCCTGGCTTCATAAAAATGCCGAAGCTGTTTATGGTACCACCGCCGATCCGTTTTTTACCGCCTTTAACTGGGGAAACATAACCAGCAAGCCTGATAAATTGTACCTTTTTGTAACCTCGGTACCGGCCGACGGCCTGATCACTTTGCCAGGCCTGGAAGGCAAGATCGGTAACGTATCTGTTTTAGGCGAACAACAATCACTTAACTTTAAGCAAACTGCTGATGCTGCTGTGATAACCTTACCTGCTGGTTTTGACAATGAAAAACAGATCAAAGTAATAGCTGTTGATATTGCCGAAGGTTATAAAGTACAGCCAATTCACATCCTGAGCAGCAGTTATGATCATATAAATCTGGATGAGCATAATGCCTATAACTACTATAGCTCATCAGGTATTGATTACAATAGTAATTATCAAAGCACAGTAAAACAAGCCTGGACAATAAAGCCAAAGCACAAAGGCAAATATCTGCCCACTATACAATATACCGATGAAGAGAAGGGTAGTGTAATTGACCTTGCCGTTAATAACGTAACCACCACAGTTAAGCTTGAGGGCGACAGGTTGATGAAGTATAAATCGGACACTGCTAAGATAAAATGGGGGCCTTTGTATATTACCGGGCCATATTCGACAGGTTTAGGCGGTTTAAATGGCAGTGCCGATAAAATTGATATAGCCAAACCTTATACTAAAGATGTGGATAAACCATGGCAGCGCATGGACAATTACAAGAATGGCAAGCAAATTGAATTGCAGGCAGGCATGGATAATGCGTATTATATTTTACAAAATATCAATATAAAGCAGGGAACAATTTATGCGCAGGTTAAAATTACCAGCGGCGATGGTGTTATTGTATTGCTGAATGGCAAGCAATTGCTGATCAATAATAACCCAGGCAAAGCTGCTTCGGTAAGCCATGTTATTGGGTTCAACCTAATGGCGGGAAATAACCAGTTGTTGATAAAGGTGTTCAATAACTTTAAAAAGGAGATCCCTTTTGCCATTAGCCATAGTATTCCGCAAAATATCTACATAAAAGATCTTGATCCTTTGATGTTGGAGGCTAATAAACTTTACCCGGTGAGTTTGAAGCTGCATGATCCGGCTTCACCGCATCAAACGTTAAAGCTGCCTAATCTTGAAGTTTGGTTTGCAAAAAAATAGAAAAGTGGGAATATCAAGAGGCTGTATCATCAATCAAATGGACCACCCCTGGTGTAGTGCTACGTATGAATTGAAATTTAGCCGATAATAAGGGGGTTAACACATTTTCTGTATAGAAATCATTTAATTATCTGATTATTAGCTATATGTGAAAATGTTAACCCCGAATTGTGTTAACCCTGTTAACCCCCTTTTGTTAGTAGCGTCAATCCACCCAAAAACTATATATTACTTAAGTAGCTGAATAAGTCAAAAGATGAGGCTGATCATGATTTGTGATACAGCCTCTGAAAAACGATGTTGATCAATCTTCCCTGGCTCCCAAAACCTCATCTATCATCCCGAAAGCTTTGGCTTCTTTGGCTATCATCCAATAGTCACGGTCGGATACTTCATGAATCCGTTCGTAGGTTTGGCCGCTGTGTTTGGCTGCTATTTCATATAGTTCCCTTTTCATTTTAGCAATTTGTTTAGCAGCAATTTCAATGTCCGACTCCTGTCCCTGTGCCCCGCCCGACGGCTGGTGCAGCATCACTCTTGAATGCGGCAACGCGGCTCGTTTGCCTTTAGCTCCTGCACACAGTAATGTGGAAGCCATAGATGCAGCCATGCCAGTACAAATAGTAGCCACGTCGGGCGATATGAACTGCATGGTATCATAGATCCCTAACCCGGCATATACCGAACCTCCCGGCGAATTGATGTAGATCTGGATATCCTTTTTGGCATCGGCCGATTGCAGGAACAGTAATTGCGCCTGGATTATGTTAGCTACCTGTTCATCTATCGCGGTGCCCAGGAAAATGATCCTGTCCATCATCAACCTCGAAAAAACATCCATTTGCGAGATGTTCAGCTGGCGCTCTTCCATAATATAGGGTGTCATACCCATGTTTATTTTGCTGTTGTTTACCTGCGCGATAAATCTGTCGACATGTAAACTTTGGACACGGCGGTGCCCCACCGCGTATTTGCGGAACTCATTTTGATTGATATTCATAAAATTTAGCTTTTAGCGTTTGCGGAACAAACGCATGATCTTTTGCCTGAAGCCTTCGTGTTCAGGCTGGCTGAATAGTTTTTGATGCACAGCTTCAATCTCGGCCCTGAGGTTGTTACGGCCGTATTGATGCACCAGGCTCAAGGTTTGCTTATGCCACATTACCTGGTATTTAAGTTCGGGATTAATGATCAGTTTGGCCTCAAACAGCAACGCCTCATCAGGTGCCGCCTGTTTCAGGACATGATCATCGATCTCCTTTATCTCATTCAATGAAGTCCTCATAAGCCAATGATTGTTCTTTAACTGTTTCCCTTACTTTCTCAATGCACTTATACTTTTGCACTGTAGCCGAGCGCTCGCCTGCATAGCCAAATAAACCCGCCACTTCCTTCATGGGTAACTTATGGTAATAAAAAGCACTCAACAGCTCCATACACTTTTTACCGGCAGTTTCCAGGTAGCGCATCAGTTTATTGGTGGATGGTTGTTCATCGGCTTCATCGGTAATTTCAAAACCTTCAATACAATTATCAAGTGGCAGGTTGTTGCCGCCATCCCTGAATTTTTTAAACCAAAGGTGTTTGGCAATACCCAACAGGTAAGCTTTTTCACTGCTTTGCAGGGATAGACCACCGTTAACTGCCTTCTCATAGTAAATAACAAGTGCATCCTGAAAAACATCCTTTGCATCATCAAAAGAGCCCCCCATTTTGCTTACATATTTCGCCACGGTTGGGAATGCACTTTTGTAAAGTTCTGTAATGAGTTTTTCCCTTTGGGTCGCCGGTTTATCAAAAACTATCTCATGTGCCATGATCAATGCGTTTAATAGTAAGTGCGCAAAACGGATGATATATCACCGTGAAGTTAGAAATTATTTTTTGTCATGTTGAACGAAGTGAAACATCTTCTTCGCTATCGCTACCCATTACATAATTAAAAATTATCGTCATGTTGAACTTGCTTCAACACCTCACTCGCTAAGCCACATGCTAAGCAAATCGCCTGCCTTTCTTGTGGGGTGCTGAAACAAGTTCAGCATGGCGGCGTGGAAGTGTCATTACGCCTTCAGAGTTCGCGGATTTAAAAACTCAGGATGACAAGCACCCTCTCAAATTTTAATTCAGTTCATATTACAGATAAGCGTTTTAAAACACTATTTTTAGCGCCTCAAATATTGATGCTTGAAAATCAGTAAAATGATAGCTCAAACATCAGTTCATGTACGGTTAACAGCAACATAAAAATGAAAGTTTTAAAATTTGGTGGGACATCAGTAGGTAGCCCCGCCCGGATGAAAGCGCTGCTTGATATCATTGACCCGGCCGAGCGCCAGGTGGTGGTGCTATCGGCAGTATCAGGCACAACAAACAGCCTCGTAGAAATTGGACAAGCATACCTCGCCGGCGATAAGAAGAAGGCGGTTCAGCTGATTACTATCCTGAAGGATAAGTACGAAATTTTTATTAAGGAATTGTTTGCAAAGCCTGAGTTTTTAGCCCAGGGCAAAGAGGTTATCGACTACCATTTTTCATTACTGAGCAACCTTGCTAATGATCTGTTCACCCATATTGAAGATAAGATCATTGTGGCACAGGGCGAGCTGCTTTCAACTACGCTTTATCACGTTTATTTGAAGGAGATAGGTGTACCATCGGTACTGCTGCCTGCTTTGGATTTTATGAAGACAGATGAGGACAATGAACCCATTGTTGACCACATTACCGAAAACCTGCTTCCGCTGCTTGATAAACACCCTGAAGTAAACCTGTTTATTACCCAGGGCTATATTTGCCGCAATGCTTATGGCGAGATAGATAACCTGCGCCGTGGCGGCAGTGATTATACGGCTTCACTAATTGGTGCCGGTATTCGCAGTGAAGAAGTACAGATCTGGACAGATATCGATGGCATGCACAATAACGATCCGCGGATTGTAAAAGGCACACAGCCTATTGCCCAGCTGTCATTTGATGAAGCTGCCGAGCTTGCTTATTTTGGCGCGAAGATCCTGCACCCGCAAAGTGTGTTCCCTGCTCAGAAGTATAAGATCCCGGTTCGTTTGCTAAACACCATGGACCCTAAAGCACAAGGCACGCTGATCACCAATACCAGCGAAAAGGATAAGATCAAATCAATAGCTGCTAAAGATGCCATTACGGCCATCAAGATCCAATCGAGCAGGATGCTTTTGGCACATGGTTTTTTACGCAAGGTGTTTGAAGTATTTGAGCGCTATAAAACATCTATCGATATGATCACTACATCAGAAGTGGGCGTATCTGTAACCATCGATGATACTACTTATCTCGGTGACATCACCAAAGAGTTGAATACTTACGGTTCAGTGGAGATAGATGTGAACCAAACCATCATTTGTGTGGTAGGTGATTTTGGTGCCGAAAAACATGGCTATGCTGCCCGTGTGCTGGAAGCGGTTAAGCATATCCCGCTAAGAATGATATCATATGGCGGCAGCGATCACAACCTGTCGTTACTGGTAAAAACCGAGGATAAGGTCGAAACTTTGAGGAGCTTACATAACAGGTTATTTTAATTTCGGATGCCGGATTTTCGATTTCGGAATTAATTTATTTGAGATTTTAAATTTAAACGTCATTGCGGGGAACGAAGCAATTTACAAGGTGCATAGTTCAGCATGATTTGATGATATACTACAATGTTCACAAGTAAAACTATAGATAAATTTAACGGCTTAGATACCCCGTTTTATTACTACGATCTTGAGGTGCTTAAAAACACCCTGAGTGCCTGTCGCGATGCATCTGCAAAGCATGGCTTTCACGTGCACTATGCTATGAAGGCTAACTTTAACCCAAAGGTTATCGACACCATCCAAACTTATGGTTTTGGTGCTGATTGCGTGAGTGGTGGCGAGGTTAAAGCGGCTATTGAGCATGGCTTTGATAAAGGTAAGGTTGTATTTGCTGGTGTAGGTAAATCTGACCGCGAAATAAACCTGGCCCTTGATGCCGATATTTTCTGCTTCAATGTGGAATCGATCCAGGAGCTTTTTATTATCGATGGCCTTGCCAAAGCAAAAAATAAAAAAGCGGGTGTAGCTATCCGGATCAA
>Ga0163162_10003081_pt1 | contig 15921 bp, 14 predicted proteins | sample S55metaG_FD_115310 | JGI IMG/M metagenome (GOLD analysis project Ga0163162, IMG submission 115310) | Switchgrass rhizosphere microbial communities from Kellogg Biological Station, Michigan, USA - S5-5 metaG | ecosystem: Host-associated > Plants > Roots > Rhizosphere > Soil | place: USA...
CCTCGCGACTAAGACGCATCAGGAGATGGATCGCCTCACGGTCAGCACTGAGGTCAGCCTCGTCTGTCAGCAATGCTCTGGAGGCAGTCAGATACTCCGCGGCGTGTCCTAGGGTCCGGAGGCTACGGCCATGATGTGTTGCGGTACGGCGATGGATAGGTAGGTCAAAGCTGCAAGGACGGTCAGCCAATATGATCGGGGCTGTGCTGTAGAAGCTGGCCTGCGACCGCTCAGGTCTCCGGTCAGACGATTGGGTGGGCATTTGATGGATCCTCCGTCCTCCCTCCATATCGGCGCCATGCCGCTGGCCTTTACAGACTGGAGAACGGTTTCTAGGACCGCAGTTGCCATAGATGATTCAGCGGACCATGCCCTTGGCCCATGGGAGCGGCCCGCCGGATAGCTTCCGTGACGTAGTGTTTGGCTCGCGTCGCCGCACTAAGTGGCTCGTCGCCTAAGACCAGGCGACTAAGCACTGCGCTGGACAGAGCGCAGCCGGTTCCATGAGTAGAAGAACTAACCACCCGCTCCCCTGGAATCCAGTGAAGCTCCCCTTCTGCGGTCAGAATCAGATCGTCGGGCTGGTCGAGGTGGCCTCCCGTAGCAAGAACGTTCAACTCCGGGTAGTCGTTGTGGAGAGCCACTGCCGCAGCTTCCATCTGCTGTCTGGAGGAAACCGGAAGCCCGCTGAGCAGGCTCAACTCAGACAGGTTTGGAGTTACCCAGCTTGTGAGCGAGAGCAGACGTTCCCGTATCAGCGCAACTCCTTCATCTGAGAGCAGTTCCCTTCCTGAACTGGATCTAATGACTGGGTCCAGTACGACCGGAGTCCTGAGCGTTAGGCCACGCATGCGCTCCAGGTATGCCGCCACCACCTCCACAATAGAGGCCGTAGCCAGCATTCCGATCTTGACCCCCGCCGGAGGAAGATCATAATGGAGGCACTCGAGTGTCTCCATTACCATTCCAGCGTCTACGGGGTGGCTCGAACGAACACCAACGGTCGACTGCACCGTAAGACTTGTGATCGCTGACGTCCCAAACAGTCCGTGAGCGGCAAAGACGAACAGGTCAGCCGTAACTCCGGCACCAGAGGATGGGTCGAAGCCGGCAATAGTGAGGGCAGTCTGCATTGAAAGGTGTTTTGAGACGGTTCTTGAGAAATCGGCCCGATTGCGGCTTTTTTTGTGACTTTTGAAAAATTAGCAGGATCTCAGGCAATTGTCCCTGAGGAAGCGAAAATCGACCCAAATCAGAGCGAATCGTGTCGATTATCGGCATCTAAACCAAGGGATTCCTTTAGCACACATGGGGGATTCGGGCAAGGCATTTGTGGCGTTAAACCCAAGCACTTGATTGACTTAGCTGTTTTCTGCCAAGACAATAGTAAGTGGAGATGCCATGAAGATAATTCCTACGAGGATGAGAGACAACACGGTCTCAACAAAGCGTGGAGTTGCCATCGTGACACTGCTTGTCGCGCTCGGAATCACAGCTTCAGCAAGCGATCCTGCTCCTTCCCAGAAGCAGCAGGATCAAGCCAGCAAGTCACGCCGCTGGTACCAGGTCGGTCAAGCGTCGTGGTACGGAAAGTACTTCCAGGGAAAGAAGACGGCTAATGGGGAGTCCTACGACATGAATGGACTAACCTGTGCCCATCGCAGTCTGCCCCTCAATAGCTGGATTCGCGTAACCAACCTGCGGAACCGCAAGTCGGTCTTCGTCCGGGTCAATGACCGTGGACCTGTGCCGGAGAATCGTATCGTCGATCTCTCCTATGGAGCGGCCAGAGCCGTAGGCCTCGCCGAGCCCGGTGTTGGCAAGGTGAAGCTTGAAAGCCTGAGGCCGGGTGACCCGGAGATGGCAAGGCAACTGATCGCTCAGCTCCGCATGCCTATTATTGTTGAGCAGGGCTTGTAGCTTTCGGCACAATTCTCACAAAAAAATTCGGTCAGGCTCGAGTCGGTTGTTCTGACTCGGGCTAGACTGATGCTGTGACAACTACTCCCGATAGCTGGAAGTCAGTCGATCCAAAAGATCGGTTGGCCGTTGCGCTTGACGTCCCTGACGCACGCTTGGCTCTCGATCTTGTTGATAGATTGAAGGATAGCTGCCGCTGGCTCAAAGTCGGCATGGAACTCTACTATGCCGCTGGCAATGGGCTCATTGAGGCGCTTCGTTCCCGCGGATACAGGATCTTCCTCGATCTGAAGCTCCACGATATTCCCAATAGCGTGGCCGGAGGCATCCATTCCGTCTCCAAGGTTGGTGCCGAACTGTTGACGGTTCATGCCGCAGGCGGCAGCGCCATGCTGGCGGCCGCAGTGGAGGCCGCTAAGACTCCGGGTTCGCCACGTCTTCTTGCGGTTACCTTGCTGACCAGCATGGACGCGATAGGGCTTGCTAGCATCGGGGTGCCAGATACTACCGTTGACCAGGTGCTCCGCCTTGCGCGGCTTGCCAAAAAGTCCGGCATCAACGGTATGGTCTGCTCCGCCGACGAAGTCGCGCTTTTACGAGCCGAGATGGGGCCAGAGGCGATACTAGTTGTTCCAGGAATACGTCCAGCCGGCAGCAGCGCTGAGGACCAGCGCCGAATAGCGACGCCCACCGAGGCTATCGCCCGCGGAGCATCCATGCTCGTGGTGGGTCGCCCAATTACACGGGCCGCGAATCCAGCCGATGCGGCACGGTCGATTCTCCAGGAGATTGCCTCAGCCTAGTGTCGTTCAGATACCTCTGGCATCTGGAGGTGCGGGGAGGCCCTATTAGAGCCATCCCCAACCCAGTACAGAGACTTACAGCTTCGCGGGTAAGCCGCTGGTGGTGCGTGAGTCACTCAGCCGTAGCGTGAGAGCTTTGGCCGAGCCTCCACCACGGATAAACTCACTAAGGTTCAGTTCGGTGACCACATAACCCAGACGTCCCAGACGGTCTGCCAGATCGCTTCCGGAGCCTCCCATCAGGATGTTCTGGCCAACGTTCACGACATTGCAGGCAAAGTGGGTGGCCTCAACCTCCGTGACGGCAATACGTTTCTCCGGAGCGTACGCCGCGTCAATCTTCGCCAGCGAAGGAGTATCAAACGCGCCCGGGAAGTAAAGCAGATGGCCGCCGGAAAGTGGCGCAAAACAAGTATCCAGGTGGTAGAAGCGCGGATCGATAAGGTGGAGCGATGTGACTCCCGTATGCCAGGCATCAGCGACATGGCGGTGGCTCTGTAGGCAGGTCCGAACGCCGTGTGCAGCCCACAGATGGTCGCCCGTGGCATTGAATAGCGCGTCTCCTTCGCCCTCAAAGGCGGTCTCGCGCGGAGTCTCCCAAACCAGAAAACCTGCGGATTCAAACCAGCGGCGAAGGTGCTTCTCTTCGGTCTGCCGCTGAGGATGAGCGAAGCTGGAGACAGCTGCAATACCGTGCTGTACCAGCGCAGCATGACCGACAAAGACCATGTCGGGCGAGCCGGGTTGGCCGTGGATCAGCCTTACATCGGCGATACGCTGAAGCTGGCTGTGTAACTCTCTCCACTGGGCAAAGGCAGCGTCGCGCGAGGGACGGTGCAGGTTGCCCGCCATCCACGGGTTGATGACGTAGTTCACGTCATACCATTCCGGCGGACACATCAGGAAGGTCGGATGATCGAACTGCGGAAGAGCTGCGAGTGCGGGGGAGGGAGAAGAACTGGATACTGCGGTGCTGGTGAGGCTCATATAAAGGGCAATCCCTACTTTCCGGTGTAGAGTCTGCCCGTCGGAGGGTACGACCGTCAAGTGAGGTAACAGGAATTTGTTGTACAACTTTGGTTCGTTATAGTTAGCAGATGGTTACCTGCCTTGAAGGCCGATAACAGACGCACACAGCAAGAGAGCCCAAACCGGGGCTCTCTTGCGATGGGTGGAAATCCAGGAGTGGCTTAGAGCTTCTCGAAAAACTCGCAGACCGAACAGGAGATGTACACTCCGCCCGGGGTGCCGCGCTCGCGATCCTTTACACGCTTGACGATGCGGGTCGGCTTGGAGCACTTGGGGCAATCGGTGCTCTTGTTAGTATCCATGACCTTCTTACGGTCGCCGGTCTTGGCAATCTTCGCCATGATGACATGTTCTCCCTGTTACGAATGTTTGGCTCGCGCGCTGGGATACTGACTGCTCTCTGCCCTGAATAAGGTGCGGGGAGTTTAGGGTATCCGCGAACTTCTCGGGATTGTCCGGGGCAGGATTCTGCTGGAATCGGAGGAGAAGAACTGCGGTTGTGGCTCACTATGATTCTACACGAGCGCAGGCCGATTGACACAGTTCATGGCTGCGTCCGCGACCGAGGGTTCTGCTGACCCTGAGTCTGAGTCTGCCCCGGAATCTGAGGATATGGCGTCGGCCTCATAGGCTGCGAGGCATCAGGAATTGCCTGGGTCTGCGACGGCTGGTTTGCAGTCGTATCCGCCGGCGATCCCGGCGCTGCCGGAATGGGCTGTCGATCGAGCCGTTTGTCCTTATCTTTATCGTCCGGATACTGAACCTTACCCTGCGCGTTTGCAGGCTCAGACGCCTCGCCCGGCAGACGCAGCGATGGCGGAGGAGGAGGTGCGCCGCCGTCCTCCCCTTCTCCTCCGGGCTTGCGGTCTCCCATGGCAATCTGACGTTCGTTGCCTGGCATCTCAACATCTTCAAGCTCGTTCTTATCGTGAATCTCCAGCGGTTTGCCAAGAGCGGCAATCTCTAGCATGGCGACCTTGTCGCCTTTGAATCGAACGAAACGCACAGTCTGAGGAACGTGGCCATAGACCCACTCTTCATATATTGCGCCGTTAGCATCGCCGCTCTGTTCACGTACCTTTCGCTCCGGCGATCCGAGTGCGGCCAGCACCATGCGGTGATTCATCCCAACGAGCACTTCATGCGCGGCAATAGCATTGCGAAGCTTCGGAGGAAGTGTGTCTGCATAGGCTTGCTCGCCAGATTTAACTCCGAAATCGACCACAGGCTCGAGGAGAGCCTTCACTTCAGGCGCAGATATCTCAGGCACTCCATTGGGAAAGACGAGCGTGAGACGCGCACCTGTGGGCCGTTCCGCATTCTCAGGCGCTACCGCGTTGTCATTAATTTGAATATGGCTTAGAAAGCGATGCTTCGCGTAAGGACCACCATTGAGGTCGAGCGTGATCTCGTTTCCTTTGATCGTGAGGGCGGTGATAATTACACGATCCCCTGGCGCTGCGGACTGACCCTTTTCAAAGATCATGTGTCGGTACTTGTCAGGTCCGGGCGAAAGATCACCGTTGGCTTTAAGCGTAATGACACCGACAGGGATAGCGCGATGCGCGAATCCCTGTTCCGCCTCGAGGTTACGAACCAGTTCGCGGCGGCCGCGTTCGCTGAGTTTATCCGTTGGAAGCGGAAGATTGGTGGGAGTGAAATTAGTTGTGATATCGGCTGTAGCGGTCTTTTCTCCGACGACGAAGACCTGCGCATGCAGCGCAGTAGCCGAGAGCGCAAAACAGCCCGCGAGGAGAGCCCATCTGTGCGTGCGCGTCACCATGGAAGCACCTCAGATACACACAAGCTTGCGCCTTCTCTTCGCATTTGACAAGTGCCAGAGCCCACTCTTCCCTGCTCTTTTTCTCTTCAATTGAAGATTTTTACAAACCGTCGACAGAAAGGGAGATCAGGGCTTCGGTTCTGTCTCAACAGAACGCGTCTGCGGTGTCGAGGGAAGGATCTGCACCAACGCCGGCGAACTTGCCTGCTGCGCCTGTTCCATCGCCGCATGGGCGGCAGGCGGAGGAACATCCATCGGGTACCCGGCAGCAATGATGGGGTCATGCGCATAGTCCCAGGCGTAATCGCGTGTGGCACGAACAAGGACAATCAATCCAAGGAGTAAGGCGAAGCCCATGAAATTTGTCCCGTCAGGACCGTACTCTCCACCCGTCAGCCAGATGTGGCCCATAGCGGTCGACTGAATCAGGGTGGCGTAGTCCAAGGTGCCACGAACTGGAAGCCCGAAGAGGACACCCATACTTGCCGCCCAGGCGAAACGCATGCCCCAGGCTAGCCACAAACCGTGAGTCCTAAGCCAGGACATGCAGAATACAGCCCCGCTGAACATGGCCAGAAAGATTCCAGGGCGGGTCGCTCCATGCTGTACTGCACTAGAAAGCCCGAAGAGCACCGACATAGCAATGGTCGCCCCTACCGGCCCAATAGCATCGATAAGGCAGCGGAAAGGATAGCCGCGGAAGATAATCTCTTCGGCAAGAGAGGCCACCGCAATGGTGGCGAGGCTGATAAGCGTCAGGCGAAGAACACGTAGATCCGTCCAGAGCGAAACGTGAAGTTTGCCCGCAAGCGCGATAGGCAGCACTGCGAACACAACCATCCCCCAACCAAGTGCGGCGCCCAGTAGCCATTCCCGCCCTGCTGAAGGTCGATTGGGTAACCCGAAAACAAATCGTGCTGAAGCCGGGCGGTGCGAGATCATCTGGAGTAGCGAAAAACCAACACCCAGGAGAAAGACAAGAAACAGGGACCCAAGCAGAGGCCGCACGGCGTCGATGTCAAAGCGGTTGGTAATTCCCCGAGCAGAGCTTGCAGAGAGAACAGACGATGATATGGACCATGCGATCGACGTCACAAAAAGCGCCAGTTGGAGCGTGCGCGTGGTACGAACTTGCGTAGTCGTCGGTTCGAATGGGGACAACGGAAAAGGCTCCGTAGCGAGCCGGCTAGGCGCTGGTAACGCCGGAGTCGCTGGTATAGAACTGCGCTATATTGCGGAACTTGCGGTAACGCTCCTCGAGGAGACGCTCTACTGAGAGTGTTCGCAGGCTGGCCAGGTGGTAACGCAGCCGCTCATCGACTACCGCGAACGCAGTGGCGGGGTCATTCTGGCTGCCACCATCTGGTTCGGCTAAAACGTCGTCGACGCAGCCCAGCGCAATCACATCGGTGGCGGTATATTTCAGTGCCGCTGCGGCTTGCTGCTTTTTGTTTGCGTCCTTCCACATGATGGAAGCGCAGCCTTCGGGCGAAATAACAGAGTAGATCGCATTCTCCAGCATCAGCACACGATCGGCGACCGCAAGCGCCAGCGCTCCACCAGATCCGCCCTCACCGGTAATGGTGGCGATGGTAGGCACGCGGAGCCGAGACATCTCGAGCAGATTGCGGGCGATCGCTTCACCTTGTCCGCGTTCTTCTGCGCCAATGCCGGGGTACGCTCCCGCGAGATCGATGAAGGTAAAGATGGGCCGCTGATACTTCTCGGCAATCTTCATGGCACGCAGTGCCTTCCGGTAACCCTCAGGATCAGGCGACCCGAACTTGCGAGCAACACGCTCCTTCAGAGTGCGCCCCTTGAGGTTGCCAATGACCATAACGGGTTCCCCATGGAACCACGCCATGCCGCAGGACATCGCCTGGTCGTCGCCGAAGGCGCGGTCGCCGTGAATCTCGTTGAAGTCGGTAAAGATTGCTTCGATAAAATCCATGGGATACGGGCGTTGCGGATGTCGTGCCAATTCCGTCTTGCGCCAGGCCTCAGGAACCTGCGGGGCGGGATTGCTGTGCGTTGCTCTGCTCGCTTCTTTTTCTGCCATGTCTCGGGGTGTTCCCTGCTCCCTTTCGATTGTATGCGATGGCGGGTATTGATGCAGGGCGGTGGGCTCAGCTTCGCTGAGGCGTCACTTATCTCGTTGCCATGCAAATGAAGCTGGGATAGGGGGCACATCTGCGGCATCCCCGAGCATCTCCCAGCGCTGCAGTGCGAAAGGTAGATTGCCGTTGAGCCATACGAAATCGTGGAAGCTTTGCAACTTGAACGCGTCTCCCTGCTTACGCCTTGCGTCGGAGAGCATCCGAATGGTGTCGAGCTTGCCAATCTGGTAGGTAATGGCCTGACCCGGCGTCGATGCAAACATCGCCGCCTCGCTATCAGCGGTCCCTCGGTCCATGGGCACGGTAGTAGCAAGATAGTCGGCAGCTTGTTGCAACGTAAACGTATCCAGCGCGAGACGGATATCAACCTCAGTACGCAGGGCGCGAAGACGCATCATGCTGTAGATGCTCTCCTTCATACGAGGCGCATCTTCGAAGAGACCGGCCTCGAGCATCATCTCTTCGGCGTAAAAGCCGATTCCCTCATTTGATTCAGAGTCGTAGTAGTGGCGTCGAATCGGATCGGGGTGATGCCAGCTCCATGCCATCTGAAAATAATGCCCCGGAACACCCTCGTGAATCATTAACGGGCGCGTGTCCATTGCGGTGACCACACTGAAGAAGCCCTTTGCTTTGGTTGGATCTCCCTTATAGCTAACGCTATCCTGATCGAGGCGCGACGGCCCGGTGAGGTCGTCTGTGACGCCAAGGAATCCCAGAACTGCCACATAGGGTGGAATCGCGCGGTCACGATAATGCTTCACCTGGGGTGGAACAGAAAGAATGCCGTGCGATACGAGATATTCGCGGATGGCAGTCTCTGCCTTTTCCCCACTCACCTCCTGTGCATGAACGTCAGGAAAAACCGGCATCTTAGGCATTCCGGTATTCGCGGCCTGCGCATAGCTCTCAAAGGCAACCGAGCGCTCCCACTCCTGCCTCCCCATGGCAAGCATCTGCTCCGGCGTATAAGACATCAACGCAACGTTGCGGAGGAAATACAGGTACCCCTCGCGGCCGACAGCTGTCTTTTCAGGCAAGCCGGAAGACTTGCTTTGAAGCCACGTTCGGTAGCTAACTAGCGCATCCTGCGCGGCGGTCACATCCTTGTCGAACTTAGTCTTGTTGCCTTCGGCCAACTGCGGTTGCATAGCCTCCTTAAAGCGATGCAGCCGTCCTTCGATCCCCTCAAGCGTCCGAAGCGTCACCCGAACATAAGGTGCACGCATATCCATAAGATTTTCGCGAGCAACGGTGAGCGTAGTGGGAATACGCTCCAGGCGTGAAAGCATCTGCTTTTGGCGGTCAAGACTTATAGGAGGGGGAGGAAGAATCACCGCATAAACACTCCCGAGGCTCTGCTGTACATAGAAATCAGGGTTCTCGCGCCACATCGGCACCACATCGAGTTCCCAGTAAACCCGGGCGATAGCCGACCCCAGAAGCCGATAGTCGATCTGATCAGCCACAGATGCTCCCGACATGTCGACCGCTCTCCACTGCTTCTCGAAGTCGGTGATCTGTTCGTGATACCTCGTCACAGTCGCAGGCGACCAATCGACAACGAAGTTGTCGGCGCGCTCAATGCGGGGGATATCGTCATTGGTAAAGGGTTGCTCAGTAGCGCGCCACGTCCAGAAAGACTCGCTCAGACTGTCGAGCTTCGTCCGTTGAAAGGCGGCGTTGGCGTTGACGCAATAAAAGAACAGCGCAGCGCTAATAAGCGCCGAGAAACACTTTGAGCGGGCCATGCTCTCCAAAGTACATGCCTGCGCACGTCCATGAAAGATAAAACCCTGCCATTCCGTAATTCGATTATTCGATAACGCGTACGCCACCCAGGCCCACCAGCTCTTCTACCTGATCAATAAAGAGCCGATCCGCGGCAACCATCACACCCGAAGGCTCCAGCACGGCGCAGAACTCGCCCGGCTCCTCAAGATCCAGCAGCAACTTGCCCTTGCCCGGCGCCCCAGCCAATATTGCATGCAACTTTTCGAGCATCGTTCCATCAGGATTGTGCAATGGCACCTTGATTCGAAGCGCCTCTGGCAGCTTGATCTTCACATCCTCCAGCGCCTGAATCGACGAGATAGCAAGCTTCGGTGCTGAGTCTTCTTCACCCCGCAGCACGCCCCGCACCAGCACCGGGACCTCAATCTTTAACTTCTCCGCCAGCTTTTCGTACGACTGCGGAAATGCAATCAGCTCAATCTTCCCTGTAGTGTCTTCCAAAGCCGCCTGCGCATACAACTCACCCGACCGCTTGGACTTCGCCACCTTCAGCCCCGTAATAACGCCCGCGATCTGAATTTCGTTCTGTGGCTGCTCATCACGGCCCCGGCGGAAAACCTGCGGCTCTGGCTTCATCTCGACGGCAGTTGCCGTATCGACCACTTTGATATTCCGCAGCTTCTCGCGGTACTTGTCCATCGGGTGGCCAGAGACGAAGAATCCCAGGACCTCCTTCTCATTCTGGAGCCGTGTATGCTCGTCCCATTCAGGCACGCTTGGCAGCGAATCTTCGGCCTTCGCACCGGTCGAAACATCCGAGTCAAAGATTCCGAAAAGACCGCTCTGCCCTGCCGCCGCATCCCGTTGTGCCTTCTGCGCGCGTTCCATCGCCCGATCAAGTGCCGCGGTCGTCTGTGCTCGAGCACCAAACGAGTCCATGGCTCCCGCTTTGATCAGCGACTCCAGCACCCGCTTATTCAGACGACTCAGGTCCACCTTCTCGCAGAACTCCCACAGCGATGCGAATCCAGGCCTTCCTTCCTTCCACTGCTCAGCCCGAGCAGCAATGATCGATTCAATCGCGTTGTGGCCGACATTCTTAATCGCGGCAAGACCGAATCCAATTGCACTTCCCTGTTCGTTTCGCACCGGCGTAAAGTTCGCATCCGACATCTGCACATTCGGCGGCACAACAGGAATACTCATTTCCCTGCACTCGCCTATATACTTCACGACGTTCTCTGGCTTCGACGTTTCGCTGGTCAGCAACGCAGCCATAAACTCCACCGGATAATGCGTTTTGAGCCACGCTGTGTGATACGCCAGCAGCGCGTACGCCGCAGAGTGTGACTTATTGAAGCCGTATCCCGCGAACTGCTCCATCAGATCGAAGAGTTGACCGGCCTTGTCTTTCGGAAACTTCTTCTCCGCCGCTCCCTTCATAAACAAGTCGCGCTGCTTGGCCATCTCCTCAGCGATCTTCTTGCCCATCGCACGCCGCAGCAAGTCGGCGCCACCAAGCGAGTAACCGCCGATCACTGAGCTGATCTGCATGACCTGCTCCTGGTAGACGATGACTCCCAGCGTCTCCTTCAGAATCGGCTCAAGCTCCGGGAACATGTACTCCACCGCGCGTCGTCCCCACTTGCGCTCGATGAAGTCATCAATCATTCCGCCCTGGATAGGCCCCGGCCTGTAAAGCGCATTTAGTGCCGTGAGATCTTCAACCGTATTCGGCTTATAACGACGCAGCACGTCACGCATCCCGCCCGACTCAAACTGAAACACTCCAGAGGTCAACGCCCGATGAAAGACCTGCTCATAGGTCTTCGCATCATCGAGAGGAATCTTCGACATGTCGATAATTTCGCCCGTCGTCTGCTTAATCAACTTCAGACAGTCGTCGATGACTGTAAGAGTCGTCAGGCCGAGGAAGTCCATCTTGAGAAGTCCCATCTTCTCGACGGCCTTCATGTCGTAGGCCGTAACCATGGCCTCGTCCTTGGTCCGCGTTACTGGTACAAGCTCAGTAAGAGGCTTCGGAGCGATCACGACGCCAGCCGCATGAACACCAGCTCCGCGCACAAGTCCCTCAAGACGCATCGCAGTGTCGATCAGTTCCTTGATCTTAGGATCAGCTTCATACGCGATAGCGAGCGGTCCTTTGTCCTTTAGCGCCTGATCGATCGTGATTCCGATGGTCGCCGGAATCATCTTTGCGATGCGATCCACTTCTCCATAGGGCATCTCCAGCGCGCGGCCGACGTCCTTGATTGCCGCCTTGGCGGCCATGGTATTGAACGTAATGATCTGCGCGACCTGGTCGTTGCCATACTTACGCTTGACGTAATCAATCACCTCCCCGCGACGGTTCATGCAGAAGTCGATATCGATATCAGGCATCGACACGCGCTCCGGATTCAGAAACCGCTCGAAGAGTAGTTCGTTCTGAAGCGGATCGATGTCCGTGATCTCCATCACGTATGCCACAAGCGATCCAGCCGCAGAGCCTCTGCCTGGCCCAACAGGAATTCCTTGCTCCTTCGCGTAACGGATAAAGTCCCACACAATCATGAAATAGCCGGGAAACTTCATCTGCTTGATGCAGTCTAGCTCTCGATTCAGGCGAGCCTCGTAGTCCGCGATCGACTTCCTTAGCAAACCGTTGACGCGTAAATGCTCGACATTCGTCTCAAGGCGCTTTCGAAGTCCCTCGCGACAGACCTCCTCGAAGTAGCTATCGAGCGTATGTCCATCGGGAACGGGAAACTCCGGGAACGGATTATCAACCGCGCTTAACTTCAGATTGCACCGCTCGACAAACTGCATCGTGCGTGTACAAACCTCCGGGTTGTCAGCGAAGAGACGGTGCATCTCGTCGGCTGACTTGATATAAAACTCCTGCGTGTCGAACTTGAACCGATTCGGGTCGTTCATGCTGCCCGCTGTCTGCACACAAAGCAGAATCTCGTGAGCACGCGAATCGTCATCTGCAACGTAATGGCTGTCGTTGGTCGCGATCAGCGGAATCCCCAGCTCCCGCTCCATCTTGTACAGCGCCTCACGAACCGGCTTATCAGGCTGCAGCCCGTGGTCCTGCACCTCAAGAAAGAAATTGCCTTTGCCGAACATCTCCTCGAAGCGTCCGGCCGTCTTCTTTGCCTCTTCGTACTTCCCTGCCATCAAGTGTTGGTTCAACTCGCCGGCAAGGCATCCTGAAAAGGCGATCAGGCCCTTGGTATGACGTGAGAGAAACTCCTTCGAGACACGCGGCTTGCGATAGAAGCCGTGCAGAGCTGCCTCGCTGGTCAGCCGAACCAGATTGCGATAGCCATCTTCATTCTCAGCCAGCACCAGGAAATGGTTGTAGCCCCCGGAGAGATCGCGATGGTCTTCGGTCTCCGACAGGTAAAGCTCGCAGCCAAGAATGGGCTTGAGGTTCTTCTTCTTCATTGCATCGAAGAAGTGAACCGCCCCATATATGTTGCCGTGGTCGGTCATCGCCGCCGCGGTCTGGCCAATCTTGCTCAGGTGGCTGGCGAGTTTATCGACATCGCACGCTCCATCGAGAAGAGAGTAATCCGTATGCAGATGGAGGTGGGTAAACTCGGCGGCCATACCTCTATGTTAAGCCCCTGCGTCGGGTGGAAAACGCGTCCCTAATTGCAGGGCACCAGAAGCGATTCCTGCTACCTGACAAGGCTCGTCGCCAGGTCGTAGTACAGGTCAACGGCTTCGAGCAATTCTTTCTTGGCGATCTTCTCGTTCGGCGTATGCGCTACGTGGATGGAGCCCGGTCCAAGCAGAAAAGGCTCTCCCCACGCAGTCAGCGATGGAATGTCAGTAGTGAACTTCGCTACCATCGTCGGCAGGTTTCCCACCTTGCGCATTCGCACAAACGGCAATTCCAACGAAAACTCCACCTGAGCGCGGTCTCCAACAACCTTCACAATGTTTCGTTTGATCTCGTCTGCGGGACCGACTAACCGAACCAGAATGTGGGCCTCCGCCTGATCTGCGACCACGTTCGGTGCGCGTCCGCCCCCAATCAGTCCAACGTTCAGCGTTGAAGGCCCGATCTCTGGCTCGACAGGCAACGGCATAGCAAGCACATCGTGCAGCGCCTCAATAAGCTTGTCGATCGCATACTCGCCTAGCTCTGGATAAGCCGAATGAGCCATCTTCCCTTTGGCTCGCAGTTCCACACGAAGGGCGCCTTTTGAAGCCAAAGCAAGCCGGTTATCCGTCGGCTCCCCATTAATAAGGAACTTCGATCCCTTTGGGTGAAGATTCGCCACAGCAGCTCCCGCCGAGTCACGTTCCTCTCCGACCACAAACAGCAGGCCGATCTTCACTCCAGCCTCGCGCAACCTGTCCGCAGCAGCCACCTGCGCGGCTAATATGCCTTTGGCGTCGCAACTACCTCGTCCGTAAATAAACTCATCATCTTCACGTGAGCCAAAGTACGGGGGCACCGTATCGATGTGGGTCGAAAGCACGACGTCAGGTGTCACACCAGGCAGCGAGGCGTAGATATTAAACCGCTCACCGTTGCCCGCTCCCGGCGTAAGAATACAGTCCGGTTGGGCCACCGCCATGCGTTCAATTTCATACTTCTGGCCTTCCAGATACTCGTGCAGGAATTCTCCTGCCAGGCCCTCGTGATACGTCGTCGATTCAATATCGACGAGCTGACGGGTAAGCTGAATTGGATCGACGGGCATATCTCCAGCATACGATACTGTTTGAAGCCCTCCTGAATGCTGAACACCTCTCGTCTCCGCAGATAGACTGATAGACGATGACGCAATCAACCACTTCCCATGCAGGGCCGGTAATCCGATCGATCGACGACCTTCGTGGCCCCGCCGGAAAGTTAGAAGCCGTGCTCAACGGCGGTCGCCCGGACGCACGCTTCGCCGCAATCGTCTGCCACCCTCATCCCCTCGGCGGTGGAACGATGCACAATAAGGTCGTCTATCACGCCATGAAGGTCTTCTCCGGGCTTGGGCTCCCCGTACTTCGATTCAACTTCCGAGGCGTAGGCCTCAGCGAGGGAGAGTTTGATCACGCTCGCGGAGAGTTTGAGGATGCACGCGCCGCACTCGACTGGCTCGACGCCAATCTTCATCTCCCCATCTTGCTTGCGGGCTTTTCGTTCGGCTCCTTCGTTGGGATGCGTGCCGCGTGCTCTGACTCTCGCGTTGCAGGGGTAGTCGGTCTGGGAGTTCCATATCGCGCGGAAGGCCGCAGCTATACCTACGAATTCCTCGAGAGTTGCACACAGCCCAAGCTGTTTATCAGCGGAACCGAAGATCAGTTCGGCCCCCGCGAGTTTGTTCAACCGATGCTGGAGCGTGCCGCTGAACCGAAGCGCATTGTTTGGATCGAAGGCGCTGAACATTTCTTCCAGGGAACGGCGAACTCTCCGGGGGCCAAGCTAAGCCAGATGCAGGGAGCGATGCGGCATTGGCTTGGAGACACATTTGGCGTGAAGTTAGAAAGCGAGAGTTAGGCCCAAAAACACGCAAGCATCTAAAAACAATGCACTTACACGTTGCCGATTAATTATCCCTGTTTCTCTATACTGAATAGAGAGACCTTTTACGAGTTCCAAAGCAGAACTGTCATTCAGGTATCCGTAGATGCTGGTACCCAACTAACTTCAATCTTTAGAAGATTTTGCACCAAATTATTAGGGGGGAGGAGTATGGCATCTGGAACGAACAACACGACTGAGCAGAAGCATCCGACCATCGGCGTGCTAGCTCTCCAGGGAGCCTACGACGCCCATGCGCGTACCCTCAGGTCTCTCGGAGCCACTCCTAAGATGGTCCGTCTGCCGGCAGACCTCGAAGGAATCGACGGCCTCATTATGCCGGGCGGCGAATCCACTACCATGCTCAAATTCCTCGAGCAGCGCGGCTTCTTCGAGACTCTCAAGGCCTTCGTCCACACCACGCCGACCTTCGGAACCTGCGCCGGAGTCATTCTCCTTGCCAAAGATGTAACCAATCCTGCCCAAAAGTCCCTCGGAGCCCTCGACGTGACAGTCGAGCGGAACTCCTACGGCCGCCAGATCGACTCCACCATCCTCCACGCCGAATCCAAACTCGCCGGTGCCCCACTCGAGATGGTCTTCATCAGGGCTCCCCGCATCACCCGAACCGGCACGCATGTTGAAACTCTCGCAACCCGGGAAGCCGACCCGGTCCTGGTTCGCGAAGGCCACCTCCTCGCCGCCACCTTCCACCCCGAGTTGGGTCACGACACCCGCGTTCACCAGCTATTTCTCGACCTGGTACTAAACCACCAGAAAAAGAGCTAGCTCTCCGTCCTCTTCCGGAGCACAAGCCAAGTCGCAAACACCAGGAACTGAACAAGAAGCGTCCACTCAACCGCCGTACCAACCACTGAACCCGCCGCGCCTTTTACACCAATTGCCACCAGCACCATCAAGAGAAGCGCAAGACCTGCCCACATCGCCGTCCAGCCATAATGGGTGCTCGAGACGGCAACAGGCTTCCGCGCCGGA
>Ga0163162_10003082_pt1 | contig 15919 bp, 30 predicted proteins | sample S55metaG_FD_115310 | JGI IMG/M metagenome (GOLD analysis project Ga0163162, IMG submission 115310) | Switchgrass rhizosphere microbial communities from Kellogg Biological Station, Michigan, USA - S5-5 metaG | ecosystem: Host-associated > Plants > Roots > Rhizosphere > Soil | place: USA...
GAACGCCATACGCGTGCGAGGTCAGCCCACGCGCTCCCACGTGAGCGTGCGCGTCACCGGGGTGCCGTCCCACGCCGTGGTGTCGAGCTGGATCACGAGCGCATCGCCACGCACGCGCATCGCCCGCGACAGCACCGCGCCCACGTGCGCGCCGCTCAGCGCGCCGAGCAGCCGCTGCGTCACGACGCCGGTCGCGTCGTCGACCGCGTAGGTGCCGAAGTAGGCGTCGTAGCCACCGAGCGCCTGCGTGTTGTTGCCGGCGCCGCTCGGGCCGCTGGCCGGCGCGGCGCTGCGGTCGCGCTTCATGAACTGTGCCGAAAAGTGGCCCGAGCGGTCGTAGATCAACAGCGCGATGGGATCGGAGCCGAGCGCCGGGTCGGGATGCGTCTGCCCGGCCGACGTGACGTCGGTGCGCGTCAGAAGGCGCCAGGTGCCGGGCAGGGTGGTCGAGAGCGGCGCGTCAGCGGTGGCAGCGGCGTGGGCCATGGGATGCACTCGCGCACTCACTTGCGTGCCTTGCTCGGACGATCGAACTTGCGCCAGTACTGGAACGGCTCTTCGTGAACTTCCAGGTCGAGCTCGGCAATGCGGGCCTGCAGCCGCTCCTGCACGTCGGCGACCGCCTGGTTGTAGATCAGCGGCCCGATCTCCTCGACGAAGTAGCCCAGCAGGCCGCTCGCCGCGACGTTGCCGATCGGCGCTTCCATGTGCTCGCGGAAGTAGCGCTCGATCGACGTGATGGCCTGGGCGCGTGCGTCCTTCGGCAGCTCGATGGTCATTCAATATCCTCGAGGTCGGACTGGGCCCGCGCACCGGAGCGGCATGTTAAGGGGAAGGAAAGACCCTGGGCCAGGCGAGCAGGAGCGCCGCTGCGCACAGCACCCACGCGAGCGTGGCGCAGAGCAAGGTCGCGGTCAGGCCGAGGCGAACGCTGAGCCAGTACACCAGCATCAGGTACACGGCGTAGGGAAGCAGCGACCACAAGCCGAACAGAGCCGTTGCTCGCAGATCGGCCGCGGTGCGCTCCGTGCCCACGATGTAGTGCGCGATCAGCGCGAAGGTCGGAAACAGGGGCACCAGCCCCGCAACGAAGAAGTTCTTCGTCCTCGACAACAGCGCGATCAGCAACACCGCCACGGCGCCGAGCAAGCATTTGAGAAAGAGCGACATCACGGTCGGTTGGCTGCGATGCGAGGTGGTTGGGTGCGGCGCGGCGTCAAGGCGCGATCGGCGTCCACGCTTCTGGATACTGCGGCAGTGCGTCTGCGATCTCGTCCCAATGCGCCCGCGATTCGACGTAGGTGTGAAACTGAGGTCGGATGCCGGGGTCGCCGTCGAACGCCCCCATTCGAATCGAGACCTGGGGGCCATCCGGCCAGGTGCCGCCGAAGAGGCTCGAGCCGCAGGTGGTGCAGAACGCCTTGACCGCACCCTGACCCTTGCCAAAAACGCGAACCAGATCGGCGCCCCGAAGCAGGCGGAACTGCTCGCGCTTGACGCGAGCCTGCGTCAGTCCGAACGTGCCGGAGTGCTTCCTGCAGCGAGAGCAATGACAATGGCCGGCCCGGATGAACGGCGGATCGACCTCGAAGCGAACCCCGCCGCACAGGCAACCTCCACGGACCGGCTTGGACATGGCGAGCTCCTTCCGGTAGCCAGCGCTACAGGTGCGCGAAGAACTCGGGAGACGACTGCCATCGGTCGCTGCGGCCGTCGACGTAGGTGATCTGCAAGCCGGAGAGCGCTTCCTCGGTGACGTCGTCGAGGCAGCCGAGATTGACGCCGACCATCCTTCCGATCGGCGTGTCCGTGCCGATGCCGAAGGCCCGCACGCCGCAGTGCTTGCAGAAGTAGTGCTGGTTCTTCCGGGTGTTGAACAGGTACTGCGTGAGCTCGGACTCGCCCGACAACAGGCGGAAGTCTCCTTCTCTTGCCACCGCCGGCCAGAAGCGAGTGCGCCGGCAGATCGAGCAATTGCACCGGTAGGTGCTCTGCGTCAGGTCGAGCTCAGCCTCGAACGTCACGGCGCCGCAGTGGCAGCGCCCCCGATAGGTCTTGTGCATTCACCGTCTCCGCCCGCGCACCGGGAAGGGGAGCACGGCTTCAGGTTTGGGATTTCGCTGCTCGGCGCGAAGGCGCTCGACGCGATCGGTCGCTGGGCGCTGCGACGGGTCAGGCGCCATCGGGCGACAAGTGCTTGTGCATGCTGATGCTGGTGACGTCATAGCCGGCCGTGCGATAAAGCCATTGCGCCTCGGCGTTGCTGCCGAAGACGTTGAGCGCGATCTCAAACAGGCCCAACGTGCCCGCAAGCGGCTCGAGGGCATTCAGCGCCGCCCGAGCGTGACCCCGGCGTCGGAAGGATGGGTAAACCTCGATCTGGAACAGGTAGGCGATCCGCCGACCGCCGCGCGGCAGGGCGGCGAACCACAGATGGCCGACGGTGTCGCCGTCGGCGCAAGCCTTGATGTCGTAGAGATGGTGGTCGGGCGTCGCGACGCCGTGCGGAAGCAAGCGCTCGGTCTCGGCGCGCGCAAGCTGCACCGCCTCATGCGCCAGCCAGCGGCCTGAAGCTACGTTGTCGGCGGCGTAACCTGCGACCGCCTGCTCGAAGAAGCCGGCGAACGACTCGGCCCGCATCGGAACGAGGACAGTCATGGTGTCATGGCCCAAGGCTCGGGCTCACCCGCGCGGGAAGCGCGCCAGGCCAGGGCGCAGCGGGCCAGCTGCAATGAAGGGTAGCGCCCTTGGCCCTTGCTGGTGCTGCGTCATACCGGGCGGAGCTGCTCCGCGACGCTGCGTGTCATCGCGGTGACCTCGGTGCCCGTGTGCAGCGTGGACTTTCGTTCGATGAGCATGACGTGGCACTCTTGCTCGGCGATCGGGTTGTGGCGCACGCCCTTTGGAACGACGAAGGCGTCTCCTTCCTGCAGGACCACTGTCTTGTCTTCCATCTCGATCGTCAGCGAGCCCTTGAGGATGTAGAAGAGTTCGTCCTCGTTCTCGTGACTGTGCCAGGCCAGCGTGCCTTGGACCTTGGCAACCTTGACGTACGAATCGTCGAGCTCGGCCACGACCCGGGGCGACCAGTGCTCCTTGAGACTGGCAGCGACGTGCTTGGGGGAAACGACCTCGGCCATTGCAAGCGCCTCCGAGGGGCAGTGTGCCACGGGGTGTGCGGCCCGGCTGCGCGCGCGTGAGGCGTGCACGCGCGCGCAGCGCAAGGACGCGTTCCGGGCTCGCTGTCGCGCGTCCGGTGCAAGACGCCTGGCGTTGGAGTTCGCCCGAGTGCGCGCGCAGGCGAACTGCAGCGCGTCGGATGCTGGCAGGGGCTAGGCCGCGTCTCTGCCTTTTGCCGTGTGGCGCCGGGTCGGTCGCTGAACGCCCGAGGGCGCCTTCTCGGACTTGAATGCATGGGCCTGCCGGACCAGGCTCAGCACGGTTGCCTTGCGCGCCAGCGGCAGTCTGGCGCGCACACCCAGCACCTTGCTGCCCCAATGCACCGGCTCCAGGAACTCAGGATCCATGGCGAGGGCGAGCTCGCGCTGCGCTGCCGGCAAGAAGATGTGCAGCAGTTCCCCGCCCGGCGGGATGGTCGCGAAGATCTTGCCTCGCACGCGAAACGAGCCGAAGTTGTGATGCGGTTCCTCGGTGGTGTCCGGCAGCGCCAAGGCCACCTTGCGGACGTCATCGAGCTTCACTGCCACGGCGGAACCGTCCTCTGTTCGCGACCAGGGCTAGGCATGGCCCGCACTCGACGGCTTGGGTCGAACCACGATGGACTCGGCCGAGACGTCGGCGGGACCGTGATAGACCGCCTCGACGTTGTTGCCGTCGGGGTCGTACGCGAAGGCTGCGTAGTAGCCAGGGTGATACGTTCTCTCTCCGGGGGCGCCATTGTCGCGGCCGCCATGGGCGAGGGCGGCGGCATGGAATGCGGCAACCGCCGCAGGACCCGAGGCCTGGAAGGCCAGATGAACCGTCGAAGTCTTTTGGTCGGCCTTGTCGATCCACAGTTCGTCGGCCGAGAAGTAGTGATCGCCCTCGCGGATGGCTCGATCCTGGCCGATCGCCTGGAGCACGGCGCGATAGAACCTCTTGCTCGCGCCGAGATCGCTGACGCGAAGGTGCACGTGATCGATGAGCCGACCGCGATGGAACTCCATGGTGCGCCTCCTGGCCTTGACGGAGGCATTCTGATGGGCAGGCAGAAGCCATGACGCCCGCAGGTGCTGGGCATCAGCCGCGGGGGCCCAAGGGTTGCGTTCACCCCGCGGGCGCAAGCGGGCGAGGCGGCTGTCGCACGTTGGGGTGCGAAAGAAGGAAGAGGCCGCCGTTCGTCTTGGATTCGCTTAGGACTTGCCCCAACCCGGAATCGCAGCGGCCTGCTGAACCCACTTCGTCAACTGCGATTCGTCCAGGTCGTTTTCGTGGACGTCGATCCATCGAGCTTCTTTCGCGGCGCCACCCGGTGGCGCGGGCTGCAGCGCTGCGCCCTTGAAGAATGTGACCTTCACGTACTTCGTGAAGACGTGAAGGCTTGCGAACCAGCCCTGGCCCCGGACGCCGTACATGGGCGAGTTCCAACGCACAGCCTTGTGGACGCCGGGCACGGCTCTGGTGATGAGTCCATCGAGGCGGCGCGCGACATCACGCCGCCACCCCGGAACGGCCGAGAGGTAGGCCTGCACAGGGCCGTCGCCGTCGGCTTTGGCGATCTGCGGATTTCCGCCCGCGAGAAGCACCGGCTTCGACAACGGCGAGGTCGGCTTCTTCATCGCGGCGCGAACGCTGTGAGGCTCCAAACGATGAGCACCAGCTGGCCCAAGTTGATCAGTATGGCGGACACGTGTGTGCGACGAAACCCTGGAATGGCTTCGGTCGCGCCCCCCTGAATCTGGATGCCGAGCGTCTCCATCTTGGGAATGACCTTGCGGCGCAGGAGGGCTGCCAACAACGCCAAGGCAGCGGCACCGATCGCGATCACGGGCTTTTCAGCGAACGCATAACTTACCGCGGCCCCGCTGGCGCTGAACATCGCGGCGAGATAGTAGATGTTGAAGAAGGCGCGCACGAAGCGGGAGTCCTTGGGGCTGTCGTGCTTGAGAATCAGCAGCGGGACAGAGCCCAAGATGAAGTACGCGGTGGTCACCAGCAAAGCCACCGTGAAAAACAGGGCGGCGATCAGGGCTGCCGACATGGATGGACGCGCGGCCTAACGACCTACTGAGCCGTGCACGCGCCCAGCCGCGGAGCGCTCAGGCGTTGCGACAGCGTCATGTTCTTGCCACCCATCTTGATGTATAGCACCGCTTGAAATCCGCCCGATTGCAGCGCGAAGTGCGCAGCACCGGTGGCCGCCTGCGGATTGTCGCAGCGCAGGGAGAAGTGCGCTTCGCCCTCCGACGAGGATTCGTGCACCAGCGAACAGCCCGCGAAGGCCTCGTGACGCAGGAGCGGAAACAGTGCCGAAGCTTCCTGCGTACCCAGACACAGGCGCGATCGCGTCGTGGCATAGCGGAGGCTCTCTTCCAAATGAGGCAAGACCGTCTGTGCGGTGAGCTCGTACAGGCCGGCCTCGACGCTCACTGTGGAGGCCGCCGACGACGCACCAAGGCCGAGGGCAACGACCACGCCGACCAGAGTCGACCTGCACGAGCGCATCTCACGGCTCGAGGGCGCTTGGCTCAACGTTGGAGCAGGGCCGGCTGCGTTGGCTGGCGAAGCGCGCCCTCGTGGCGGCGGCGGCGGGTTGGGCATCATCGACGGGGGCACCCGGACCCAGCTGAGCATGACGGGATTCCCTGGCTGCTCGCTACGCCTTGGGTTGTGCCGATTTGATTTGCCTGACTGCCGACACGTCGCCCAGGAAGACCCGGAGAACATCCTTCTCCTTCTGCGAAAGGTCTTTGCTCTCGAGCAGCTTGAGCTTTCCGACGATCAGCTCGAGGGCTTCTGCCAAGTGCCCTATCTGTCTGCCATAGCTGCCCACCTTCTCCAGCGCCTCTTGCTCTACCGCTGCATTGGACGAAGCACCCAGGTCCACGTTGAACAGGTGGAATGACCAGTTCGGCAAGATCGGCTGGGTCAGACTACTCGGCGCCAACTGCAAGGGGACGAATACGCTTTGCACGAGCTACTCCTGATGGTGTCGCGATCCGGTGGCCTGAATGAGGTATCGCGTGCAGACGGGGTCACGAACGGCGAGAGGTGGTTGTGCGGCCCAACGATCGAGCTTACCCGCGCGCGCCGACCGGCGCGGCCGGCCGCGCAGCGGCAGGCATCGTGGCGGATCACTGGGCGGATGGATCGGCGCCACACGATGCCCACGCGAGCACCTCAAGGCGGGCTTGTAAACGCCGGAACCGCGAGCGGACGCCCGAGGTCAATGTCAGGGTGCCGGCTGGCTCGGCGCATCCAGGCCGGCTGGCGCAACGAGAGGTGTTGCCATGTCCGAACTGACGATTCGACCTGATGCAAGTGCATCGGACCGCGCGAGCGCGCGGCCAGCACCGTCTGACGCGATGCCGCCGCCGAGGGCGGAGGATGAGGGCCTGTCGGTGCGGCAAATCAAGTGGATTCCGGTGATCGTGCCGCTCGCTGCGCTGACGATGCTGCTCGCGGCGGCGGCGGCCCTGAGCACGGCATAGTCGCGCGGCTTGGTCCGATACCACCCTCACGCGCCAGCCCTGCGGGCGACGTTCGCCGTGCCACTGCGGGCGCTGCGACGTGCCCTCGGCCGAAGCGCGGCGGTTGGCGGAGCCAGCCGGAGCAGTTGGGTTCGAGCGAAGCGTTGGCGCCACCCGGCCGCTAGACGCTGGGCAGTTCCTGCACGTCGAAGTACACGCTCTTGCCGTGCTGTCGAGCAAGGGCGACCATCTCGTCGGCTCCGGTGGATGGCCCACCAATGCGCAGGCAGGCATCGCACTTGGCAACGAGCCGGCGTGCCACCGGGTGAAAGATCTCATCGAAGACAGCGTCGCCAATCCGCTGGGAGCCTGCCTGCTCGATCAACGGCAAGGCGAACCACTCTCCCAGGACCGGCAAGTGACCTGCGCGAAAGAGTTGCAGCGCCGCCTCGGTCATCGCCGCGACGTTCTTGGCAATGAGCGTGGGGTCGTCGTGGGTGCCGGAGCGATAGGGACCTGCGACCAGCACCATGAGCGTTTTCACGTGGCGAATCCCCAGCGGCATGACGCCCAGCACCAGGCCGACTGGGGCGAAGCGTCAGGCCGTCCCACGGGCCTGCAGCCAGGCGAGAAGTGGTGCAACGATGGGCCGCGGACCATAAAAGGTACGCCAGAGTCCAGCAGCCTCCAGTGCGGCCCGCTCGGCACCAGCGATGTGGAACTGACCCCGGTCGCGCACGACCGAGAAGGAAATCGGACCGCGAGCGAAGACCACGGAGAAGTCGCCAAATGTCGTCGAGTGCTCGACCTGGGTCGGCACAAACTGTTGCGCGCCGAGGGCCCCGACCAGCGGGCCCAGCGCCTGTACGACGGAGGGGGGAAGCTCGACGGTCACGGGGTGCGGTCCAACATGAGTTCACCCGCGGGCGAAGGCCGGCGGAGCCGGTTGCAGCACGCCAAGTCGACCGAAGGGTGAGGTGGCACGCGATCCAGTGTGCTCATGCAGGACTCGTTCGTTGAAGGATCGCTTTCTGATCCTCGAAGCCGATCGGTGCCGACGTGTGCTCGTGAGCGATTCTGAGCACATGCCCGCTCACCCTGAGCGCCCAGGTGAGGCGATTCTGCATGGATCGCAGTTCTTCGCCTTGAGCTGAGCGACCCGCATAGGTGACCACCGCGCTGACCACGGCAGACTCCCGCCCCGATGAGGTCTTGACGGCGTCGAACGTCACCTTCACTTTTTCGTCTCCGAGTGACTTGAACCAGCCTTCGACAGCTCGCTGCCAGGCATCCGAACCCTCGTAGGACCAGACGCCCCATGCATCGAAGACCCGCACGCCCGGGTCGTACAGGCGCATGAAGGCGTCCACGTCCTTTGCATGGACGGCTGCTTGGTACGACTCCAAGACGCGCGCGATCGACTTGTCGATGTCAGTCACAGGCAGTCTCCGGCGTTCTTCCGTTCGGCAAAGCGGCTTGTATGGCGGGCGTTGAACTCATGCACGCAGTCGCCGAGCACCGACGAGGATGATGCACCGGCCCTGGCACTTCTGAATGGGCGCAAGGGTTAGGCATCACTGCGGCCGTGGTACTTGAATAAGTAGTACCCAGACAATGCACAGCCGAAGGCGATGACGCACAGGCGCAGCAGCTTCGGAGACATGAGACGAGCCAATCGAGACCCAAGCAAGCAGCCCACGATGGTAGCGCCCGCGAATGCGCACGCGGTCTGAGGCCACGCGACCAAGCCGGACACGGCCAGGACAATTGCTGCGATCGAGGTCAGGGAATGAGAACAGTGTTCCCCCACCGGCGATCGCGTTGGAGATGCCTGCAATAGCGCCAACTGCGGCGAGCGACAGTGCACTCGGCAGGGTGAGATCTGGCAGGGTCAAGTCGTGAGGCCCGACGGTTTGATCTCACCCACCCACGCGGCCGATTGAAAAGACGCCGGTTCGGCCGCGATGGGCGACAGGGTCGCGAACGCGCCAGGAGGTGCACTGGCGTGCGGCCGAGGTTGCGACCTGCCGCCACGCACCAGCGAACCAGCAATGAAGAACAGAAAGAACGCGGTCAACAAGGCGAGCACAACCAGAAAGACGGACAGTGCATTGCGCTGTCGCGCAGACGCGGAGAGGTGCTTCGTGACTCCCGTGGCAACGAGCAGCACGAGCAAGACGGCAAGTATTGGCAGCGCGTAGGTTCGCATGGGATGCGGCACTAACGTTTGAACAGCGAAGGGCTAGACGGCGGCAATGTATGCATACATCACGCTGTCAATGAGTTGGCCGTCTTTGGTGACGCTCTTGCGCAGCACACCTTCCCGCAAGAAACCCACCTTCTCCAAAACGCGCATGGATGCCGGGTTCCACTGAAAGACCGGCGCCTCGAGCCTGGCAAACAGTGCGCGGTTTTCGATGTGCTGAGCGAAGGCGCTTGCCGCGGCAGTGGCGATACCCTGGCCCCAGTGACCCTGCCCCAGCCAGTAACCGAACTGGCAGGTTTGGCGGGCAATCCCATCGCCCGCAATGGCGCCGATGCCACCGACCACAGCGCCCGCAAATTCAATGGCAAGGTGAAGGTCGCGCCCGGGGCTGCGGGTAAAGGACAACCACTTGTCAGCATCTGCCTCGGTGTACGGATGAGGAAACGATTCGGTCAGGTTGCGCCAGACGTTGCGGTTGTTGGCGTTGCCGATGAGGCTTTCCTTGTCCGCAAGCGCCCATGGACGCAGAAGGCAAGATGGCAGTGACGTTGGCAGGACCATTGCGGGTGGGTCGTCGATCGTCGATTGACCGCCGTCGCGGTCGGAGTGGAACGAAGCCTTGGCCGGAGCGCTTATCCCGCGGTCTTGTCGAGGGCACTCCTCATGGCATCCGCGACCAGGGCGTTGAGCACGGGTTCCGACGCGGCGCCGGGGTCGATGCCGATCGACGTCTGCCATTGTGCAACCTTGCGAGCGAGCTTCGAGTTGCGACCCTCGATCTCCAGAGACTGCAGTTCTTCCACCGAAACGTGCTTCGCGCAAGCAGCGGCCAGGTGTTGATTCCAAACCGATTGGTACCGCGGCAAGCAGGTGTCGAGCTCTCTCTGGACGACGATGCGCGCTTGATCGGCACCGAACCGGGACGCGAGCATGGGGAATGTTTGCGTCCGCGAGGCCATTGCCAGGGCGATCTGCGAAAGACTGGCACCCAGGCATAGCTGGGTGATGAGTTCGAGCGCGAGGTCCCGCGCGGATGGCCCTGCGTGAGCGACGTGGATTGAAAGAAGGCCGGCAGACGCCAGCACCACGCGGCGCCGCGAGAGCCGCACCGTACAAGATAGAGAAGGGGTGTTCACTGGGAGTTGCCAGCTAACGATGGAATTCCTTCAACAAGAGAATGTCGGTCGGCGCGATTGCCCTGCGCGTCGCCGCCTCTGGCAGCGCTTCCGTGAAGCCCAGACGCTCGGCCAGGCGTATTGATTTCGTATTCTTGCGCTCGGCAACGATGAAGAAGCGGCTGACGCCGAAATCGGTGGGGACGATCCTGAGCATCTGCGCAACTGCTTCGGTGGCGATGCCCCGCCCTCCGAACGCGCTGCCGATGGCGTAGGCCACGTTGGTTTCGAGGTTCGCTGCGACCGTCGCCTGAACATAGCCTGCGACCTTGCGCGCTTCATCGCGGACAACCCAGTTGAGCCAATGCTCTGAACCGTCGGGCGACTTTCGAGACTCACTGCGCGCGAGCTTCTGCCTGAGGGCCTCAATCGACTTGGGCGGCTCCTCATCGATGAACTCATACAGCGCCGCCTCGGCAAGGACAGGGAACAGCTCTCCCGCGTGAGCCATGCTCCTCGGCTCGAGCGTCACATGCGGCTTCGGTGCGATCGGCACGGCGATCCAACGTTCGAGTTCACCCGCGGACACAAGCGAGCGAAGCCGCTGTCGCCAGCCGCCGTGCCACAACGGGGCAGAGCGAATCGCTAGGCATGGGCGCGGGCGGCGACGGCACGAAGGTGGGCACCCAGCAACGTCGCTGGAACGACCAACAGCAGGCCCAGGACGTTGAACCACAGAGGGTACTGTGGCCAGAACAGCAGCCCGAAGGCGGCGCCCAGCAACCCCAGGGCCAGAGCGTTGAAGTACGGATATGACTTCGCGATGCGCGCGACAAAGTAGCCGCCCGCCGCCGTGGTGACGGAACCCAGCACAACGCTGGACCAGAGAAACGCCAGGCCCGCGCCTGTTGCTTGCACCGCCTCGGTGATGGGGTTCTCGGGCTTTCCGTCGACAAAGACATCGCCAAAGACGGCAAGCAGGATGGCGCCGACCAGTGCATCGAGCAGGAGGATTGCACCGAATCCAAGCAAGACGGCCCTGATGCTGATGCGAGACATGCGAATTCAGGCCCACTGTTGGAGTTCGCCCGCTTGCGGCTGCCGGTGAGGCCAGCCGTGCCGAGCCGGATGCACCCAGAGGTCAGGCCGCATGGGCGTTGAACCTGACTGTGAGGGCCTGGGGCGACAACCAGGCGAGCACAGCTGCCACGACGATGAGCGCTGGAACGTCACCGTACAGGTGGCCGAAATGCTGCGCGTTGGCAACCGACTGCACCGCCATGGTCGCACCGTGAACGATGCTCGACCAGATGGTGAAGGCGATGAGGCTCACGTGGCGCTCCGGGTCGCGCGAGGCAAGCCACAGGAAAACCCCCAACGTGGCATAGATGGCGATCATCATTTGAAGGTATTCGGATTGGCCTGCGTGCCATGCCCAGCCTGACGGCCAGACAACGGTGAGTGGATAGAAGCCGAAAACGAACACCACGGCAAATAGCCGGAGCGCGAACTTCAGATACTTCAGGCGATCGCTGTCGCTCATGGCTGTGACTCCTCCCGGCGGATGCTCCGCGGCGCGATGCCTGCGGGCCGACGCTTGAGCTCATCCGATCGCGCAAGCCGCCGAAGGTGGCTGTGGCGATTCGGGCGGTCAGGTCTCGCTTTGCATGGCATAGATGCCCTCCTCATCACCGACGATCTTGAAGCCCAAACGCTCGTACAGGCGCAACGCTGGATTGACCTTGAGAACCTCGAGCGTCAGCAAGACCCCAGCGGCGCGCGCCGCAACCTGGAGTTGACGCAGGATCTCCGAACCCATGCCGTGGCCTTGGAACTGGGGCTCCAGCTGCAGTTGATCGAGGTTCCACTCTCCGTCACTGCGAACGACTTTCATCATGCCGATGGGTCAGCCCTCGACCTCGAAGATGGTGCAGGACTCCAGATTGGCAGACGCTCTGCGCCGATGTTCCTCCATTGTGAGCACCGTGCCACTCCGAACGATGTGTTCCTGGATGGTCCGCAAGCGAAGGTCGATGAGAAATGCGATGTCCTCAGTCTTGGCAGCTCGGGCGCTGAAGGTGTGCACTGCAACCAGCCAGAGGCCTGACGTTTGAGCTCATCGGCTCGCGCCATTGTCATGACACCACAGCTCCTTGCGCACGGCTAACGCCATTTCACCACGGCCTTGATTCTCAATGAGCTTCAGGGTGCAGCGCATTGTCAGACCGCACTGGGCAGTTCCTTGCCCAGAATGCGCGAGTGAACCCCATGGCCGAGTTGCTCGTAGAACCGCAGGGCCGCCTCATTGAACGCCCAGACACTGAGCCGAAGATAACTGGCACCGCGCGGCTGCAGCGACTCCCCGGGGCGGTGAAGGCCAGGCATCGTGCGGCCACGCAGCAGCGACGCCGAGCCACCTCGGCGCATCACTTCGCCTTCTTCTGAGGCAGCTGGGAGACGAACTCGACGCACCACAGTACCCATGACCGCAGGTCTTGATCGGCGGAAATCGCGGGTGGATCGATGTAGGCGTAGCCCTTCATGGGGCGGCCAGTGAAGTCCATGGCACGGACATTCGGCATGGCCAGGGCGTCATCGTGGCGTTCCGGGCCAACGCGCGCCATGAGGCTTGAGTTGCGAATGCCCACGAACATCTTGCCGTCGACCAGGAAGGCAAGGCCGCCGAACATCGCCCGCTCCGAGATGCCGGGTCGGCCGACAAGCACCTCACGGACTCGCTGAGCCAGACCACGGTCGTATGCCATGCTTGAGACACCTGATGTTGGATCTCACTGGAGCGCGGAAGCTGCCGTCGACGCCTGGAGCGACTCGGGTGCGGCGAAGGATGGGGCGTGCGACTCATGGGGAGCGTAGCAGCGACCAGGCAGCATAGAAGCACACCAGGATGGCTCCAGCCAGCCACATGCGGGCGGCACCTGGATCGTCGTTGAACGCAAACAAGACGTACTTGAGAAGAGACTCGAGCAACAAGAACAGCGGAAGCAAGGCCAACCCGAGCCACGCGAACTGGTCGGCAGGCAGCAGCGAGGCAGCAAGAGCGCCGGATGCCGCGCCGAGCGCGCCGGCAACGACGATGGCCACAGACCTGCGAAAGATCGTTGACTTGGCGATGGGTGACACGCTCTTGTCCAATGGGTGCCTTTGCGCGGTGGAAGGGCAAGACCTCGGATTCGTGGCAAACGGCTTCGATGCTGTGCCCGTCCGGACCAATGACGAAAGCTGCATGGTAGTTCGCGTGGCGATGCGGGCGCAGACCCGGCGCGCCATTGTCCTGGCCATCGGCATCCAGACGCGTGGTTTGAATGGCGCTCCGCCACTTGAATCACGAGACATCGACTGTTGCGCGAGCGACGGGCGACGCGCTCGTTCGCGAGAGCGGCATTGCTCCGGTCGCGCTGTTTCCTGGATGCGCCGTGCTGCTCATGCACGCGAGCGCGAGCACCACGGCCGTTGAAGCAATGCCCGCCTGGTCTCGCATCGGGGTCTTCCGGTTGCGCTCAAATGCATGGCGAGGGATCAGTGTCGAGCGCCACGACAGGCTGCAGAAGCACCAGGCGACTCACGGCTCAACCTCTGAGGAAGTACGGGATGGCGACAAGGACCGCCCCGGCCGCGAACAGGAGCCAGGGGCTCGAAATGAAGTATGGAACGACCATCAGCACGATGCCGCAAAGCAAAGGGATCATCGTGCGTTGCTTCCTGCCATAGATGAAGAAGCCCAGACCGATTGAGCCGAAGAGCAGACCCAAGAACAGAGACGACGCAGAAATTTCAGCCACTCAAGGGGCCTGACGTTCTGAGCTCACCCGCGCGAAGGCCGCAGGCCGCAGGAGCGAAGGACTACTGGTCACCGTGAGGCCGCCCCTGAGCCTTTGCATTCAATGCAGCCAGGGCAGCTGCGGCCGCTTCCTTTTGATCCTTGCCCCATGGAGCACCGACCGTCTTGCCGAGCGCGACGAGCTGAGCTTCCAGTGCCGTGCGCGCGAGACCGAGCATGGACGCCGCTTCCTCCACTGCGGCTTTCTCCCGAAGCTTGGTCGGGATGAGCCCACATGCGCAGGCACCCGCGACGAGAACTTCGCGGAAGAGCTCTCCTTCCGCATGATGCATGCGAACGTGCACGGCCAGGATGTCGTCGGTGCTCCAGGGTGGCATGCCTCCTCCGACAAGCACCCCACAGCCACAGACTTCGTGGCCCGCGCCGGCCAAGGCCTCGATGGCATTGCGGATGCCCTGTTCGGCAAGTCGATTGGCTGAAGCGATGCTGCGTGCAACACTCTCCTGCGCGGCCGCCGAGGGGAGCCCTTCGGCAGCGTGGTAAGGCGCGAAGTCGCCTGCGGGAAGTAGCTTGAGCTCGGCACGCCGGAGAACGTGCATCTGCTGCGAGCCGCCGACTGCAACAAGGATCGCTCGACCGGTGCGAGCTTTCAGGCCGAGTGCGACGCGCATGGTCCGTGACGCCTAACGCTTGCGCCCACGCGAGCGCGTAAGCCGCCGAAGCCGGCGATTGCGATTCGGGTGCAGCGAAGGGCTGGGCCACACCGTGTGTGCTTCCTGCAGTGGCGAGATCGGCATCGATCTCTCGAACCGTCGCGTGAGCACTTTGTGTTGGCGTCCCTGAACCAGTTTCAGGTCACTTCTCGAACGGATGGAATCCATCCTTCAGGATTCTGACCCGCAAGAGGTTGGCCCGTGCCGTCACGTACAGCGTGCGGCGCTCAACGCCACGACCAAACGCGACGTTCGTCGGGTTGTCTGCCATGGGCACGAAGGCCAGTTCCTGCCCCGAAGGGGAAAAGACGACGATGCCGCGGTCCTGCGGTACCGCACTGACCCGAGCGGCGTAGAGGTTCCCTTCGACATCGACGGCCATGCCATCGATGCCGGTACGCCGTCCCCAGTAGTCCACCACGGTCCGCCGGGCCCCGACGCTGCCGTCGGGGCCCAATGGGTAGGCAAAGACCGCATTCCAGTTCATGGCGGCCGGCAGGTTGCCGGCCATTGGGGCCGTGGCCGGCGGCCCGATGCTCGAGACGTACAAGGTGCGCTGGTCCGGCGAGATGGTGATGCCATTTGGCTTGCCGGCATCGGCAATCAAGAGCTGGATGGCGCCGCCAGGATCGATCCTGTAGACGGCCGCAATCGGCTGCTCGACGGACTCGTGGCCGTAGTAGCGCGGATCGGTGAAGTAGATGCGCCGCTGCTGGTCGATCACGAGGTCGTTCGGCGAATTCAGCGCCCGACCGTTGAAGAGCCCTGCGAGGATCGAACTCTTGCCGGTTGTCATGTCGGTGCGGATCACGCACCGACACCCGAAGTCCGCCCCGAGCGCGCTGACCAGACTCCCGTCTGCGTCGAACCTGTTGCCGTTGTTCATCCCGCTCGGCGAACGGAAGATTGCGGTGCTGCCCGTGCGCGGGTCGAACCGCCAGACGTGCCCAGCTTGCCCGCCGGTCTGTGCGGTGATGGTGATGTCGCTGAAGTAGACGGTCCCATCGGCGGCGACGGCGGGTCCCTCCAGGAAGAAGCCGCCGGAGAAGACCGATTCCAACCTGGCGTCTGCAGGAAAGATGGGCCCCGGCTGAAAGCTGCTTGGCTGCCCGAAACCCTGCACGAAGAAGGAGAACAGGCCGAACGTGAGCGCGGCCGCGCGGGCTAGACGGACCATGGGATCTCCGCGCGCGTGGCTGGGGTGACGAATTCGTCGCCGGCAGCAGAAGAGCTTACCCAACCCCGGCAGTGCCCACCTTCGGGCGGCTCGTTTTCGAACGGAGCAGCCCGAGTGCCCTTAGCGTTTGAGCTCACCCGAGCGCGCAGGCGGGCGAGGCGGGGTAGCGCTTCGGGTGCAGCGAAGGTCAGGTCGTGCTGCCGCCTGCGGCGTACACGTTGGGGCGATGCACTTCCATCATCCACTGCGGGGCCGCCAACGGTTCGAAGCCGTACTTGGC
>Ga0163162_10003084_pt1 | contig 15917 bp, 17 predicted proteins | sample S55metaG_FD_115310 | JGI IMG/M metagenome (GOLD analysis project Ga0163162, IMG submission 115310) | Switchgrass rhizosphere microbial communities from Kellogg Biological Station, Michigan, USA - S5-5 metaG | ecosystem: Host-associated > Plants > Roots > Rhizosphere > Soil | place: USA...
CGCCGGACGGACGAGCGAAGACAGTCCGCGCAGGGTCGGATGCGGTGGTGCCGAGTATGACGGGGCCGCTGCTGGCGGGGGCGCCTGCGGCCGTATCGGTGATCGCGAGCGGCAACGCGGCGGGTGCGCTTGAGGCGGTCAAGGGCGCGGGCGTGAGCGCACTCACGCAGACGGCGACGGGGGCGGTGGGTTCTGTGCTCACCAGCGCGGGCGTAACGAGTGCCGCGGCAACCGGCGTGGCCGGTGCGCTGACGAGTACCGCAGCAGCCGCGGCGACTGGCGGCACGACAGCCGCCGCGCAGACCGCGCTCGGCGCAGCGACGAGTCAGGTCACAGGTCAGGTCGCAGTGCCGGCCAGTACGCCAGCCGCACCGGCCGTCATTCGTACACCCTCGTTCGGTCCGTTGAACAAGACCACCCTTTGAGCCGCTCTCGAATTCCGCGCGACGCAAGCCAAATAAAACTCCGCAAAAAGAAGAAAAAACACGATGGCCGCACCTTCCACGCCAATCACGTCTCACGCGAATCAAACCCCCGCCGAACTCAAAGCCAACGCCGAACAGCGGCGCGTAATCGTCAGTCCGGCCGTGGCGCCTCGCACCCAGCCGACGCTCCAGCACGCCGCGGCCACTTCGGTGGCGAACCACGGCCACGAGATAGTTATCCAGTGCCTGTACATGCTGCCGGTGGTGGGCAATGCGATGTCGCTGTGGGATGTCGGCACCGACATCCACGGCATTTGCAGCGGCAGGAACGGCGGCGCGAAGAACCCGTTCAACTGGGGCATTCTGACCATCGATGCGATCGGCGTGGTGCCCGCCGCAGGCAACGCGAGTCGTCCGGCGCGCGCGGTGGTCAAGGAAGTGCTGCTGGCGTTTGCCAAAGGCTCGGCAGCGGCGGTGCTGGTCGATATCTTCTGGGCGACGGCCGGCGGCAACGTCGTCGCGTTCATGTCCGAACTGGACAAGCACCTGCAAAGCTGGAAGGACGACATCATTTCCGGCGTGCGGCAGGCGTCGCGCACGGTGCGGCAGTTCGTCGCAAATCCCGTCCCGGCAGGGCACCAGATGGGCATACTCAAGGAGAAGAAGGGCTTTTTGTCGTGGGTGCCGTCGACTGAAGAAATCGCGCTGCATGGAATCGATGAGCTTCTGGAAATCTCGGGCCAGCGCGCGACGATCCTCGCCTGGCTGGACGAATTCGACCGCAATGCCCCGTCGATGATCGCGGCGGCCATCGGCGATGTGGCTAAGGCCGGCACGCTGCTGTTCATGGCCCGGCAGATCGTCGACGAGATCAGACGGCGGCGCGGGCCGGCGCTACTCAGCGCGCCCAGTTCGCACGCGATCGGTGCGACTCATACGAAGGGACACGCGCAGGCGGCGACGGCATCGAAGGACGGCGCAGGCGCGCATCACGAGCCGCCGCCTTCGCACACCACACAGGTGGCGCCGGGCGCGCTTGCCGCACCTCACGCGAAATCCGGCGAGCACCGCGACACGACACAAAAGCCGCAGAAAGGCAGCAACACGCCCGCGAAGGACGGCTGTGGCTGCCCTTCGACCGGTTCAGGCAAATCCGTCAACTATGCGATGGGCGACGAGAACCTGACGCAGGTCGATTTCGCGCTCGATGGCGTGGTGCCGATCGTATGGGCGCGTCGTTATCGTTCGAGCCTTGCCGCCTACGATGCCAGCCCGCTTGGCGCGCGCTGGAGCAGTCCGTTTCACCTGTCGATTCTTGAAGACGACGGCAAGCTCGTGTTCTTCGACCCCGACAACCGCGCGGTCACGCTGCCGCCGCTCGCAATCGGCGATGCGCTCGTGGTCGAGCGCGAGCAACTTACGGTCAGCCGTCCCGATGCACGGAGCGTGATCCTGCGCTATCTGGACGGCTCGCGCGAGGAGTATCAACTGCACGCCCGCCGCTACGTGCTCGCTAGCCGCACCGGCCGCGACGGTCTGGGGCTCACGCTTGCCTACAACCAGCAGGGCGATCTGACGGGCATCAGCGACGGCCACGGTCTCGCGATCCGCCTCGACTACACCGACGGCCGCGTCGCGACCATTACGCGCGTCAGTCCGACGAACGAACCGATCGATGTACTCGCCCGCTACGACTACAGCCGCGAAGGCAACCTGATCGCGCACACGGACGTACTGGGCCACCGCCGCACGTTCGATTACACCCAGCACCTGCTCACCCGCTATACCGACTTCAACGGCTACGCGACGCACCTTGAATGGGACTGGCCGGGTCGATCCACCGGCACGCCCGCTCCCGCCGACGCGCGCGTGATCCGCGAATGGCGCGGCAGCGGAAACGACAACCCGCGAGCGATCGACATCCAGCAGGACACCCGTTTCGAGTATCACCGCGAGCATTGGTACACCAAGGTCACCGACGCCGACGGCCATTCGACCATTCACCGCTACGACCATCACAACCAGATCGTGATGGTCGAACACCCGACGGGGATCGTCGAGACGTACCTGTGGGACGCGCGCGGCAACCTGAGCCGGGTCAAGAACGCGGCGGGCCAGACCCAGCAGTTCGATTACGACGACGCGGGCCGCCTGATCGCAACAACCGATGCGATGGGCAATGTCACTCACACCGAGTACAACGCGCACGGCCTGCCGGTCAAAATCACGAACGCCGCAGGCGACGTGACGCTCACCGACTACGACGCACTGGGCCGGCCGACGTCCGTCACCGATCCGGCCGGCCGCGTGACGCAGTACACCTGGAGCGGCAGCGGCCAATTGCTCGCGCTGACCGATCCGAAGGGCGGCACACGCCAGTTTGCCTACGACGGCGGCGCGCGCCTGACGCAAGCGACCGACTGTTCGGGCCACGCGACACGCTATACGTATGACGAACGCGGTTATCTGCTGCGCCGCACCGACGCCGAGGGCCATGCCACCGCGTTTCGCCACGATGCCCGCGGACAACTCACGCAGATCACCCGCCCCGACGGCACGCAGGAGAGCTTCGCCTACGACGGCGAAGGCAACCTGATCGCCTACACCGACGGCGCGGGCCAGGTGACGCGCTACCAGTACAACGGCAATCACCAGCCTTGCCTGCGCACCGACGCGGCCGGCCGCACGCTCGCGTATCGCTACGACCGTCAGTGGCGGCTCACGCAGCTTTACAACGAAAGCCATCAGGCAACGACGTTTCGCTACGACGCGCTTGGCCAGTTGACGGAGGAAAGCGGCTTCGACGGCCAGACGACGTATTACGCCTATGACGCGGCCGGTCAGTTGGGCGCCTCGCGCGCGGGTGACATATCGACTGAATACACGCGCAATCCGCTGGGCCAACTGACGCAGCGCGATACGCGCGGGCCGTCGGGAACCGTCAGTCAACGTTTCTATTACGACCAGCGCGCACGGCTCACGACCGCGCAGACCGAAGGCAGCACGGTGCGGTTTCACTATGACGACGCGGGCAACCTGATCGCCGAGGAACAGCACGTCCATCTGGATTACGCGGCCAATTACGTGACGGTCACGCGTCACGAATACGATGCGCTGGGCAATCGCACGCGCACGGTGCTGCCGAACACGCGCACGGTGGACTGGCTGCGTTACGGCTCGGGACATGTGCACGGCGTGCTGCTCGACGGCCGGCCACTGCTCGATTTCGCGCGCGACAAGCTGCACCGGGAGACAGGGCGCACGCACCCGGCGTTCAGCCAGAGGCGCGGTTACGATCCGGCGGGACGCCTCGCGCGGTTCACGGTGAAGTCTGCCGGACCGAGCACGCCGCACGAACTGATCGCCGAGCGGTGCTTGCAGTACAGCGCAGCGGGCCATCTGACGCGCATCGACGACCGCACGCGTGGCGTAACCGAATACGGCTATGACGCGGTCGGCCGGCTGCTCAAGGCGGCAAGCCCCGATCTGACGGAAATGTTTGCCTTCGATCCGGCGGGCAACCCGGTCGATCCGGAGAAGGTCCCCGCGCCGCCCGAACTCGAAAGCGCCGAGGAGCGCACTGCGCGCTTCGCACGGGAAGCCGCCGAGGATGCAGCCTGGCTGCGTGCACATCCGGGCGAGACACATCCGCCGCGACGCTACGACCGGCGTGCCTGGGAAGACAGCCAGAAGCGGCGCGATTACGAGCAATCGTTGCCGAAGTGGCTCGATAATCTGATGCGCGAACACCTTGGCACCCGCTACGACTACGACGAATACGGCAATCTCACGCGTCGCATCGACTGGAATGGGCCGACGTGGCTCTATCAGTACGATGCGCTGAACCGGCTCAAGGAAGTGCGGCGCTTCACAAAGACGCCGCAGCCGAATGAACCGGATCACACCGAGCACGCGGACCGCTTCACGCACTCAGCTTCGGTGGCCCCCGAACTGACGGTGAAGTTCAGCTACGACGCGTTCGGGCGCCGCACGTTGAAGGAGGTTCGCCACCCGAACGAGAGCATCGACCGCACGGTGTTCACCTGGGACGGCGACGTGCTGCTGATGGAAGAACGCTTCCATGCGCCGCCGGGCCGGGGCCTATACCAGCAGCCGGAATACCAGCGCATCGAGCTTATCCGCGACGATCCGGCCGATCCGTACTCGGTGCCGGTGGTGCAACGGCAGCATACGTCGAAGGATCAATGGCAAGCGGTGTCGCTGTATCTGCACGAGCCGGGAACCTTCGTGCCGCTCGCGAAACTCGACGAAATTCTGGTCGAGGCGGCGTACTTCAAGACCGGCACCGATGGACGCTTTGTCGAATACCCGCCCACCACGCGGCATGCGACGTACTTCTATCAGAACGATCACCTGGGCACGCCGCAGGAACTGGTCGATGAGTCGGGCAAGGTGGTGTGGCTTGCCAAGTACAGGGCGTGGGGCGGGCTGAAAGGCGGTCGGCAGGCGAGAGCGAGTGTCAACAGCAGCCTTGACGCGGCCGGTAATGCGATCCGGGCGCCCGGACAATACGAAGACGCCGAGACCGGGCTACATTACAATCGACATCGGTATTACGATCCGCAGTCCGGGCGGTTCATCAGCAAAGACCCGATTGGGTTGGCCGGTGGCGTTAACGTCTACGCTTATGCCGAAAATCCCGTTCTTTGGACAGACCCGCTGGGTCTTGCTGCCAAACTTCAATGCCCTCTTTGCTGTGATGGGTCACACGGAAGATCGAACAAGCAAGAAAGACTGAAGGCACTAGCCGATGATCCCAAGCAGCCGCGATGGGTTCGAGGTTGGGTTAAGAATGAACTAAGGCATATAGAAACGGGAAATCGTAAATCGGTCAGACTGCCTGGTAATTCGCGTAATTCACGGACGCCCGGTTTGGAACTTGCGCATGGTCGAGAGACAGAAGCGAAAGACGGATATTGCTATCGACATTCCGAGTTGCAGGATGCAGTTTTGCACAAGACCCAACATCAAATCGGAGGGTACTGATGGTCCTTCATCCTAGGAAACTTGACAATGTTGTTAGCCTTAAGGCGCAAGATCGATCCGATTATTTTGTACGTAAAGTCGCGGACTTCGAGTCAGTGTGGGGGTTGATTGACCAAGGCTGGGCGACTGCTCAGGTTGGCGCTGCGATCGCAGTTCCGTTCTGGCCGGAGGATACCTTCGCAGAATTATGCGCGGTTGGTGAATGGCAGGGCTTGCATCCGAAATCGATCGATCTAAGCGACTTCTTGTCCAAATGGTTACCGGGCATGGAGAGGGACGGCAGAAAATGTTTAATCTTCCCTACGCCTAAGGAGAATGGGTTCCTAATGTCGCCGCTAGATTTAATGTATTTGATTAAACGAGAACTTCAGCAATACGAGTAACTTGCCAATTGTTTCAATCACCCGAAGGGCCGCTGACGCGGCCCTTCGTTCGTCTACTCGGCGGTAATGATGAGCCGCCCCTGTTCAACGGCAACTTTGACGCGTTGTCCTGCTTCAAATCCTGCGTGTTCGATCCACCGACCGGCGAGCTTCATCCACGGATAAAGCGATGGCTCGGTGCGAAGGTGGGCGGGCGTGGTCCAGTTACGCTGAAAGCGCCGCGTCTGCTGAATGGTCACGAATCGTTCCGTGACGAATAAGACCGGAACTAAATAATGGAGTTAAAAGTCACTACAGGTTTGATAGTAACGGTCAGTACACAGGGAAATGGTGATGAAAATTGATGTTCAATCGGTACGTCGCGTATTCGAAGAAATGCTGGCTGGTCGAATGTCTCGCGAGGAGGCTGATAGATGGGCGTATTTAGTCATGCAGCAGGAAGAAGCCGGAACTTTAATATATTTACCTTCTTCTGATAAAGAACGTATATGGTCTGGAGTGACGTATCTTTATGGAGTGGATTTAATGGAATCTCCGGATGAGTATCTGCACACGGATGAAGACATCAGGACTGCAATGAGCATGAAGCTTGGGTCATGAATAGATAAACAAGGGGCCGCATACGTGGCCCCTTGTACGTCTACTCGGCGGTAATAATGAGCCGCCCGTGTTCGACGGCGACTCTGACGCGCTGCCCTGCTTCAAACCCGACCTGCTCGATCCATCGTCCGGCGAGCTTCATCCACGGGTAGAGCGGCGGTTCGGTTCGAAGGTGCTGCGGCTTGATCCAGTTGCGCTGGAAACGCCGCGCCTGCTGACGTTCTCGTTGTCGAAGAAGCGGTACGCCGCCATCGTCTCGCCCCAACCCTGGCATGCCTTGGGCACACTGGCCATCGGGTCGGCCGCCAATCGTTCCATCAAAAGCCTCGCTCGCTTGTTCAGGCGCGTATCGCCGAGACCGAGTTGTCTGAATTCCGTGTGTGTCCAGGGCGTCGATTCGGTGACCAATGCGTCCACTCAAAAAGCGAGAGTAAACGCGATTCGCCGAAAGTTTACAAGCACCGCTCCATGGCATTGAAAGAAACCGTGTCCTTCCGCGCTTGGTGCTTGCCGGTCAGAGATGTGTATAACGCGATGGGCTTTGGTACCTATAGTGAAGTTGATCCTGACTCGCATCACATCATTCAAAACGCTGCTGTTCGAGATGTGAAAGACTATTCGCGTTCGCAGGCGCCTGCGGTCCAATTGAACGGACCCTCCACATCAATCGGATCAGAACACTATATCGCTACACAAATACAGCGAGAAGCAGGCGGCGGTACGTACGCAGCTGAGCGTCGCATTGGTTACAAAGCACTAAGAAAAGCGGGGCTATCGCAAGAGGAGGCGCGCTGCCATATTATACGTGCTGATAGTTACTTCTCAAGCCTCGGCGTTAGTCGAAATACGGCTTTGCGTGTACCGGGAAACAGGTGATCTGATGAATCGGCGATTGATTGAAGATATGGTGAGGAAAATTGTGTTGCTTCTAGTTCATGGTGACTTTGAGGAACTGGAGCGCGCAAAGATGTTGGGGCCAAGCACGCGCGAAGAGTATGCTTTAGCGTTGCAACAGTATCTTCGCGAGCGTGAGGTTTTATGCGAGCCACCACCAGAAGCGTTTCACGAACTGGAGATCGACCTAACTCGCGATGCAAAAAAATGGCGTGTTGACTTCGATTTGTGGACTGAGCGCGGACGGAGTGATTTGACTGCTCAAATATATGTCGAGGAAACTAGCCAAAACGTAATGCACGGTACGTTGTACGATTTGAGAGTGCTCTAAAACACGGGCAATAAAATTGCGTCAAGGTCAATAGTTCAGGGACAGTATCACGATGACGAAACGGGGCTGCGTTACAATCGACATCGATACTACGATCCGAGCACGGGCCGCTTCATCAGCAAAGATCCGATTGGGTTGGCGGGTGGGATTAACGTCTACGCCTATGGCAAAAACCCCATTGGCTGGATTGACCCACTGGGATTAGCTGGCGATGAAACGTTGAAGCCAGGGCCTTTTGCTACCGAATCTATTCCGGCACGCGGACCAGAACGGAATTTCACGCTTGACGAACGTCAGAAAATCAATGCGATTGGAATTAAAGACGGGTGCCATACTTGTGGTGCAAAAGAACCGGGTACGAAAAGCGGTGATTTATTCCAGATCACCAAGTTCCCAACGCACTTAACGAGGATGGTAATCCTCAGCGATTATATCCACACTGCAAGTCGTGTAGTCTGAAGCAGGCTGGTCAGGTCACACAAGCTAAAAGGAGGGCAAAAAAACCATGAGGAAATTTAATTTCTCGGAATGGCTTTCGAGTTCTGGTGGGCCGCTCGTAGTTGTGGATGAATCCAAGGCAGCTTTATGGACTGGGATCGATGGTCAACCATCGGACTACGAGATTGCCTGTCAGGCGAGCGACTATGTAAGTACGCTAACAATGCATGGCTCCGAGGTGCTAGTTCTTGGCGATGAACCGTTACAGACAGCAATCGCTACTTCTGACGATTTTTTATTGATAATTAGGTGGAAGTGGGCCGATAGTGAAGCCGATGTTCATGCAGCAATAAAAAAAATCGATTTTGATGCGGTTTCGTATATCGAAAAATTGAATATTGAATGGCTTGATAAACAACTTGTGATGTTCGATGCGGCGGACGTTTTTAACTCTCGGCAGTGCCTTAGGTTAAAGATTAATTCTCGCAAGAATGAAATATCAACATTTATTTATGAACCAACGTCCACCACGGCGCTTTTAATTCACGTCATCACGTCGTTATAGCTACAATCGGCATCGGTACTACGATCCCGACACCGGACGGTTCATTTCGAAAGATCCGATTGGGCTATGGTCCTGCGTCAATGCGTGATCACCATCTAGTGCCACAGGCTATGATGAACGATAGTAATTTCATGGCACAGATGAAAAGCGCCGGCATCGCGAACCCCGATGACTACATTCACCGGAAAATTGCTCAGATACCCAATGCGCAACACATTGATGTGCACGAAAGCGGCTGGAATAAGGACTGGCAGACTTGGTATCAACAGAACCCAAACTTTACTCGCAAAAATTTGGAGCAGCAGACAAAGAGCATGATGAAGGACTACAACATTCCTAAGTCGTCAAGGAATTTTGCTGGTCGATATGGTTCGAGGTGTTAGCCAGTGGAGAACAAAATGATAGCTCGTCAAAAGTTCCAGAAAGCGCTGATGCTACTTGATCGGGGCGCTCTAGATCGCGGTGAAGAGATATTGCGCGATGTGGTCGTAGAGGCAGAGCGAGAGAGTGATCCGGTGGCGTTGGTACAAGGTTTGGTTTGTCTCGGTGATCTTCTATTCGAAGTGGGGCGTTCATCAGAGGCCCGTCCCTTTCTAAAGCGAGCGCTTGAGGAAACACGGGATGATGATTTGTTGGGTCATGAATTTGCGCGAGCCAAAGAGCTTCTTGGTTTGCATGAGTAAGCTTCGGTAATTGTAGAGATCGACGAAGGGCCGCATACGCGGCCCCTTGTACGTCTACTCGGCGGTAATGATGAGCCGCCCGTGTTCGACGGCGACTCTAACGCGTTGCCCTGCTTCAAACCCTGCTTGCTCGATCCATCGCCCGGCGAGCTTCATCCCGGACAGTATCATGATCAGGAAACCGGGCTACATTACAACCGACATCGGTACTATGATCCAGAGGTCGGGCGGTATATCAGTGCCGACCCGATTGGGTTGGCGGGGGGATTGAATGCGCATGTGTATGCGCCGAATCCGGTGGAGTGGGTTGATCCGCTAGGGTTGCAGAAGAAAAAAAGATGCCAAACTAAGAAAAATTCGACTGAGCCAACATTGCCCAACAAGGTAATCTCATCAAATGATGGGATGCGACTTGAACACTACGTGCGTAGCGGGGACCATCCACCTGCGCACTTTCATATTCGTGGAGAAGGGGGGGTAAATATCCAAGTCGGTCAAAACGGAAAACCAATAGACAGTAATGCTCAACTGACCGCAGCTCAGCAAAATTTTATTGCGAAGCACAAAGCAGAATTAAGACGAAGCATCGACAAAATTCAACGTTGGTACGGATATCAAAATATTCCATTAGACTGTGACTGTTGCAATTGAAGGTATTTTAAAAAGGATATTTTATGAAGAAAATTTGGATTTTTAATGGTGCCAATGGGAGATTTCCATCTGCAGTTTTTGAATCAAGAGAGGATGCTGAAGTTTGGATAAAAAAATATAGCTTAACCGGTGTGTTAACTAAATATCCTATCGGAATATCCGTATATGAGTGGGCTATTGCGAATAATCATTTCAAAGCCAAGAGCGAGAGGGATTGCTCCGCTACATTCATACAAGGGTTCTCGTCTGCCGCACAAGAACACATGCACTACGAGAATGGAAGTTCAGAATAAGTATTTTTCATTGCAGAAACGGGGTTTCACTAAAACCGGCATCGATATTAGGATCCGCAGACGGGACGGTTTATATCCAGTGATCCGATTGGACTGGTGGGCGGATTAAAAGCGTATCAGTACGCACGTAAACCAGTTGAATGGGTCGATCCGTTCGATTTAACAAAAACTCCTGGCAAAGCTGGGATAAGACAGAGGTCAAGCAGGGACAGTATCACGATGATGAGACGGGGCTGCACTACAATCGGCATCGGTACTACGATCCGCAGACCGGGCGGTTCATGTCGAAAGTTCCGATTGGGCTTGTCGGCGGCATCCACGTATTTTCTTTTGGGGCGAACCCCATAGACTGGATCGACCCGCTGGGGTTAGCGGAAAAACCTGTTGCCGGCCATGCTACTGTCGTCCGTGGCGGGGAAAGTTCGGTAGAAAACCTGAAAATTAATCAATCCAGAGACGAGAGAGGACATGTGTCATGCAACGTTGAAACTGTCTCTCTGGAAAACTCGCAACCACTCCTGAACCATTTAAGAATGGAAGCCTAGGTTCATTAGCAAGGACCCGATTGGGCTAGCGGGTGGACTAAACGCGTATGCATACGGGCCCAACCCCATTGAGTGGGTTGATCCGCTAGGACTTGCTTGAAATCCGGACCATAGAGCCCAAGACGGGCCAAACTGCTACATTGTTGAAGAGGTGAGAATGATTTTTGACGTTGTCAGCGTATCCCGTGGAGATATACACCTTGATGACGGGTGCAGAAGGCTTAGAGTGCTCGGAGAAGGTCTGCTCAAAACAAAGCCAGATGATCCGGCTTTCGTGGTGTATTTAAACTCAATAGTAGGCTTTGAACCTCCGAACGATGGTGAACACATTGATGATGACACGCGCGCGAAAATAATTGACGCGATAAAGCGGCATTTCGAAAGGCATGGATCAATGGTCGATTTTGAATAAGATTCACACGTTTTGTGACCGTCCGTCGCGCCAAAGTTGCAAAATACTGAAAAATCAAGCAAACCTGATACGTCCCTCGATAATCTCGGCCACCGACGACGCTCCAGTGATCTAGTACATCCACAGCCGCGAGTATGGTGCAGCCTATGTTTGGTTGACGCTGCGTCTGCACAAGCGTGGTATTGCTTTACACGCAGCGCTCGAGAAGGCCGCAACAGATGGACATGAATACGTGGCGCTAGCACGCATGTTTTCGTGTCGCTATTCAAAGAGGTTTTTTTCACATGTCATCGATTGCTTGTGTAGGCGATTCCACCACTCACGGCGGCTTCGTCATCAGTGGTTCAGACACGATGGACGTGGTAGGCCGTAAGGTCGCGCGCCGGGGCGATTTGATTTCCTGTCCGCTGCCGGGGCACGGCGTCAATCCGATCATCGAGGGTTCAGACATGATTCTCGACTATGGCGTACCGGTGGCCTTGCATGGACATCGGAGTGCCTGCGGTTGTGCGTTGATTGCGTTGTCCACTCATGCGACCATCACTCAGACTCGCTAACGAAACCTGTCATAGTCTTTCATAGTCTTGTTAGCGACTCTTACCCCTTGGTCGCCCCGAACGTCAGCCCTGCCACGAAATGCCGCTGCATCGCGAAGAACATCATCACCGACGGAAGCGCTGCAAGGATCGACCCGGCCGAGACGAGGTTCCATGCCGTCACCCACTGTCCCTTCAACGCGGCAACGCCCACCGTGATCGGGGCGGCTTCGTCACCCTGCGTGAGACAGAGCGCCCAGAAGTAGTCGTTCCAGACGAACGTGAAGACGAGGATGGCGAGCGCGGCAAGTGCCGGCCGGATCAGCGGCAGGATGATCCTGAAGAACACCGTCCACTCGTTTGCGCCTTCGATGCGCGCAGCCTCGACCAGTTCGAACGGCAACTGCTTGATGAAGTTGCGTAGAAAAAGCGCACAGAACCCGGTCTGAAACGCGACGTGAAACAGAATCAGCGCGCCGACCGTGTTGAACAGGCCGAGTTCCAGCGAGAGGTCGCGCACCGGAATCATCAGAATCTGAATCGGCACGAAGTTCCCCGCGACAAACGTCGCAAACAGCACCGAGTTGCCCCGAAAGCTGTAGACCGCCAGAGCGAAACCGGCCATTGCCGCAAGCGCGATCGACCCGACGACAGCAGGCACCGTGATCAGCACACTGTTCCAGAAGTAATGAAGCATCGGCGACGTCGTCAGCGCCTCCCGATAGTTCGCGATCAGCGAAACATGCTCCGGCCAGCCCCAGTAGTTGCCCTGCACGAGTTCGTCGGAGGAGCGAATCGACGTCACCATCACGGCGATCAGCGGCAACAGCCAGATCATGAGCGCAAGGGGCAACGACAGCTTGTAGAGCACGCGGCTCGCGGGTTGCCATTTGTCGATGGGTGTCGGAAACATGGCCTGCTCCTTACTGCTCGGTGCGCAGCATCCTGCGCAGGTGATAGACGATGTACACCATCATGATCGCGAACAGCACCACGGCGATCGCGGCTGAATACCCGATGCGGTAGTACTTGATCGCCTGGTCGTACATGTAATACGCGAGCACGGTCGAACTCTCGAACGGCCCGCCTCCGCTCATCACGGCAATCAGGTCGAAACTGCGCAGCGCGCCGATGATCGTGACCACGATCGCCATGAAGGTCGTCGGGCGCAACTGCGGAAGAATCACGTGCCAGAGCATGGTCCAGCCCTTTGCGCCTTCCATGCGCGCCGCCTCGATCTGCTCCGAATTCAGCGACGTCAGGCCCGTCAGGTACAGGATCATGCAATAGGCCGTTTGCGGCCAGAGCGCGGCGAAGATGATGCCGAAGGTGACATAGCGCGCATCGCCGAGCACGGGGACGCCATGTCCGAGTATCAGCTTGAGCAGGCCGAAGGTCGGGTCGTAGAACCAGCTGAACATCAGGCCGACCACCACGCCCGAGAGCACGAACGGCGCGAAGAACAGCGACTTCACTACGCGGATGCCGGCCACGGCCTGATTCAGATACAGTGCGACGGCAAGCCCCATCGGTGGTGCGAGCAGAAACAGCACGAGCCAGAGGACGTTGTTCTTCAGAGCGGTATAGAACGTCGGCGCCTGAAACAGCTCGACGTAGTTCGCGACGCCGACGAATGTCTTCTCCGACATGCCGTCCCAGTTGTAGAAGCTGAGCCCGATGCTCGACACGATCGGCCATATCACGTAGATGCCGACCATCACGCACGCCGGCGCGAGAAAGAAGGACGCGGCAAGCCGCTGCTGGCGCGCCATCGCCGAGGCGCGGCGCCGCCGCTTCGCTTTCGTCGCGGAGAGCGCGAGTGTTTCGGAAGACTGCATGATCGTGCTCCTTGCCGGCGAAGCGCGCCCGGAAAGAGCGCTTCGCCGCGTCGAACTCACTTCTTGTAGATGCGCTTGCGCGTCGCTTCGAGTTGCGCCAGGATCGAATCGAGCTTGGACGGGTCGGAGATGAACTGCTGCATGCCCTTCATGCCTTCGTCAGCCATTTCCTTCGTCATGTCGCGATCGTAGAACTGCGCGATGCCGCCCTTCGTGTTCGAAAGGATCTGGAAACCGATCTTCGAGATCGGATCTTCCGGTTCGGGCGACTTGCTGTTCGCCGATAGCGATCCCAGCCCCTTCGCCAGTTGCGCGCCGACCTCGGGCGTCTCCATGTACGCGAGGAAAGTATGCGCGTCGGCCTTGTTCTTCGCCCTGGAGGGAATGTGCATCGACTCGACCGGGCCGTCCTCGGCGGTCGGCACCTTGTCGTCGATGATCGGAAACTGGAAGTAGCCCATTTCCGGCTTGATGTTCTGGGGAAAGCCCGCCGCGATGAACGTTCCCATCAGCATCATCGCCGCCTTGCCCTGGAACAGGAACGGCTGGACTGAATCGAGGTCGTAGGAAAGCGAGTTGTCGATGAACACCTTGTCGTCGATCAGTTCCTTCCACGTCGTATACACCTTCTTCACGCGGGGATCGGTGTAGGGCACATCGCCCGCCATCAGTTTCTGGTGAAACGCATTGCCGTTGATGCGCAAGTCGAGGTAGTCGAACCAGCCCGCGAGCGTCCACGCGTCGCGTCCCGCCACGGCGACAGGGGCGATGCCCGCGGCCTTCAGCTTCTTGCATGCATCGAGGAATTCAGGCCATGTCTTCGGCTCGGTGGCGATGCCCACCTTCCTGAACAGGTCCTTGCGATAGAACATGCCCCAGGAATAATAGACGGTCGGTGCCGCGTACTGCTTGCCGTTGTATGACGAAGCCTCCTTCGTCGACGCGTACATCGAATTCCAGTCGTTCTTGTTCCAGTCGTTCGTCAGGTCCTCGAAGAGCCCGCGCTTCGCGTAGTACGCCATGCGCTCGCCGTTGTGCCACGTCACGACATCGGGCGACACGGTGGAGAGCCAGCCGGGAAGCTGCACCTTGTAGGCCTCTTCATCGACGAAGGCCACCTTGAGGTCGATCTCCGGATGCGCCTTCTTGAACTGATCGAAGATCTGCTGCCAGACCACCCGCTGCCCCGCGCCCTTGAACGCGACGTTCACCGCCAGCGTGCCCGCCTGCGCCGTTCCCGCCAGCGCCGCCGCGACCGCTGCGCCGGCCAGTGTCCTGCGAATCGTGCTTTTCATGCGTGTCTCCTCCTTGACGAGTGTTATGTGCTGTTATTGCGCGCGATAGATCGAAACGCCCTGCGGCGCCACCTCCTCGTGTCCCGCGACGAAGCGCGCGGCTTCATCGATCCGATACGGCACCGCGCCGTAGTTGAAGACGTAGGTCAGCGGCCCGCGCCGGCTCACGCGAACGCCTTCGGGCAACCGGCGCGGCGCGAGCCCCGCTTCGCCCGCGATTCCTTCGAAGACCTGCCGCGTATAGGCATCATCGAAGATGCTTGCGAGATAGGTGATCGACCCGTGACGCACGATAGCCGGATGCCCGTCGGCAAACCGTGCCTGCACCTCTACGCCCTCGCCGCCCTCGATGAAGTCGCGCCAGTGCCGCGCCGCGCCGCCGCTTTCGACCGGCTCGGTTACGTTCGGTCGCATCGATTCGACCCGCCAGACGCGAATCGGCAGCACGTCGCCGGGAGGGAGCGTGGCGGGAATCGTGAGGCTTGCGGTCTTCGATCCGGTGCGCGGACCCAGCACGACCTGCGCATCCGATGACGCGAGCCGCGCCGCCAGACCATCCGCGAGCACCGGCAGCGGCGGCACGACGATCATGCTGTAGCCGTCGAGCGGCGCATCGGCGGGAACCACGTCGACGTCGAGCCCGAGGCTGCGCAACGCGCTGTAGTACTCGAACGCGAAGCGCGGATAGTGGAAATCGGCACCCTGCGGATGAATTTCGAAGAGCCACTTCGCTTCGTAATCCCAGATCAGCGCGACCTTCGCGCTCACGCGCGACTCGCCCTCTGCCTTCAGCACGTCCTCGATCTCCCGCGCGACGGCCTGCGCCTCGGCGCCGCCCACGTCGAGCCGGTTGTCGGGCGTATTCAGGCCCGCGTGCATCTGTTCCTGTCCGAACGGTGCCTGACGCCAGCGGAAATACGACACGCAACCCGCGCCATGCGCGAACGCCTCCCAGCTCCACAGGCGCACCATGCCCGGCAGCGGCGCGGGATTCCACATGGCCCAGTTCACCGGGCCGGGC
>Ga0163162_10003085_pt1 | contig 15916 bp, 10 predicted proteins | sample S55metaG_FD_115310 | JGI IMG/M metagenome (GOLD analysis project Ga0163162, IMG submission 115310) | Switchgrass rhizosphere microbial communities from Kellogg Biological Station, Michigan, USA - S5-5 metaG | ecosystem: Host-associated > Plants > Roots > Rhizosphere > Soil | place: USA...
CCAGCACGAATCGCTGGCGGTCCCACGCCGCGAACGAGAAGACAAGCAGCGATAAAACGAGCCCTGAGTCCTGACCTTGAACAAAATTCAGCAGCAGGGGTGGAAAGAGGAGACCGATCGCGAACAATACTCCCCAGTCCAACTGCCAGCGCAGAGTCTTGGCAAGAGTTCGCCAGGTCAACACAAGCACAAGGCATCCCATCAGGTTCCATGCCAGATAGGCTTGCTTAACTGATAGCGACGCTAGCGGCGCAAACGCCAGTGCCTCGAATGGAGGATGAATGTAGTATGTGCCCTTGCGGCTGGCCTCCCGCATTTGGCAGTGCTGCTGCGCAGCTGGGTCGTAGAGGTTCACTCGCTGACGAGCCATCACGCCGGCGCAGTAAAAATCGGGGAAATCGATGCCCCCCTCGACATTGGCGAAGTTTCTTGCCAGGAACAGCAGAAATACAGTGATCGTGCCTGCGATGAGGAGTGATCTACCAGCAGTGTTCATCATGCCGAACGTGGGGAACAACGCAGTGTAGCTGAGCCAACTGACACTTGCATCCCGGACGGTTCGGTGGGAAGCTTGGTGGAAAGTCTTTTGTTCATTCCCCTTGGGTTTTGAGAGCAAGGAGTAAACGCGCGCCAAATGTCGGGCCACCTCAGTTCAGTACCCGTTTCTGAACCCGGTTCCGGAGTATTTCCTTCGCTTATTTTTGTTCAAGGGAATGATCAGCGGTCGATTGTCTTGAACCGCACCCCGTTTACCGTCGGACGTAAAGTCGATCGTGACCTTGTCATTGCCGATCCACGCGTGTCGCGTGAGCACGCCATCATCGCATCAGAAAACGGGGAATTTTATGTAGTAGATCAAGGCAGTAAGCACGGAACATTCGTGAACGGAGAACGGGTGCAGCGACAGAAACTGTTGCGCAACGACCGGCTTGAATTTGGAGTACGCGACATCGCGTATGTCGTGTTTCATCCCGAACACCAGACTTCGAATACCGCCCGTGAGTTTCTGAGCCAGATTTCCGGCATACAGATTTCCACCGAGGCAAGCGATCTCGAAAAGCTGACGCTATTCCTGGAAGCGGCGCGCAAACTGAATACTATCGGGGTTCTGGACGAAATTCTGGTCACGCTGATCGATGCGACCCTGCGCCTGACACGAGCGGAACGGGCCTATATTTTTCTGAAAAACGAGGAAGGGAAGCTCACTCTGGCTGCCGGGCGTAATCACAAGGGCGAGCCTTTGCTCGACGACACCACCCTGTCTCATTCCATCCTCGAGGAAGCGCTCAACGCTAACTCCGAGTTTCTGGTTACCGACACCAGTCAGTCGCTCGACTTGGCTGGACGAAAAAGCATCGTCGCATTCGATTTGCGAACGGTGATATGCCTGCCATTGCGCAAGCCGCAAGTCCAGGCAACCCGAGCCGAGGTGGCGGGCGGAAGCGCGGGAGAGGCGATCGGGGTTCTGTACGTCGACTCCCGGTTCGCTTCTCGCGATATTTCGAGCGTCAGCCATGACATCCTGCGCGCGATCGCGACAGAAGCCGCTCAGCTTATCGAGAACGCGCGTTTGGTGCAGGCGGAGGAAGCGGGACGTCGTTACCAGCAAGAGCTTTCCATTGCGGCCTCTATCCAGCAGCGCCTGATGTTCGTCAGCATCCCGGAAGTGCCGTTCGCACAATTGCGAGGACGAAACCTTTCTTGTAAAGAAATCGGTGGCGATTTCTTCGATGCCGTGAACACTCCTGAGGGTCTGGCAGTTGTGTTGTGCGATGTCAGCGGGAAGGGAGTATCAGCCGCGCTGTTGGCGTCCATTCTGCAGGGAATGGTTTATTCCCATCTAATAGCGGGGATGCCTCTAGCTGAAATTATGGCGGCAGTGAACCGCTTCTTCACCCACAAACACATTGGCGAGAAGTATGCGACAGTCATCATAGCTCGCGTGAATCGGGAAGGCGTCTTCGAATATGTAAACTGCGGGCACATTCCGCCGCTGCTGGTTTCTAATCAGCAGGTGCAGCGGCCCGAGCACGGAAATTTACCGGTCGGCCTGCTGAGCGACGCGGAGTACACCAGTGATCGATGCCAGTTGCGGGCTGGAGATCGCATCATCCTGGTCACCGATGGCGTGACTGAGGCCGAGAACGCGCGCGGGGATTTTTTCGATACCGAGCGTCTCGAAGCTGTAGCCGCCAAAAGCACCTCGCTCGAAGACGTATTCGTTGCAGTGGCGAATTTTTGTGGAGGTACTCCTTTGGGCGACGACTGCACGGTCGTTGAAGTGGTCTACACTGGAGCACCTTCCTAACTTAAGTAGTATTCCAATCAGAAGATTTCCTCCTGCTTAGGCCGCTTCTGCATTACTCTGTTGGCCACTCGCATGAACTTCACCTTGTTTGATTGGGCCGCAATCGTTGGCTATCTCGCCATCACGCTGTTCCTGGGTTTGTATTTTCGCGGACGCTCCGGCAAGAGCGTGGACGACTATTTCGTCTCAGGCCGCAACGTCAGTTGGTGGCTCGCCGGGACGTCGATGGTCGCTACGACTTTCGCCGCCGATACACCACTAGTCGTGACCGGACTGGTCTACACCCAGGGTGTGGCAGGGAACTGGCTCTGGTGGGCATTCCTGTTGTCGGGCATGATGACCGTATTTCTCTTTGCCCGCCTGTGGCGTCGCTCCGGTCTCCTCACCGACGTCCAGTTTGCAGAGATGCGTTATGCAGGGAAGCCCGCTGCATTTCTGCGTGGATTTCGCGCCCTGTACCTTGGCTTGTTGATGAACTGCCTCATCCTCGGATGGGTTACGAAAGCAATGAACAGCATCGTAGCCACCACTCTTGGAGTGAGCGACCGCAACGCGCTCTTCATTTGCGTCTTCTTTCTGATCCCATTCACTGGCCTTTATGTGGCGCTAGGCGGACTATGGGGCGTCCTGTGGACGGATTTGTTTCAGTTTGCCTTGAAGATGGCGATTGTCATCGGGGTCGCCTACTATGCCGTCCACGCGGCCGGAGGAATGACGTCGCTGCTGGGGAAAATTGCGGAACTGCGAACAGCAGCAGGGCCGAGTGCCGGCGACGCCACCGCATTTTTTCCTGACTTCTCACGATCCTTGACCGAAGAAGCGCTGTGGACCATCCCCGCCATCACTTTCCTTGTAACTGTTGGATTGCAGTGGTGGGCTTTTTGGTATCCCGGAGCTGAACCGGGCGGTGGTGGGTATATTGCGCAACGCATTTTCAGCGCACGCGATGAGCGTGCCGGTTTGTTGTCCGTACTCTGGTTCAACATTGCGCACTACGCACTACGTCCCTGGCCGTGGATTCTGACCGCGCTGGCTGCGATTGTCCTCTATCCCAAGCTGGAGCATCCCGAAACTGGATACATGCTGATCGTGACGCAGCATGTGCCCGTGGCTTTGCGCGGGATCGTTATCGCCGGATTCATGGCGGCTTTCATGTCAACCGTTGCCACCCAACTGAATTGGGGCGCGTCGTATCTTGTTTCGGATTTTTACCGACGATTTATCAAGCCAGCGGCAAGTGAGCATCACTACGTACAGATCTCGCGTGCCGCCACCGTATTGCTCGTGATCGCCTCTGCATACGTTTCGGCGCAGCTGGTATCGATTCGTTCCGGGTGGGAGTTCGTGTTGGAGGTCGGCGCGGGTACAGGGGGCGTCTATTTACTCCGCTGGTATTGGTGGAGGATTAATGCATGGAGCGAGATCTCTGCCATGGCAATCGCCCTCGCTTCTTCGATGCTGTTGCGGTGGACAGTCCCATTTTCGGGCACTGGCCCTGTGGTTTTCGCCAAGACTGCCCTTACAACAACAGCTGTGACGACCGTGGGTTGGATCATGGTGACTCTACTTACCCGGCCCGAGCCAGAGAGTGTCCTGCTCTCGTTCTATCGCAAGGCTCGACCGGACGTGCGAGGGTGGGCGCCGATCGCGCACAAAGCGCCTGAAGTTGTGCCAACACGCGACCTCGGATCAAATTTGCTTGATTGGGTGTTGGGCTGCGCCATGGTTTATGCAACGCTGTTCGGGATTGGGCGCCTGCTGATCGGACCAGCATGGAAGGGAGCCGCGCTACTTATTTTCGCGGCCGCTTGCGCAGCAGCCCTCTATAGGGATCTTTCCACGCGCTTTGGGAAAGAAACTTTTACGGAGGACTTCACGGCGTCCCCAATGGGACATTGAATCAGACATCTCATTCGATGACGACGGTGAAGTCGCGTCCCTCCCAGCGATCGGCCTCCGGCCAGAAAAAAGTAAAAATGATCTGCCGTCCGGACGCTAGGGCACCAGTGGGTAGATCAACTGCATACACGCCGAGATTTGTGTCCCGCGCGGTCGAATCGTTATCCGTGGTCCACCCGTCGAAGCTCCAATGAACACGCGCTGGTGCCGTAGCCACGATTCGTAGCAGTTTTCCTTGCGGCATCGACCGTGGCTTATTGTTAAAGCGCCAGGGAAAGTATGTCGACTTCACTTTCTCGACCTGATATCGCTGTACCGTTTGGGGAGGTAGGTCAAAGACCGCTCCGTCTTTTAGTGAACGGCGAAGCTTGACGTACTCTGCGTGCGCCCACACCAGTGGGCAGGCCGAGCCCGTCGGCCCACCGCGCCACAATTCAAGCGGTGGAATATCGTCGCGGTCCCAAACCTGTTCTGGGATCAGACGCGCTCCTCCGGTCGATTTTTCAATCACTCCGAGCAACTTCGTGGCAAGTGCGGTTCTGCCGGCGGCGAGTTCGTAATGAGCGCGTTCACCTGTGAGCAAGGGCCATGCGCGTCCGACCCCTGTGCCGTCAAACGGAGAACCGTCATCATGTTCGCCATATCCATCCAGGTTGTATCTATACCAACCCGGCCCTTGCGGTAATTGCGTCTGCAGGATCGCATCGATAGCAGTGATCGTGTTGGTGATGCGCGGATCGCCTGGCGCTCGCAATCCGAAACGTACCAGGGCCAGCGCATCAGGACTGATGATCTGCGTAGCGCGCGCCCGGCTCTGATCCGGGGGCCGGTTCTTGATCGGGACAAACCCCTCAATCGGAGAAGCGGCCCCGTCGCCATCGGGCGGCGAAATGCGCACGTAATAGCCTTCAATGCCTACCTGTCGAGCCAGATCGGTGTTGGTTGCGTAAATCCAGCGTTCGATGTTTTCGTTCCACGTGTCAGCCGTTTCCCGAAGGTAGAGCGCGATGTCCTTTTGATTAACAAGGTCTGCTATATCGGCGGCCGCCAGCAAGGCGGCGATTTCGATGGCCAAGGTGAACGGAGAGTAGCCACCGTCTTCTTCCCATCGATCCTGCTGGGTGACTGGACCGCAGCGCACAATAAATCCTGACGCTTTCCGTACCATCGGCCACCAAGAAAGGAGGTCGCCCAAAACACCCGGAGAATCGCGGCGAATCATGTCAAGCAACAGGATCGGCAGTGCGGTTTCATCCATCTGCACGCCGTTCCAGTAAGAACGCCCGTCCAGCCACAGGTTTTGAGCCCAGTGTCCATCGTCTTCGTGCGTCACCTGCAGATAATGCAACACCCGCACCGCATCCCCCGCCGCTCCGCCGGCCAGCATCCCGCCGGCGGTTTCTACCAGATCGCGGGGCCAGATCAAGTGATACCCGCCGAGATCTTCGTCGCCTTTGTTAAAGCCCCATGGGATCGAAAGGCTCGCGATGATTCCCCCGAGAAAATCCTTCGACTCATGCGATCGCATCACGGCCATGCTGGTCCGAAATAAATCATGTTCTCGTGGTGGATCATCGAGCCTATGCAGTTCTGTGTGCCAATGCCGCCATTGACGCATATATTGATCGCGCAGCAGCCCGTAGTTTGCCAACAGGGTCGATCGCGCTTCCTGGCCGGCCGATGACCAGATACCGCCAAAACCGATGACTGCCACGAACTCTCCACCACACGCCGCAAGGTCTACCTCCGCAGTGAGCGCTATGTTTCCGTTTTCAGCACGCGTGTACTGCCACTGCATTTCGTAATGTTTGGAAATGTCCTGCCAGCCGTCCGAAACGCCCACGAAACCCGCAGACATTTTCTTCCACGGGGTCGAGCAACTGAAGGCAAGCGCGATCCCATCTCTCTGCGCGTAGAGCATAGGAAAGCCCTTGTAATCGCCGACCCACCCGTTATTGCCGTATCCGCAATTGCCGAGGTGCGGCGCGAGAATTGCGTAAAGGCGATAATCCGCGAGCGTGCCTATGAGCGGAACAAAACGGACTTTCTCGACGACTACGTTCCGGAGGGGGTCGGTGAATATTTCTTTCTCAATCCGATAGCGCCCTTGCAAGCTCGTGTTGGTCAGTTCATATACCGGAATGCCGTGCTCGTAAGGACGATTTTCAAACTTGCAATTGCGTTTCTCTTCCGAGAAGAATCCCTTTCCATCCGTGACGAGAAACCCTTGGTCTCGCGTGCACGCCTGGTCCACTCGCGGGTAATAGATTTCGTTCAAAATGCCATGGCTCAATGTGAACCAGACTCGGCTGTGCAGGTTTAGCGCCGTCCCGATTCCCGTCTTGGCGCTTGACGTCCAGCGCGGCAGAATTCCGGGCCCGCCGGGAGCATCGCCAACATTCGAATCGCTCAATCGCTATGTCCTTTCAACACTGCCCTCTGCAAATAATGCTGCAGACCCATGCTATCTTGTTGCCGGTCTGCGTTTGGCGGAGGACGTTTTTTGAGTGTTTGTCAAAAAAGTGTCATGGCGGCAACGAAGTGCGAGCCACGGCATCTCACTAGTATGCTGCGGAGATTCTTCATCGCGAGCGCCATGTTGCTGCTGCTCCTGGGCTCCGCCACGGCCAACGATGCAGTGCTCGCCCCTCTCGACCTCGGTTATCGTCATCTCTATGATTTGGACTTCGCAGGTGCCGAGCGCGAGTTTAGCTCATGGCAAAGCCAGCATCCAGCCGACCCGATGGGCCCGGTCAGCAAAGGAGCAGGCCTGCTGTTCGCCGAGTTTCACCGCTTGGGCGTTCTCGAATCGCAATTTTATGAAAGCGACTCGGCGTTTGACGCTCGAAAGAAGCTAGCTCCGGATCCCGCCATTCGTACGCAGTTTGACAGCATTCTGTTGCAATCGGCTCAGCTCGCCCAAAATCGGCTGTCGAGTAATCCCAACGACCGCGACTCGCTGTTGGCGATGACCATGATCGCAGGACTGCGGGCTGACTACGCGGCCCTCATCGAAAAACGCAATTTCGTGTCCCTTCGTTACACGAAAGAGGCAACTGGCTGGGCGGAGAAGCTACTGGCGATCGATCCTACCTGCTACGATGCGCACCTAGCCACCGGCGTCAGTCGGTACATCATCGGATCGATGGCGGCCCCGGTGCGGTGGATCCTTCACTTGGGCGGCGTTTCGGGCGACAAACAAGCAGGCATCGCAGATCTCCGGATCACAGCTCAAAAGGGCAGATACCTTGCGCCGTTTGCAAGAATTCTCCTTGCCATCGCCTACGTTCGCGAGCATGACAAGCCGCAGGCACGGGCTCTGCTGGCTTCGCTTCAACAGGAATTCCCAAACAACACGCTGTTTGCTCGAGAGATCGCGCGTATCGATTCCGCGCGATAAATATATCCGCTAAATTGTAGTGCCCTCACACTCAAGTCCGTCCATTCATCAGAAATTCATTCGTCTGTAACCATCCTGTAACAGTTCGCCGATACAACCAGATTGAAAAGCCACTTGAGGAGGATCGAGTGATACCTCGCATTGCGTTTTTGTTGTGTGTCGCGCTACTGGCGCTCCCGGCTCTGGGGCAGACCACGCTGAATGGTGCCGGCGCCACATTCCCATATCCGATGTATTCAAAGTGGTTCAGCGAATACCACAAGCTTCACCCGGATATTCAGATGAACTACCAGTCGATTGGAAGCGGGGGCGGCATCCGTCAGGTTCTAGCCAACACGGTCGACTTCGGCGCTAGCGACGGTCCCATGACCGACGAGCAATTGTCGCAATCTAAGGTGAAGATCCTACACATCCCCACCGTTCTGGGATCGGTGGTTCCCGCCTACAACGTGCCCGGTGTCACCGGCGAGATCAAGTTCACTCCACAAGCGCTGGCAGGAATTTTCCTCGGCAAGATCACTAGTTGGAACGACCCCGCGCTCACAAAAGATAACGCATCTCTCAACCTTCCCAATCAGCCCATCGTCGTTGTACACCGCTCCGACGGCAGCGGCACCACGTTCATCTTCACCGACTATCTGTCCAAGGTAAGCCCCGAATGGCAGAACAGCGTCGGGAAGGGCACTTCGGTGAAATGGCCTCTGGGATTGGGGAACAAGGGCAACGAAGGAGTGGCCGGAATGATCCGCCAGTTGCCGGGTTCAATCGGCTACGTGGAACTGATTTACGCGGTGCAGAACAAGATCCCGTATGGCACCGTCAAGAACTCGTCAGGCAGCTTCGTAAAGGCGTCGCTCGAGAGCACAACTGCGGCAGCGGCATCGGTGAAAACCATGCCGGCAGACTTCCGCGTTTCAATCACTAACGCTCCCGGTAAAGACGCGTACCCCATCTCCAGTTTCACATGGCTGCTCATTCCCACTCAGTCGAAAGACAACAAAGGGAAGATCCTCGCCGACTTCCTCAACTGGATGGTCGACAGCGGACAAAAGATGACCGGGGAACTGACTTATGCACCGCTGCCACAGAGTGTCGCCGAGAAAGTTAAAGCGGCTGTCAAAGAAGTGAAATAGAAAAGTTGGATTTTGATTGGACCCTGCGCGCCTCTGCGCTGAAAGAGGAAAAGGAGAGACGATGAAGTTGGTTCTGACGTGGTGCGTAGTCTCGCTAGTAGCAATGTCGCTGGTGGCACAGACCGCGCCGAAGAGAAACAAGGCGCCGGCAAAACCTGCTCAGCCTGCGGTCACGGCGGCGGACGTGCAGTCCCTTCGGGATGCCCTTGCTGCTCAGCAGCAGCAACTCGAGGCTCTCACGCAGAAGTTGGACCAGACGAACCAATCGTTGACACAATCCCAGCAGCAACTTCAGCAGGCCCAAGCTGCGGCAGCCGAAGCGCAGCAGAAGTATGCGACGGTTGAAAGTGAGACCAACGAGCAAAAAACTTGGCTCGTGAAGGTCTCCAGCGACTTGGAAGATGTTCGTACCACCCTGACCGGCAACGCACTTCAGGCTCAGGACGACCAGAAAAAAGTCGGCGCCCTGGAGGCTCTGATCGGCCGCTTCCGTCTGACCGGCGACGTGCGCGTACGTGGTGAGGACTTCTTTCAGGAGAGGACAGCGGACCGCAATCGCGCGCGCATTCGAGTTCGCTTTGGATTCGACGGCAAGCTAAACGAGGACTTCATTGCCGGGATCATGGTGGCTAGCGGGCGCCTGGGAGACCCCAGCAGCACCAACGCCTCATTGAACGATTTCTTTGAGAGAAAGACCATCGGGATTGATCGCGCTTATATCACCTACAACCCGGTAGCGCACAAGTGGCTGTCCCTCACCGGCGGAAAATTTGCATACACGTGGCAGCGCACTCCGGTGACATTCGACTCCGATATCAATCCAGAAGGCTTCAGCGAGAAATTTAATTTTGAGCTGCCCCGCGTCAAAGTAATTAAGAACGTAAGTTTCACCGCCATGCAGCTTCTCCTCAACGAAACGAACGGCAATGGCGGAATCTACAAAGGACACGACAGCTATGCGATTGGTGGCCAGGTCGCAGGACGCCTGCAATTTGGAATCTGGACTGCGACTCCTTCTTTCACGATTCTGAACTGGCGTTATCCGGATGCGATCCTCAACGCCAACGCATTCCAGGTCAGCGCGAGCAACGCTGGAATCCTCGGTAATCCAACGGTCGATCCCGTAGTTCCCAACGTTGGCCCAATCCCAGTCCCTGCGGAAGGGCCGGGATGTTCGAACCCGGGAAGTTCCGGGCTGCCAGGCTTTCCGACATCCAACGGCTGCGTGTTTGCAGCCAACGGCATGACCAACTCGGTCTGGGTCGACTTTACGAATCCGACGAAGCCAGTGGCGCATTTCCTCTCTGGGTTCCTGTACGCGGACTTCATCTTGAACAATCAATTCAAGACTAAGTGGTCACGTCTGCCAGTTAACTTGACATTGGAATACCTGAACAACCTCAATGCTTCCGAACACCCCTTCGACTTTACGGTGAAGAGCACGGCAGGGAATGGAACCGACGAAAATCCGGCGACCACCTCTCAGCCGGCCACCATCGCAAGCTTGGGTAAGCAGTCGCACGCATACTTCCTTGACTTCAGCGTGGGCCAGCAGAAAAACAAAGGCGACCTGCAAGTAGGGTATGCATTCCTGCGGCAGGAACAGGATGCAGCGATCTCTTCATTCACAGAAAGCGATCAGCGCGCGGCCAGCAACGTGTTGCAACACCGGATTTATGCTCTCTACAAAATTCGAGCAAATACCGTTGCGGGATTCACTTGGTGGTACGGGCGCACTCTGAATCCAAACCTGCAGAACGCGGTTCTCGGCGGGGGTATCAAGCCTGGAACTGGGGCCGTCGACCCATGGTTGAACCGCCTGCAGTTTGATTTGATCTATTCGTTCTAGCATTCGCTACAGGCTGAAAATGGCGCCGATTCGTCGGCGCCATTTCTTACGTCCGGAAGTTCTTTACAAAGAAGATCTACGGTTGCCCGCTAGAGAAAAAAAGTGGCAAGCAGCCGAAAAATCAGACAGTCGCAGGCTGGATTATACTTATCAAATGCGGCACGGGCGCTCTATCCATCTCACGCTCGCCATCTTGGCAATGGCATTCCTACTTCCGCTGGCCGCTGCCACAGAACCGGGATACGTGTCGGTCCCGCTACGCAGTGTTGAAAAGAAGTACCACGATCGGGTGCTCTATTACCTCTACAATACACCGGTTATAAAGCAGGAGCCGTACTTCGAGGTTTCGGTGCAATTGCGAGATCGCGTAATCGTCGGTGAGTACACTCCACGCTATGACGGCGAGCCATTACCCGAGATATGGAAAGTAGGCGAGCCCGTTCGGGTCAGACTCGAACCGCATTACGTCTATGTGCAGAAACCGGGCGGCGGTGAAGTCAAATTTGAAATTTCTGACCGGTTCACTCCTAAACCATCGACGAGTCGACCCTGACCTATGGCGCGCGTTTCCCTGGACAATCCCGGATACTTCATCAACCGCGATGTGTCCTGGCTCGCTTTCAATTGGCGAGTGCTCGAAGAAGCTGAGGACGTCAGCAACCCGCTCCTGGAACGGTTAAAGTTTCTTTCCATCACCGCTAGCAATCTTGACGAGTTCTTCGAAGTTCGGGTCGCCGGCCTTCTCCAACAACTGGAAGATGGCTATAACGAGGCCGGTATCGATGGGCTGACGATGCTCGAAGAGAGGGAATTGCTCCGGCGCGAAGCCAACCTCTTCGTGAAAGAGCAGTACCAGTGTTGGAACGACAAATTGCGTCCTGCGCTGGCCGAGAAGGGCGTGCGAGTACTCGGCCTCCACGAGCTCGATGAGGGCGCCCAAGCCTTTGTCGATGAGTACTGCGAGAAAGAGTTGGACCCGCTGCTCACTCCCGTGACTGTGGACCCGGCTCATCCGTTTCCGCGGGTAATTAATAAGGCTCTTTGCGTTGCGCTCCTGTTACGCAGGCGTCGTCGCTCGTCGCTCGCCTACACGGGCGTCGTGACGGTCCCTCGATCGTTGCCTCGTCTCGTGAAGCTACCATCGGAAGGCGGAACCGATGACTTCATCTTTCTAGCTGATCTGGTGATTCATCATGCGTCACACATGTACCACGGCTACGACATAGTTTCTGCCTCCGCTTTCCGCGTGACGCGAAACAGCAACCTCTATCTGGCGGAAGAAGAATCTCGCAGCCTACTCGAATCAGTCCGCGCCGAGCTTCACAATCGGCGCAGGGGCGACGCTGTCCGTATGGAGATTGATTCCGAAGCTGATCCGGAAATTATCGAGCGGCTTCGCACTGTTTTCGAACTCGAGCCCTGGCAGGTTTTTCCGGTAGAAGGACCGGTGAATCTCTCACGCCTGTTTAACATTTACGAGCAGACAGCGCGTCCCGAACTCAAGTTCCGTACCTTCGTTCCGCGAGAACTGAGGTTGACATCGAAATCAGCAGATTTATTCGAAGAACTTCGCCGGCATGACGTTTTGCTGCACCATCCCTTCGATTCCTACGACGCGGTGATCTCGTTCATCGAGTCGGCAGTCGAGGACGACCGCGTTCTTTCCATCAAGCAGACGCTCTATCGGACCAGTGAACGGTCTCTAATCGTTCCAGCACTGGTTACCGCTGCGGCGCGGAAAGAAGTGACGGCCGTTGTCGAATTGAAGGCTCGTTTCGACGAGGCTTCTAATATTCGCTGGTCACGCGATCTCGAAGACGCTGGCGTCCAGGTATTCCATGGGCTGGTCGGCCTCAAGACACATTGCAAACTTTCTCTGCTCGTGCGCCACGACCCTGACGGCGTCACCCGACGCTATGCGCATCTCGGAACAGGGAACTACAACGTCACCACTGCTCGAATGTATACGGACCTCAGCCTCTTGACTGCCGACCCTCAGATCACCAGTTCGGTCCACGATGTTTTCAGCTTCTTGACGGCCTACGCTGAGCATCCGAGCTACGAACCGCTCTTCGTCGCCCCACTCGACCTAGCGGAGCAGTTGCTAGCTTTGATCGAACGTGAGATTGAGCATGCGCATCACGATCGCCCGGCGCGAATCATTGCTAAGATGAATGCACTCCTCGACAAGAAGATCATTACGGCCTTGTACCGCGCTTCCCAGGTGGGCGTGCAGATTGACTTGATTGTCCGCGGCATCTGCGCATTGCGTGCGGGCGTGCGCGGAGTGAGCGATCGCATTCGCGTCCGAAGTATCGTCGGCCGGTTCCTCGAGCACAGCCGGATCTATTCTTTCGCAAATGGGGGCGACGAAGAGGTCTATCTGGGAAGCGCCGACTGGATGCCGCGCAACTTGTACGAGCGAGTGGAGGTCGTATTTCCGCTCCGCGATCCCATGATGCGCGATCGAGTCCGCCATGAGATTCTCGAAGCATATCTGGCAGACACAGCAAAGGCTCGAATCCTGCAGCGCGACGGCAGTTATTTGCGGCCGTGGCAGACGCCGCGGAACAAGTATCGCCGTCCTACCAAGGGCGCGGCGGCTTTTAATTCTCAGGAATTTCTGATCGCATTGGCGGAAGGTAAAGCGAGTTACGATTCCATTCCCTCGCCCGCACCGCGCGCCGTTCGATCCCTGACCGGAAAGGAACGCTAGGCACTCCATGATCCTTTACTTTTTGCGACACGCCAATGCCGGGGAGCGTGTGGCCAATCCCAAGAAAGACGAAAAACGCGCTCTTGACAAAGATGGCATCGAGCAATGTGGCTATGTGGGACGGGCTCTTGCGGCGATGGACGTCCAGGTGGACACCATCATTTCAAGTCCTCTGAAACGGTCCAGCCAGACCGCAGTGCTGGTCGGAAACGAGATCGGCCACGAAGGAAAACTTGTCATGGACGGCGCCCTTCGTCCTTCGGCTAGCTTTTCTGAATTCCGAAAGCTGCTGGACAAGAATGCAAAGCTGGAATCTCTGATGGTAGTGGGCCACAACCCAAATCTTAGTGAATTTCTGGGGCGCATCATCAGCGACAGTGGATGCGAGGCCTCTATCGAACTGAAAAAGGGTGGAGTGGCGAAAGTTGAAATGTATCGCAATTCTGCCTCGCTGCAGTGGTGTCTTACGCCAAGGATGCTTCGCGCCTTTTATAAGGCGGCGACGGAGAGTTCACGACCGAAAACCTCACGAAAATAGCCGCGGTCTTTTTCAATCGCCCAGATCTCGAGGTCGGCTCCCATTCTCCCCCGCGTGCGAAGTTGCAGTCGAACCACTCCGTTGCGCGTTTGAATTCCTACTTGCTGCACAGCCCGGCTGCGTCCTAGATTAATTGCCCGGGCGATTCGCAAAAGCAACGAGCACTTTCGCACATGCTCCTGGTCCACCGCGCTTATTCCTTGCATAGCGCCGTCACCCGGCGTGGGACGTGATTTTCCTAAATAGCGCGCAATGGCACCGATGATTCGTCTCTGCTCGGCCGTGTACCCAAGAATTTCGGAATTCGCAATGATGTATTGCGCGTGCCTGTGCCGGCCACTGCGATTCAGGTAATCACCGACCTCGTAAAGCATGGCCGCCGCCGCAAGCCATTCGCGGTATGCCCCCGGAAGACGGTGCAGAAGTTTCAAAGAATCAAACAACTGCAGCGCCGACGAACGGACATCTTGCGCGTGCTTGACATCGACACCATAGCGTTCCATGGCGCGCAAAATCGACTCTGCCCTCTCAGACTCGACCTGCTTTCCCGAGCGCGTGCTGTGGTCATATTCCGCCGCCATCTGCGCGAGCAAGCCGTCCCGCAAGCCCAACGAGGAATACCGGAAAGCTTGCAGACGGCATCGTTCCATCAGTTCCGCATACACCGACGCTCCCGCCACAATGATTTCCGCCCGCCTCGGGCCAATACCTTGTAGCTTCGATCGTTCCGCTATCGGCAGGCGACAAAGCAATTTCACGATTTTTTTAATGGAGCGTTGCTGGACGACCGCACTCCGGCTTGCTGGCCCTTTGCTGAGATGTCGCGCTACCACCGAGAGCGCGGCCGCCGTGCCAGACGTTGCGATCACGGTAGCGACTCGTGCGGCGCTGATTCGCGCAGCAATGCGATCAACTTCACGCCCTATAAAGCCGTGCATTTGTTTCAGTTCGCTCTTTCGAGGCGGATCGTGCTGCAGAAACTCGCTCGTTAGGCGCACAGCGCCCAGTGGCAGACTCACCGTTTCGCGAATCCGGTTTTTGTCGGAAACCGTCAGTTCGCAACTGCCGCCGCCTAAGTCGATCATGAGCAGCTTGGCAGCGCTGGTGCGCAGGTTTGCCACCAGCCCAAGGTGGATAAGACGCGCTTCTTCAAGGCCAGAGATCACTACCATGTTCCAGCCGGTAGCCGACCGCACCCATTCGTGGAAAGCTCGTGAATTGCGGGCATCGCGGGTGGCGCTGGTGGCGACAACCCGCACCGTGTCGGCGCCCAATCGTTGCACCGCACGGTGGAATCGCCTGAGAACTTTGACGGTCAGCGACATAGATTCGGGAGTCAGGTACCCAGTCTTGAACACTCCTTCTCCAAGACGTGTGACTTCCCGGTCTTCGAACAATTCCTTCAGTCGCTTGCCTTCGAGGCGGGCGATCTTAAGTCTCACCGAGTTCGAACCGATGTCTACCGCTGCGAATATGGGCATGAATTTGAACGAGTGCGAATCTTAAACCCTGCTTTCCGCAAGTGCATCCAGCAAGTCCGAATCGCCCCTGCCATTTTGAGTTAGACGCCTGCGGTGCATTTTAATCATTTTGTAACATCCGTCTGATACGGTTCAAAGTGTGGGAAATCGTGCAATGCCGAGACCGAGCTTGAATAACCGCATCCCTGCGCTCAAGCCCCGGCCGGTAGCCAACTCTGAGACGCGCGTCGCTCCGCTGGTGGGGGCAGGCTCAGGCATATGGATGGACCGGGGCTTCCAGTTGGCGATGCTCTTGTGCGGGCTTGCCATTCTTGGAATCCTCGGCTTGATTGTCTACGAACTTGTCACCCGCTCTCAGCTCTCCTGGCACGCATTTGGTCTCAAGTTTTTCTTCGGCAGCGATTGGAATCCTGTTGAGGACCAGTACGGAGCACTGCCATTCGTTTACGGGACCCTCGTTTCATCCATCCTTTCCTTGGTAATCGCGGTCCCCCTTTCCATCGGTGTTGCCGTCTTTACCACGGAAATGTGCCCCAAATCGCTGCGGGACCCGCTATCGTTTTTTACTGAACTGCTGGCTGCCATTCCGAGC
>Ga0163162_10003086_pt1 | contig 15916 bp, 13 predicted proteins | sample S55metaG_FD_115310 | JGI IMG/M metagenome (GOLD analysis project Ga0163162, IMG submission 115310) | Switchgrass rhizosphere microbial communities from Kellogg Biological Station, Michigan, USA - S5-5 metaG | ecosystem: Host-associated > Plants > Roots > Rhizosphere > Soil | place: USA...
AGAACATGCGCGAACATATGATTGAAAATCGCCGGGCCAGGGGATTGGTCGTTTCCCTGTTAAATGACCTGCAGCATGACACCGCGCAGTTAAATATGCTGATAGAAAGAAGACAAGAAAAAAAGGCGATACTGGACAGCCTTAATCCCCTGCTGCAAATGCCCCCTGACGCTATTGATCGTAACACCTTTTACAGGCTCGTTGCAAGAGCATCAGTGTATTTTAAGTTTAGCCAATCAACGGGCACCATCACTCAATTAAAAAACGCAGGATACCTTCGTTATTTTTCCGACAACGACCTGATAAAAAAAATATCGAATTACGAATTCTGGATCCAGGACTACAAAACAGATGAAGCGACAGAATTAGAATGGATAAATGAGAAATTACAGGAATTCAAGGCGTTCAACCTGGACAACTCCATTCTGGCAGGAATTTACCTTGAAAACAAATTACCCGGCGGAACCGGGATCACTTTTTATAAGTCTGATGGATTGCATGATCTCAAAGCAATCATCAATGAACTAAGACCTGACAACCATTTCATGCTAACTATCCAGACGCCCAGGCTTAAAAAAGTCGCAGAAGAGCTGATGGATTATCTGCATCAAAAATATCACCTGGAGTAAATTTTCATGTAAGTACATCACTATTAACCATGACTAAGCCTGAACAAAACACCAAATGTAAATATGGAAACACACGCCCACCACTTGCACAAAGCACCCGGGAAAAAATGGAGCCATAACACTGGCCAGGGAGTTGATAGCATTATTGATAAAAGAATACCATCTTGAATGAATGAAGAAAGGTCAAACGTAAAAAGTGAAAAGTCAAAAGGACTAGGTGAATATTTTCCCGAAGACAGTCATGCACCAAAACCAGAAAACATGGAAACACATGCTCATCACTTGCATAAAGCACCATCACACGGATGGAAACATTATTTTTTCGAATTCTTCATGCTGTTTCTTGCCGTAACTCTTGGTTTTCTGGTGGAAAACCAAAGGGAACATTATGTCGATCGAAAAAAGGAATCAGTTTATGTCAGGGGAATCGTTAAAGACCTTGTGAGCGACACCATTAATTTTTCCCAGTTCATCAACAAGACCCTGGAAAATGAATCGCGGATTGATTCCCTTATAGATTTGCTAAAAGTTTACAAATCTGCTTCACCTACTGGAGAACTCTACCATCTTGCCAGGACAGCTTTTGGTAAAATTGAAAGGCTACAATATAATAGGAGAACTTACGATCAGCTCAAAAGTTCCGGTAGTCTTCGACTTATTCACCACCAGGGAGTGCTTGATTCAATATCGAAATATTTTGAGTCTTTGCAATGGATAGATCTCCAAAACCAATTGCAAATAGAAAGGCAGACAATCTATGCCGTTCAGCTGGGCGAAATCTTTGATGCCTGGACCATTGACTCGGTATTTAACACCAACTTCTCAAAACCTACCGCTGCACCTTCCCTGTTAACCACTGACAAACGTGACCTAAACCGGTTTGTAATGCGCTTACATATTCTTAAAGGGGTAGTTCTTTTCAATTTAAGAAGAGTGGTTAATGATTATTTACCCAACGCAAAAAAATTGATCGCACTTATAAAAGAAGAATACGGCATCGACGAATAACAGATATGAATCGAGTGAGACAATCAACATTATCTTTTTCCGACAGCATTTCTTTACAGTTACTCTAAAAAGAACTAAAATTGAACTACCAAACTTGTTTATGAGAACCCTTTTATTTTCAACCTTCATTTTAATACCAACTTTCATTTTAGCCCAAGCAAACCCAAACAAAAGCGCTGTGATCGCCTCTGTTGAAAAGCATCAGCAGGAATTGATCAACCTAAGCGATTCTGTCTGGAAATATGCAGAGACAGCATTGAAAGAATACAGATCCTCGAAAGCTCTTTCCGATTATGCAACAAAGCAGGGATTTCATGTAACGACAAATGTGGCGGGAATGCCCACAGCCTTTATTGCAGAGTATGGTTCCGGCAAGCCTGTTATAGCAATCCTTGGTGAATTTGATGCATTGCCAGGGCTTTCGCAAAAAGCACAACCCACCAGGGAAGCAATGAAAGAAGAAGCTCCCGGTCACGGTTGCGGACACAATATGTTCGGCGCTGCCAGTCTTGGTGCAGCCACTGCTATCAAAGAATTAATTGCGGCAGGAAAATTAAAAGGTACGGTTCGGTTTTATGGCACTCCGGCGGAAGAAGATGTTGGTGGAAAGATCTACATGGCAAGAGAAGGGCTGTTCAACGATGTTGATGTGTGTCTTGACTGGCATCCCGACTCCGAGATAAAAGCTAACATGCAAAGCTCTCAATCAATGGTAAGTTTATTGGTTGAGTTTAAAGGCGTAAGTGCGCATGCCGCATCCGACCCATGGAATGGAAGAAGTGCATTGGACGCGGCTGAGTTTTTTACCCATGGAGTAAATTATTACCGGGAGCATGTGAAGCCGAGTGTGCGCATGCATTATGTTTTCAAAAAAGCCGGTGATGTGCCCAATGTTGTTCCCGCTGAAGCCAGTGTTTGGATCTGGCTGCGTGATTCAAAAAGAAGTGGCGTGGCCGTGCTGGAAAAAAGAATAAATGACATCGCTAAAGGCGCGGCCATGATGGCAGGCGTTGAATCGAAGATCAAACTGCTCAGCGGCGATTATGACCTCCTTATCAACGAAACAGGTGCGAAGGCACTGCAGGCAAATTTGGAAACACTCGGACCAATAAAGTATACACAGGATGAAATTGATTTTGCCAATCGTATCATGAAAGAATACGGAAATGGAACGGAAGCGAAAGGAATTAAGGGTGATATAACTTCCCTGGAGGCTACAAAACCCGATCCAGATGGCGGATCAACAGACGTTGGCGATGTTAGCTATCTTGTTCCCGAAATTACCTTGCTGGCGACGACAGCGCCTTACAAAGCGCCCTGGCATTCCTGGGTAGTGGTGGCCTGCGGTGGTATGAGTATCGGGCACAAAGGAATGCTGTTTGCATCAAAAGCCTTGAGCATGACGATGGTTGACCTTTTTGAAAATGAGCAGCTGCGTCAAACCATGCGTAAGGAATTTCAAGAAAAAAAGGGCGACCAGGTTTGGAAAGCCATGTTGCCTGATGGCCCACCGCCGGTTGAAAAATTAAAATAGGTTTATGAAAGCTGTTTCATAAGTTCATCTCCCAGGAAATATATCCTTCCTTTTTTAATCAATCCGTCCTCAAGGTCATAGCAAACACAGATATGCACGTTTATCTCTTTGTTCGTCGGTTGAATTCCGGCAAACTCACCAATGTGCCGACCTATAAAATTTCCTTCGAACATAGCTTTCTTTTCAGTAATGATCGTGTTCGTTATCTCAGCTTTTGCATCAAAAGCTATATGATACATGTAGTGAAGCATACCTCCAATAGCTTCCCTGCCGTGATATTCGTCGCCACTACCTAAATTCTTATACACGGCATCTTCGGCAACATATTTCACGTCATGTGTTGCCAAAAAGTTTTCAAAATTTTCTTTTGCAATGGAAAGGGCATCTCTTTCCAGGATCATTTCTTCCATAAATTTTTTTTTGAAGTTAAAAAATGCATAATACTAAAAAGGATCAAAAGAATTATATGACTACTCTCAGGATTTCACGATGGCCACTATTAACATGCTCCATAAATTTTTTATACCATTCCTGGAACTCCGGTTTGGACATGTCTGCAGCTAACTCTTTTTCAAAGTCAGCCATCGAATCAAACCCGGTTTCCATGATCAGTCGATAGGCATCACCCGTGAAGTCAGCTAAAATCCTGTTGTTTTTTGAATTGGGCATCATACCCATTTTCATGGCTTCGTCCATCATTGCTTTGACAGGACGGTAGTGCCCATATTTCAGATTGAAGATATCTCTTACGATGTACATAAATTAAAATTTATGATGAATAGTATTGTTGTTGTACAAGTGAGTGACACAACCGGAGTTTAATAGTAGTTCTGCTGCCCGTTACACAATTATTTACGCGAAATCAGAAAGTACAGGAAGAGTACAATAGGTTAGTAAATAAGAGAGTAATACAATTTAAGAAGAGAGTTCGACAAAACAATAATTAATAGTTAATTAATTTTTGAATGGTTTCATCCAGTCTTGATTTGGCAAGGAAATTATTTTCCAGCTCGATGGAAAATGGAACGGGCGTATCGAGAGACGCACAGCGCATGACCGGTGCATCCAGGATCTCAAAGCAGTGTTCAGCGATCCAGGCAGCCAGTTCGCCGCCAATGCCGCCGGTTAATGTATCTTCATGAAGGATCAAAACTCTTCCTGTTCGCTGCACCGCTTCACGAATGGAAAAATAATCAAGAGGCGATAATGTCCGGAGATCGATAATGTCGATTGAAATTTCCGTGCGTTCAGCCGCATAATCTTCCGCCCAATGAACGCCGGCGCCATAGGTGATGATGCTGATCTCATCTCCCTCTCTCACATGTCTTGCCTTTCCAATTTCAATTTCATAATATTCTTCAGGCACCGGCCCGCTTACACTTCTATAAAGAGCCTTGTGCTCAAAATACATCACCGGGTTCGGATCATTAATAGCAGCGATCAGCAAGCCTTTGGCATCGACAGGTGTAGAAGGATACACAACTTTCAAACCGGGTGTATGTGTAAACCATGCTTCATTCGTTTGCGAATGGAACGGACCAGCACCAACTCCTCCGCCTGTCGGCATACGAATGACTACATCGGCATTTTGTCCCCAGCGGTAATAAATCTTTGCAAGGTTATTTACAATTTGATTAAAGCCCATTGTTACAAAATCAGCAAACTGCATCTCCACCATACTTTTCAATCCTTCAAGACTTAATCCCAGCGCTGCTCCTAAAATTGCACTTTCACAGAGAGGAGTATTTCGTACGCGCTCTGTTCCAAATTCGTTAAGAAACCCATCAGTTATTTTAAAGGCACCGCCATACTCTGCAATATCCTGTCCCATCAGGACGAGGCTGGAATTTTTTTGCATACTTTGATGCAGGCCTTCTTTGATGGCGTCGATGAAGCGCAGGTCGTGCGTAGTGAGCGGTGAGTGGTAAGAGAGCTTTGAGTTATCAATCACTTGTGCCTTGTTCCTTGTTCCTGGTCCCTTGTGCCTGCTGTCTTGTGCCTTCGCATAAACATCCTCCAGTTCATCTTCCGCATCTGCTTCAATAGCTTTTGCAGTAAAAGCCATTTTTAATTCTTCGTCAATTCTTTCCTTGAATTCATTTTTAATGGTATCAATTCCCTCATTATGTAATACTCCGATAAACTTTATATACTCTTCATACTTGGTGACCGGGTCCTTCAATTGCCAGATCTCAAAAAGTTTTGCCGGTATATATTTTGTTCCGCTTGCCTCTTCATGTCCGCGCATGCGGAAGGTGAGACATTCAACTAAAAAAGGCTTTTGATTATTGATACAATATTCGCGAACGCCTTTTATGGTATCATAAACCGTCAGGATATTGTTGCCGTCTATTTGCACACCGTCAATTCCATAACCTTTTGCCTTATCGATCAAACTAATGCAGCGGTACTGTTCATTTGTTGGGGTACTCAACGCATAGCCGTTGTTCTCAATTAAAAAAATTACCGGAAGATCCCAGACTGCGGCGACATTTAATGCTTCGTGAAAATCGCCCTCACTGGTTCCTCCCTCGCCGGTAAATGCCAGCGAGACTTTATTTTCTTTTTTTAGTTTATGTGCGAGTGCAATTCCGTCTGCAATCGCCAATTGGGGACCAAGGTGTGAGATCATGCCGCAGATATGATGCTGTTTGCTTCCGAAATGAAAACTGCGCTCCCTCCCCTTACTGTAACCATCTTTCGCGCCCTGCCATTGCATGAACAATTTATGCAGCGGCATATTGCGGGTGGTAAATACTCCGAGATTACGATGCAACGGCATGATCCATTCATCTTCATCCAAAGCAAGTGCTGATCCTGTTGCAATTGCTTCCTGCCCGATACCACTAAACCATTTTGAGATCCTTCCCTGCCGCAGCAGTACCAGCATTTTTTCTTCGATCATTCTTGGCCATAAAAGCTCGCGGTAGAAATGTATGAGTTGTTCGTTGGATAAATTCTTCCTGTCAAAATTCATGTTTGCAAACCTAGTATAAAACCTATAAGGTTTTGAAAACCGTTTAGGTTTTTTTAACTTAAGACACGGGAAAGCATCATATTCCACTTCAACCGGGAAAATCTGTCTTACCGGGTTTTAGAAAAATTCGGGAACGCTAATAAGTTTAAAAATAGCTTACGCAAAAATGGTAGTTCCTTCCTGGCTATGAATTCCGTTCAGTACCACCATCGATCCTCACAAAATACTCCGGCGGCGTTCTTTGTTGAATTCGTTGTCAAGTATTGAAGTGACAACAGAGAGGATCAGGCTAAATATCAATGCCCACCAGAAACCGGCAACACTGATGCCATCGACAAACCGGCTGGCCAGCAACACAACCAAGGCATTAATAACAAATAAGAACAAGCCAAGAGTAATAATGGTAACGGGAAGTGTAAGGAGAATGAGAAGTGGTTTCACAAAAATGTTGAGAATAGCCAGCACCACGGCAAATACGAAGGCTGTCCAGAACGTATCAATATGGATACCCCTGAGAACATGCGCGAGACCAAATGAGACGGCGGCGATCACCAATATGCGGATCAGGAATCTCATCGAACTGTTTAGCAAGGTCAAACAATAACTTACTACCCCGAAATTATAAAAATTTCTAAACGTGGTAAATATTTTTGGCTTAGAACCGGAACGCCGAACGGTTAACTCAAATGTAAAATGATCAACAAGTGCATAAAGATTTGTTATGCAAAAAGCACCTTGACTGCATCTTTCAATAAAACTCGCGTTTATGAAAGTCCTGTCTGCTCCTGCCACGGTTCTCATTTTTAGTTTTACTGTTTTCGTAAACTCGCCGGTGACGAAACCTGGAACCACTCTCAAAACGGCAGATACAATCCCTAAAATACAGGCGGCAATCCTGCTGGATGTGAGCGGCAGCATGGATGGCCTGATCGAACAAGCGAAGGCCCAGCTTTGGAACATGGTGACCGTAATGGGTAAGGCAAAATGTAATGCAGGTACTCCCAGCATTGAAATTGCCTTGTATGAGTATGGAAGATCGACGAATGATGCCAAAGCTGGTTATATCAAACAGATCAGTCCTTTTACATCCGACCTTGATCAGCTTTCCCAGGAACTTTTTAAGCTTACTATTAATGGTAGTGAGGAATACTGCGGGCAGGTTATTTATACATCACTTAATGAATTGAGGTGGGACACCTCTTCGTCGAGTTATAAAGTGATCTTCATTGCGGGTAATGAAGACTTTTTACAGGGAAGTCTTCATTACACTAAAGCATGTGGCCTAGCCAACAAAAAAGGCGTGATCGTTAACACCATTTATTGCGGGGACAGGATGCAGGGCATTCAAGAACATTGGAACCTTGCCGGAGAATGCGGCAACGGCAGTTACACCAATATTAACCAGGATGCAAAGATTGAAGATATTCCCACTCCTTACGACAGTGCAATGATCGTTCTTAATTTTAAATTAAACGGCACCTATGTATACTACGGGGAAATAGGCTTTGCCAATTACAGCAAACAGGCAACCGTCGATCAAAATAATTTCCATGCCAATAAATCCGCAGGGCTAAAAAGAGCCACGGTAAAGAGTACCTCTAAATTATATTCAAACTCCAGCTGGGATCTTGTAGACGCTTCAGACGCGGACACCGCCTTTTATAAAAAAGTAGACATGAAAACACTACCCGATAGTCTGAAGAATCGTAGCCGTGAAGAGCTTCAGAAAGTGATAGCTGCAAAATCCAATGAGCGTCTTTTGATCCAACGTCAAATGCAGCAGCTAAGTACCCAGCGTAAAAATTTCATTGCGTCTGAAAAAGCAAAGAATGCAGGGAGCAATATTGCAACGCTTGAAACAGAAGTTGAAAAGATAATCAAAGAACAGGCAAAGCGTTTCAACATGAAAATTGAATGATCATTGATCCCGATCTTGTCCCGGGAGGGATCACTATACCACCACTAATTCATAAAACTCTTCAGGTTGAAAATATTTTTCAGCTAATTGCTTTATTTCTTCGGCGGTGATGGTTTTGATCGTCTTAATTGAGTCGTAAAAATATTTTTCATCCAGGTCATTAAGAATAATATTTTTCCATCTTGCAATGATCTGGAAAGGGCCGTCGAGGTCGCCAAGTATACTTCCCATCATGTAGTTGCGAACCAACAATAATTCTTCTTCATCCACTAATTCATTTCGCAATACTTCCATTTCATGATACACTTCTTTGATAGCGGCATCACAAACGTCGCGGCCAGCCTCGGTACTGACCATCCAGGCGGTCTGCTGGATGTGATTTTGTATATAACTATGGATACCGTACGTATATCCTTTGTCCTCGCGAATGTTCGCCATAAGTCTTGAGCCAAAGAAACCTCCGAACAGACTATTCAGCACCTGTGCCTTTGAAAAATCCGGATGATGCCGGTTGGGAAAAGATCTTGCGATACGTATGGCACCCTGGACACCATTGGGATCATTCGTGATCCTTTGTCTTTTTTCAGCAGCAGGCTTAGCTGCATAGTTCAACAATTCAACTTTGTTATTGGCGAGATCGCCAAAATTCTTGTCAAGCAGCTCCGGGAGGTTTTTTGGGAGCTTACCAGCTACGAACATAACAAACTTCCCCTGCTGATAATATTTTCGATAGAATGCGACCAATTGTTCCCTGGTCAATGCTTCATAATCTGCTGACCGGCTGAAACGGCCGTATGGATGTTGTTCCCCATATAAATAAGCATCAATAAACCGATGTGCCACAAAATCACATTTCAGCAGGTTGACTGCCAACCGTTGTTGCATTATTTTTTTATAGGTCGCCAGTTCTTCTTCGGGGAAAATTGAATCGGTGAGCATTTCGCGCACAACCGGCAAAAGCTGTTCTATATGTTTGGTAAGAGTATGCAGTGTTATTGTCGAAGTTTCATTATACGCGGCCCGATTAAGATATGCCCCGTAATATTCAAAATGCTCGTTGATCTGGAAAGCTGTTTTCGAAGACGTTCCGTTTTTCAACATGAAACTTGTTGCCGCTGCTGCCAGGTTTTTGTCTTCATACCAATCTCCGGCATAATACACCCACTCCACCATCATCACCTCTTCAGCGCCCGCATCAATGGCATACACCTCGACCCCATTTTTTAAAATATATTTCTGGTATGGCTTAAGACGCAGATCAAAATCAACCGCGTCCACTATTTTTGGTGCGACCGTTCTGTCAATACCTTTTTTTGCTTCTTTTATCACTTGTCAGTTATTTGAATAATAATATAATGCGCTGCTGTTTTCCTCTCTGAAAATATCCCTGGATTCGTTCAGGATATCCTCCTTCGTAACCTCTGCGTATTTTTCAAGTTCTGTGTTCATCAATTCCGCGTCGCCTAATAGCTCATAAAAGGCAAGACTATTAGCCCTGTTCATCACCGACATATCTTCAAAAGCGATCGTGCTTTCTGTTTTATTTTTTACTTTCTGCAATTCTGTTTCACTGACAGGCTCTTCCTTCATCTTTTCCAATTCTTCATCGACCGCTTTTTCTGCCTCTTCCATTTTAATACCTTTCACCAATTTGCCTTCGATGGCAAGCAACCCCTTATCAATGCTGCCAAAGTGATAACATTCAATATTGCTGAATAATTTTTTTTCTTTCACCAATGAATGATACAGCCGTGACGATCCTCCCCCGCTCAAAATATCGGTGATCAGGTCCATGATGTAATATTTCTTATCCAATCTTGAAGAAATATGCCATGCTTTATATAGCGCATCCAGGGGTACATCAGCCTTCACTTCCTGCTTTTTTGCCTTAGACTGCCGAGGTTCTTGTGGAAGATGACGCTCATATTTTGCACCTGCCGGGATATCTCCAAACCATTTCTCTGAAAGTTGTTTTGCTTGTTCAACTGTAACGTTGCCGGCCACAACAAGAATAGCATTTTCCGGCCTGTAGAATTTGAAAAAGAAATTTTTTACGTCTTCCAGTTTTGCTTTTTCAACATGCGACAATTCCTTGCCGATCGTCATCCATCGATAAGGGTGGACTTCGTAAGCCAGTTCTCTCATTTTATGCCAGGCATCACCATAAGGTTTATTGATATAATGTTCTTTGAATTCCTCGCATACTACTTTGCGTTGCACATCAAGGCTTTTTTCACTAAAAGCAAGTGAAAGCATCCTGTCGCTTTCCAGCCAGAAAGCTGTTTCAATGTTTTCTGCCGGCAGCTGTATGTAATAGTTCGTCAGATCATTCGTAGTATAAGCATTATTCTCACCCCCGGCCATCTGTAAAGGCTCATCATAATTTTCGATATGCAGTGAGCCGCCAAACATCAGGTGTTCAAACAAATGTGCAAAGCCAGTTTTATGGGGGTCTTCATCTCTCGCGCCCACATCATACATTACATTCACTACCACCATCGGTGTAGAGGTATCGCGGTGCACGAGGACGCGCAGGCCATTTGCCAGCGTGAATCTTTCAAATTGTATCATATAAATTTTGATCCAGCAATAAGGTGATAAAAAGTTTGTAAAGGTAGGAAAGAACACAATAGCAGGTCGATGTTTACAGACCCCGTAGAAATTAAAGGAATGTTTTATTTAAAAGATGGTCCGCACCTTAAATTCAAAAACCTTCAACTCTCCATTCCGCCTGACAATTATTTTAATTCTCTCGTTGGCATTTTGCAAAGCGGTCTTTAGTTGAGTAAGACTTTGATTGAACACGTTATTGATAGATATCACTATATCGCCTTCGCGCAGACCCGAGGTTTCAGCCGGTGAATCCTGTGCCACATCTCCCACAACAATTTGTCCATTTATAAAGTATAATTCGATGCCTGAATAGGAGTAATCGAAGCCATCAAAATAGTGTGAATTGGGGGTCAGGTAAAAATCTCTTTTGTCGTAATTCAATATGCAATTGAATCGTCTTAAAATGTCATTCCCGATGATCCCACCCAAAAATGGATACGATGTAACATTAAATTCATCTTTGAAAATGTAAACCGGGACATTTCTGAAGCGGTAAGGGCCCATTTTAACTTCCTTGATCACCGTCATTTGCATATCAATCTTTCCACCAAGACCCTCTGCCTCTTTGTAGTAAAGTTTTCGCTTCTTGCTGAGCAACAGGCTGTCTTCGATAAAATCTTCTGAAAGCATCATGCATAACCCGGCTCCGATGTCGTACAAAAAACGAGTTTGGATCGTTCTGTCATCTTTTACCCTGGCGGTCTGAATAGGGAGTGTGGCGATCAGCGGCCTGAACATATACCCGCCTTTCGGATATTTAAAAGTCCCTCTTGAATAGATGTCTATTCTTGAGCTGTCGTAATCGATCTTGAAAATAAAGCGTTTTAATATTGAGTAACCAATAATGCCGTCAATACGCTCTCCATACACTGCTGTAAGAATATCATAATTATTTATATGAAAGTCGAGACTGTCAATGGTAAGATTGCCGAGTTTCAGTTTTTCATTGTTAACAAAGCTCACCAGGCGAATACCTGCAATACCCCGGATCGTTCTGTCACTGGGCACAGGTTTTAATTTCAAATAGTCAGCTGTAGTAGAGTCAAGAGAGATACCGCCGCTGCCGGTATCAAGAATAAAATTCATTGTATCGGGAAAATCGCCAAACTGCCCTTGCAATAAAATGACACCGCCTGTTAACTGGTTAAAATGGACACGGGTCAAAAACCGCGAGGCCGGCTCAATAAACTCTTCCTGGCCAATAAGTTCATTGCACAAGGCAATGCTTATTGAAAAATATAGCAGCAATCTTTTACTCATAGCAGGGGTTTCAATAGGAGGACAAGATTTAATATGAAAAAGATGCAACAAGCCTGATCTTTCAACAGATATAAAATTAACTGAAAAAGTTCTCGTTGTCAAAGACCGGCTACGATTGTGTTAGCGACTGGCGTAAATTTGCAGTGCGAAGGAAATATAAAACATGAATTTGACTGAACTTTATCAAAACGCACTGGCGTTTCATTTTCTAACTCTTGAAGAAGGTGTTTTTCTTTTTAAAAACGCGCCGTTGACTGAATTAATGTTCGTGGCTGATGAATTGAGAAAAAAACAAGTACCACATGAGAAAGTCACATGGCAAATAGATCGAAATGTAAACACCACTAATGTCTGTATTGCCAATTGTAAATTTTGCAATTTCTACCGCGTTCCTGGTCATCCCGAAGCTTATATTACCGACATGTCAACGTACCGGAAAAAAATTTCGGAAACGATCAGGTACGGCGGCGACCAGTTGTTGCTGCAGGGAGGTCATCACCCGGAATTAGGATTGGATTTTTACACAACCACTTTCCGCCAGATAAAACAGGAATTTCCAGCGATCAAACTTCACGCACTCGGGCCACCTGAAGTGGCACATATAACCAAACTGGAAAAAAGCACTCACCGTGAAGTGTTGATGGAATTAAGAAAAGCGGGACTTGATTCGCTACCGGGGGCGGGCGCAGAAATTTTGGTCGATCGCGTACGAAGACTGATCAGTAAAGGAAAATGCGGCGCCCAGGAATGGCTTGACATTATGCAGGAAGCACACAAGCAAAATATCACTACATCGGCCACTATGATGTTTGGTCACGTGGAAACTATTGAAGAACGCTTTGAACATTTTATCAAAATACGGGAAGTACAAAGTCGCAAGCCTGAACATGCAAAAGGATTCCTGGCATTTATTCCCTGGACCTTCCAGGATGTAGACACACTGCTTGCAAAAATTCGTGGTGTCCATAACCTGGTTACAGCAGAAGAATATATTCGTATGATCGCGATGAGCCGCATCATGTTGCCGAACATAAAAAACATACAGGCATCCTGGTTAACCGTTGGAAAACAAACGGCACAAATTTGCCTGCATGCCGGAGCGAACGATTTTGGATCGATCATGATCGAAGAAAATGTAGTTAGTGCCGCCGGCGCTCCTCATCGTTTTACATACAAAACCATACAAAACTCCATTCGTGAAGCCGGCTTCGAACCACAATTGCGCAACCAGCAATACGAATGGAGAGAAATCCCTGAAGCAATTGAAGAGCAGGTGGTAAATTATTGAGGTGAACTGCCAATGGTGAATCGTTAGTGGTGACTGGGGCACAAAGGAGGAGTCATAACAATTGTTCTTTTTACATTTGCCCAATTAAAATGACCTATTATAACCAACAAGTAGCATCTCTTTCAGCAGAATTGTACGCAAACACTTACCTGGTTAAAAGGGTGATCCAGGCAAAATATTTTATTGATAGGAATTTTGACCAGGCTATTACTCTCGATACAATTTGCAAAGAAGCATGTATCTCAAAATTTCATTTGATACGTTCTTTCAAAAAACTATATGGTGTAACACCTTACCAACATTTAACTTTTTTAAGAATAAAAAAAGCGAGGGAACTCTTGCAAGCGAATCTTTCCATCACAGCCGTTTGCTATCATCTTGGATTTGACAGCCCAACTTCTTTTTCCGGCCTTTTTAAAAAGATCGCTGGAAAAACACCGGTAGAATTTCAAAGAAGTAAAATAAAAAAGCAATTTTGAAGAGGTGTTTTTCCGGCAAAGTGTGAACCTTTGCCCTGGAAAATAAAACCTTTTAAAATGAGAATAACACTTGCAAGCCTGTTGGTGGATGACCAGGAGAAAGCTTTGAAATTTTATACTGAAGTTTTGGGATTTATAAAAAAAACCGAAATCCCTTTGGGAAAACACAAATGGCTTACGGTGGTTTCCAAAGAAGAGCAGGATGGTGTTGAATTAGTACTCGAACCTATTGCTTTCGAACCGGCAAAAGTTTATCAGCAGGAATTGTTTAAAGCCGGCATTCCCCTTACAGCATTTAATGTTGACGACGTGGAAAAGGAATATGAGCGACTGATCAACCTGGGTGTAACATTCAGTATGACACCAACCGAAATGGGACCGACAAAGCTTGCAGTTTTCAGTGATACCTGCGGAAATAACATCCAAATATTTCAGGTGTTATAAGAGAGCCCTCCGGATATAACTAGTTACCATCTCAATAACGCACTCGCCCAGGTGAAACCACTTCCGAATGCAGCGAGGCAGATCAGGTCATTATCTTTTACTTTACCACTTTCCCACGCTTCGCAGAGGGCAATGGGGATCGAGGCCGCTGTAGTATTTCCGTACTTCTGAATGTTGTTGTACACCTGGTCATCGCGAAGCTTTAATTTATGCTGAACCATCTGGCTGATACGAAGGTTTGCCTGGTGAGGAATCAGCAGGTTAAGATCGGAGGATTGATAACCATTCCCGGTTAAAGCTTCCATTATTACTTCAGGAAATTTTATCACCGCCTTTTTAAAAACAGCAGGTCCATCCATGTAAGGATACACATCATCCTTTTCGACCAGCTCTTTTGTAATAAATAAACCGCCGTAGGGCTGAGAAGGCTCTGGCGGTTTTTTCTCAGGAGCAAACCTGCCTGCATGAAAACCGGGGTTGACCATCGAAAGCAATTCCGCGTCGCTTCCATCACTGTGCAAATGCGTGCTCAGAATGCCTCCCGACGCTGAGCTTGACGAACTATCAATAGGCTGCAGTATTACGGCACCAGCTCCATCACCAAAGATCACTGATACATTTCTTCCTCTTGTTGAAAAATCGAGCCCGTAGGAATGCGTTTCTGAAGCAATCAACAAAATATTTTTATACATTCCAGTTTTGATAAATTGATCTGCCACACTTAACGCATAGATAAACCCGCTGCATTGATCACGAATATCCAGCGCGCCAACTTCCTTGATGCCTAATAGTCGTTGTGCGAGAACTCCACAGCCGGGGAAATAATAGTCAGGGCTCAATGTGGCAAAGATGATGAAGTCAATATCATCCGTAGTTACAGCAGCTCGCTGCATGGCGATCTTTGCAGCTTCAACTCCCATCGTGCTGGTAGTATCTTCAAAACGCGTCGCAAACCGGCGCTCCCTAATACCCGTTCGTTCCTGTATCCATTCGTCGCTGGTATCCATGACGCGAGTCAGATCGTCATTGGTGACCACATTTTTGGGTACATACATGCCGATACCGGCAATGCGGGTTCGTATCATAGCAAACTGGTTATAAAAAATAAAATGACTGTCTGAAATATAAACCTAACTTGTTTTCTTCTATGCGCCGTGCTCTTTGTGGTTCTTGGTGCACTTCGTGACCCCTTCTTGCGAGGTAAAATATGGTCAGAAAGCCCACAAAGAAGCACAATGGACACAAAGTTGCTACAAATGAATAGTCAGTAAATACTCATCAGAATATACTTTTTCTTCGCCGCCCTCCAAGACCTAACACTCCTAATAAACTTCTCGTAAGTATCGAAGCAGCGGTCCTCTCCGCCTGCTTTACTACCGGGCTGTCAAAAAAACTATCATCTTTTTTTGTTGGCCTCCCCGTAGTTTTTTGCTGTTGAATTTGCTTTTGTTGCTCAGTCTGCTGACTAGCTTGTTGCAATTTATCGTTCAGTATTTCATATGCACTTTCACTGTCAGTTACCTGGTTGTATTTTGTTACCAGCTTTGAATGAGATACAATATTGTCAATCTCACCTTCCGTTAAAATATCCATGCGACTGCGGGGAGGGAACAACATTGTATGCACTAATGGCGTAGGCACTCCTTTTTCATTAAGCATGGTGATCAATGCTTCGCCGATCCCGAGTTGGGTAATGAGATCTTCCGTTTTATAAAATTCTGTTTCAGGATAATTCTCTGCTGTTTGTTTTATTGTTTTCCTGTCTG
>Ga0163162_10003087_pt1 | contig 15912 bp, 12 predicted proteins | sample S55metaG_FD_115310 | JGI IMG/M metagenome (GOLD analysis project Ga0163162, IMG submission 115310) | Switchgrass rhizosphere microbial communities from Kellogg Biological Station, Michigan, USA - S5-5 metaG | ecosystem: Host-associated > Plants > Roots > Rhizosphere > Soil | place: USA...
TGGGCAATTATGAAAACCAGTCAGGCATCCGGAAAGAATTTCCCCGAAAATCCATCGAAAGAAGAAATACCGGTTACGCGCTGGATATTTTATTGGATTCTGCACCATTCAGTGCAGGCGGACCAGATTTCAATTTTTGTAAACTGATTGCGGGTTCTGAAGGTACCCTGGCATTTATTACTGAAATCAAACTTAACCTTATCCCCCTGCCGCCCAAAGAAACGGGGTTGTTATGCGTTCATTTCAACAGCATTGATGAATCGCTGCGGGCTAATCTCATCGCACTCAAATATAAGCCCAGTGCCAGCGAACTGATCGATCATTATATCCTGGAGTGTACAAAAGATAATATTGAACAAAACAAAAACCGGTTTTTTGTACAGGGAGATCCGGGCGCCATTCTGGTAGTTGAGTTCAAAAAAGCAAGCCGGACAGAAATTGAAAATATTGTTACTCCGCTGACCGAAGAATTGAAAGCAGCAGGGCTGGGTTATCATTTTCCACTGTTGTTTGGTGAGGATACCAATAAAATCTGGAGCCTTCGGAAAGCAGGACTGGGATTATTAGGAAATATGCCGGGCGATAGTAAACCAGTGCCTGTAATAGAAGATACCGCCGTGGATGTCCAGGATCTGCCGGCATATATCCGGGATTTCAATAAACTGTTAACGAAACACGGGCTGCATTCAGTTCATTATGCGCATGCCGGTTCGGGGGAAATTCACCTCCGGCCCATTATCAACCTCAAAACGGAAGAAGGTAATCAGATGTTCCGCACCATCGCTACAGAAATTGCGGGGCTGGTAAAAAAATACCAGGGTTCGCTAAGCGGCGAACATGGCGACGGACGATTACGCGGTGAATTTATTAAAGAGATGGTAGGTGCTCATAATTATGAACTTTTTAAGCGCGTTAAAAGGAGCTGGGACCCTCAAAATATATTCAACCCGAATAAAATTGTGGATACCCCGCCCATGAATACAATGCTTCGGTATTCGCCCGGGCAAAAAACACCTGTATTCAACACGGTTTTCCGTTATTATAACCAGGATGTTTTGCAACATGCGGAGCAGTGCAATGGATCGGGGGACTGTCGGAAAACAGAACTGTCCGGGGGCACTATGTGTCCATCCTTCATGGCTACCAGGAACGAAAAAGATACTACACGCGCCCGTGCCAATATCCTGCGGGAATTTCTGACGAATTCAGAAAAACTGAATCGTTTTGATCACCAGGAGATCTATGATGTGATGGATCTCTGTTTAAGCTGCAAGGGATGTAAATCAGAGTGCCCTTCCAATGTGGACGTAGCCAAACTGAAAGCTGAATTTCTCCAGCAATACCACGATGCCCATGGCGTACCATTCCGTTCCAGGCTCATCGCCAATTTTAATAAATCGGCACAGATCGGATCCATCGCACCGGGCATCTATAATTTTATGATGACAAACCCATTCATCAGCAGGATTATTAAACAGGTTTCCGGTTTCGCTCCCGAACGGTCCATGCCTACCCTCGCAAAACAAAATTTGTATTCCTGGTGGCTTCAAAATTCAAAAGGAAAAATAAAAAATTCAGGCAGGAGAGTTTATTTATTCTGTGATGAATTCACAAACTATAATGACACTGAAATCGGCATAAAAGGAATCCTTCTTTTGGAAAAGCTGGGTTATGAAGTGATCATTCCAAAACACGAAGAAAGCGGCCGTGCCTGGTTATCTAAAGGATTGGTGAGGAAAGCGAAAAAAATTGCCAATAAAAATATCGCATGCCTGAAGGGACTTGTGAATAAGGAAAATCCCCTGATAGGCATAGAACCCAGCGCCATTCTCACTTTCAGAGACGAATACATTGATCTGGCTGACGATGACCAATTCGAGGATGCGAAGTTACTTTCAAAAAATGTTTTTCTCATCGATGAATTCATCGCCACGGAGATCAGAGTGGGTAACCTGAATAAGGACCTGTTCACAAAAGAAGCCCGGCTCATAAAATTGCACGGGCACTGTCAGCAAAAAGCGCTCTCCTCTGTATCCCATACCGTTTCCATGCTTTCACTTCCGGAAAATTACAGGGTTGAAACTATTCCTTCCGGGTGCTGCGGCATGGCAGGTTCTTTCGGTTATGAAAAAGAGCATTATAATCTGTCCATGCAAATCAGCGAACTTGTTTTGATGCCATCTGTTCGCAAACAACCGGACAATGTAATCATTGCCGCACCGGGTACGAGCTGTCGCCATCAGATCAAGGATGGCAGCGGCAGGATAGCCCTGCACCCTGTGGAGATATTATATCAGGCCCTTCTGGATAAATAAATTTCAAACTTTGAATGAAAATTCTATTCTGCTGGTAACAGGATGTCAAAACTCGCCCCTTCACCCGGGATGCCTCTGGCCCCGATTCTGCCTCCATGATTCATTACAATTTTTTTACAAATCGCCAGACCAATACCCGTTCCCGAATATCGCGGGCCCGACTCCAGCCGCCTGAATAGTTCAAACATTTTATCTGCATATTCCTGCATGAATCCAATCCCGTTATCAGAGAATATTATCTGATAATAATCTTTCATCTCTTCCTTCTCATCCTCCCTTTCTTTTACGAGATGACAACTGATTTTTATTTTCAGGGGGACGTCTTCCCGGCTGAACCGGATGGCGTTGGAAATCATATTTGAAAATAATTGCAGAATCTGAATCCGGACAACAGACAATTGCGGGAGATGATCTCTAGTGATGACTATTTGTTTTTCTTCGATGGTATCTGAAAATCCTTCAATCGCCTCATCCAGGACCAGGTCCAGGTCAGTCAGCTCCTGAGGCAGGTGCTCCTGATCTGTCTGTGAATATTGCAAAATACCCTTTATCAGATTTTGCATTTTCACACAGGCTTTCTGAATACGGGAAAGCGCATCTCTCAGATTATTTGAAATATCTTCTGTTTCTTCCAGTTTGTTCGCCCAAATCTGAATTTTTCTAACAGGTTCCTGCAAATCATGACTGGCTATATAGCCAAAGGATTCCAGTTCCTGGTTTTTTAATTTCAGTTCCTGATTTTTTTTCTCCAGGCTGGCTGCGTACATTTCTAAATTATTCTCAGCCAGTTTTCTCTGGGTCAGATCCCGGGTTACTTTAGAGAAACCAATTACTTCTCCCTGTTTGTCATGGAGCGCGGTGATCACAATACTCCCCCAGAATCGGCTTTTGTCCTTACGTACGCGCCAGCCTTCATGGGTTGCTTTCCCATTGGTGACCGCCTCATGAATAAGCATCTCCGGAACTTTATTTTCCAGATCCTCCGGTGGATAAAAAATCCGGAAATTTTTTCCGACGATTTCATGCGATTTATATCCTTTTATCTTTTCTGCCCCGCTATTCCAGTTTTCGATAATGCCTTCAGGAGAAAGAAGGAGGATGGCATAGTCCTCCACCTCGGCAATCATTTTATAGTAACGGTCTTCCTGCATCCGGATTTCATCCGCATTTTTTTTCAGCGTCCGGTCATATTCCATTTGGTCTGAAACATCCATGGAAACATTAATGACAGTCTCAATTTTATGCTCTGCATTACGTTCAAAAATAGTTCCGAACGTATGAAACCATCGGTATTGACCGTTCGCATGTCGCATCCGATACTGGAATTCCTGGATATGATCATCCGGCCCCTTTCCGAAATTTCTATTTTGTTCTTCAACGGCACGGTTATTTTCTGCCATAATACGGGGCAGGTCCTCGGGATGCATAATGTCTGTGAAAAATTCAATTCCCTTTTTAAACACCTCTTCTGGTGAATATCCCAACATTGTCCGGATGGCCTGGTTAATAAAGAGGTATTTACCCGTATGGGCATTATAAACAGTAATAAGGCAGGGAGTCAGTTCGGTTACTTTCTGAATAAAATGTTCATTGTCACGATGCTCCTTTTCGATTTTTTTCTGGAAAGTCACATCCTGGAGTGTACCATACATTTTTTCTGTTTCGCCCAGGCTGTTTTTGACTATTTGTACCCGCGCATGCAGGAATTTCTCCCTGCCATTCTTTAGTATGATCCGGTAATAGAAATCGTGGGGTTGTCCGGTTTCCCTGGAAATACGCATCTGTTCCCTTACAAAAGCCGCATCCTCAGGGTGATTGAAAGAGGCCAGGTCATAAGTAACTTTCTTCTGAGGTTCCAATTCATAAATCCGGAAAAGTTCATCAGACCATATAATGGTATTTGAAGAAACATCGAGGGACCAGTTGCCGATATGGGCAATTTGTTGCGCCTGACTATGCAACTCCTGTTGCATACTGAACAATCTGCTGACAAATAAAGTTTCCAGGGTCGAATTAAAAGCACTCATCTCTTCCATCAGTCGGATACCAAGATCAAGCTCATGCGTATAAAAAGGGAGTGAATCCCTGAAGATTTTGGATCTGATAAATCCGATTAGTGAAATATCTTCTGTTGAAACCTGGTTGTATGTAAGATCAGGTATTTTATTATTTACCCAGTTTGACACCGCGTTTTCAATGTATTCCAATGCCTGGTTTGCCGAAAGCGCTTCCAGTAATTTGATTAATCCCTGTCTGCCTCTTTCTTTTAATTGATCTTCGGATAATTGAGAAAAATGATCCAGGAGAGGTAGTTTCAATTCACGGGAGAGTTTGTGTTGCTCTTCTACGAGTTCAGGAATTCTTTCCCTGAGCAAAAACCTGCTATACTCAGGCAATTGGTCAAAACGTAGATAATTGACCATTACCGGATCAATCTTAGTTCTGACGGAAGGATTAGAAAGTTCTGAATATCCTGGTTGAAACATTTTCAATGTTAGTGAATCTATGTCTAAAATTTTATAAAGCGTAAATTACCGGAGTTTTCATTCCGTGATTGGAGATAATTTTCCCATTTCGCATGAATCAACTAATACAGGGAAAATCATACCAGACCCTCTTGGACTGGAAGGTTCTTCAATTATTCAGGGAATGAATCATCTGTCCCTGATTTTAGATAAATTACAGAATTAACGAATCTCTATAAGCCGGAGGCTTAAAGCTTTTTACTTTTTAATCATTTTTATGAACTCACGTCGGGAATTTCTGCAAAAACTCAGTGGCTCTGCGCTCGGACTTAGTTTATTACCCGGTCATCTGCCTGCTGCCTGTTCTTCGATACCGGATAAAGCATACGATGGGCCTGTCCTTCGGGTAGCGATCCTGGGGCTCGGCGGTTATGCAACCCGGGTTGCTGAAGCCATGGTATCCTGTAAGAGGGCAAAACTCACGGGACTGATCAGCGGTACACCTGCAAAAATCAAAACCTGGCAGGCGAGGTACAATATCCCCGACAAAAATTGTTATAACTACGAGAACTACGACGCTATAAAAAACAACCCGGATATCGACGCTGTATACGTAATCACCCCCAATGCTCTTCATGCCGAGGAAGTGATCCGGGTCGCCAAAGCCGGTAAACAGGTAATATGTGAAAAGCCGATGGCCACCAGCGTAAAGGAAGGAGAGGAAATGATAGAAGCCTGTAAAAAAGCCAATGTAAAATTACTGGTCGGTTACCGGATGCATTTTGAACCGCATACACTGGAAATAGTAAGGTTAAGAAATGCCGGTGAATTTGGAAAAATCACTTTTTTTCAGGGCCTTTCCGGTTTTATCATTGGCAATCCGGATCAGTGGCGACTGAATCCAAAACTATCCGGCGGAGGATCCCTGATGGATATTGGTATTTATTCGGTTAATGGTTCCCGTTACATGGTAGGTGAAGATCCTGTATGGGTAAACGCCGTAGAAACAAAAAATGACCCTGTAAAATTCAAGCCGGGTATAGATGAAACTATCCAATTTCAATTGGGTTTCCCCGGAGGTGCCGTTGCTTCCTGCCTTTCAACCTATTCCATGAACTGGCTGGACCGGTTTTTTCTGGATGGCGTGAATGGATTTGCAGAATTACATCCGGCTACAAGTTATGATCCCACACAGGGACTTACCCATAAGGGCCCGCTGAATTTTCCCAACACGATCCATCAGGCCGTTCAGATGGATGAAATGGCCGCTATCATTTTGGACGGGAAAAAGCCGATTCTACCGGTAGACGGAGAAGAAGGCCTGAAAGATCTGAAGGTGATAGAAGGAATATATAAATCCGCCAGCACCGGAAAAACGGTGAACCTCAGTTTATGATATTTCAAATCAGAACGCAACCTGAAGACCGGGGCTGCCGTTAATGTTAAAAGACATTAAAATTATGAACTCTATTATCCGGATAGTTCTGGCAGCGTTTGCACTGATTATTTTTTCCTGTTCCAAATCGGATAATAATTCTGGTGGCGCACATACCTGCAATTTTGCTCTCCCTGTGATTAGTGCCAGCGCCAACGGCTCGGTAAAATATGAAGTAAAACTTTCAGGAACGGGGCAGGTTACCCAGATCGTTTTAAAATCGAATGGCGCCGATTCCGCTATAAATTCTCCAACATTGCCTTTCCAGGTAACGCTGCCAGTTAATTCCGGAGCTGCGATCGGTTTATCTGTTAAGGGAAGTACTTCCGTGGGCACCATAGAAATAGAATACAGTTTCACTCCCACCGGCGGTGGTTCCTTAATCAAAAACGAAGATGAGTGTGGTAATTAAGATCAAGCCTTGTCTGGCTGGTGAAAATAAATCGCACTCATTTTGGCGATGTATTTGAGCGGGGATCATTGACCCGCTGTAGGATATCGAATTACAAATGACCAGCAGACTATTATGCAAAGGAAATGATGTAGTAAACTGGCCACCGGATAAAAATTTCACCTCTTTGAAGTAGTATTGTAGTAGCCGGTTATTGGGTTTGCTCCCCTATCTTTATATTTATACAAGTCATTATGCCTAACAGACGCGTTGCCATTCAGCAGTTGCTCCTGATCTGGGCCGGGGTTGCTCTGCTGCCCGGCTGCCTGCAGACCGAACAGAAAGTTTCCATTCCGCTAAAGGATATCCAGATCACGCCCCCTGATGAAATTATGTTGGCGGAACTGGCAGAAATCATCCTGCCCAAGACGGACAGTCCGGGAGCCAGGGATCTTTCAGCCCATTTATTTGCATTAAAAATGGTTGACGATTGTTACACAAAAGTCAATCAGGATAAATTTATTCAGGGTATGAAGGACTTTGAATCCTTTGTAATGAAAAAAACCGGCAAATCATTCGTTGAAAACAATGCCTCCGAACGACAAGCCATCGTAGCCGAACTGGATCAACAGAAAGCAGCTACCGAAGGCATGGGCTACTTTTACCAGTCTACGAAAAAATTAACGGTACAGGCTTATACAACCTGTGAATATTACCTGACAAAAATTCGCGGATACAAAATGATTCCCGGAAAATTCCAGGGATGTATTCCATTAAAAACTGCATAATTTCAAATTTCTGATATGGGTAATCTGAATGATGGCGTGAAAGCCAGAACCTTTGATGCGATTGTAATCGGTTCTGGTATGAGTGGTGGCTGGGCCGCGAAAGAATTATGTGAAAAAGGATTGAAAACCCTGGTGCTGGAGAGGGGACGTGATGTGGTGCACCTCAAGGATTATCCCACAACCAATTTGCAACCCTGGGAATTTGAACACCGCCTCCAGGTTCCCCAGGCGATCCAGGATGCTAATCCGGTGGTCAGCAAATGTTACAATTTCAGGGAAGATGCCATGCAGTTTTTCGTTAAGGACAATGAACACCCGTACATACAGGAAAAACCTTTCGACTGGATACGAGGTTACCAGGTAGGTGGAAAATCCCTGCTTTGGGCACGGATGACCCAACGCTGGAGTGATTTTGATTACGAAGGTCCCGCAAGAGATGGATATGCGGTGGACTGGCCCATCCGGTATAAGGATATTGCACCCTGGTACAGTCATGTTGAGAAATTTGCCGGCATTTCCGGGAATAAAGATGGGCTGGCAGTTTTACCGGATGGTGAATTTCTGCCTCCGCTGGAATTAAGTTGTGTGGAAAATTATTTCAAGGATTTTGTATCCAAAAATTATAAGGACCGGCATGTGATCTATTCCCGATGTGCACATCTGACGGAGCCTAAGCAAATTCATCTGGACCAGGGTCGGGGACAATGTCAGAACAGGAATCTTTGCCAGCGTGGCTGTCCGTTCGGAGGGTATTTTGCCGCCAACTCAACTACAATTCCATGGGCAATAAATACAGGAAACATGACCCTGCGCCCGTTTTCAGTTGTGCATTCCATTATTTATGATGAAAAAAAAGGCAGGGCAACCGGCGTCCGTGTCATTGATGCGCACACTAAAGAGGTGATTGAATATTATGCGAGGATTATTTTTGTAAATGCAGCTGCAACGAATACGAACCTGATACTCTTAAATTCAAAATCAAACCGGTTCCCGAATGGATTAGGTAATGACAGCGGCATCCTCGGAAAATATTTTGCATTCCATAATTACAGGGCACGTATTTCGGCAGAATATGATGGATTTATGGACAGTACCACAGGCGGGGGAAGACCAACAAGCGCCTATATTCCCCGTTTCAGGAATGTACACAAACAGGAAACCGATTTTCTTCGGGGTTATGCATCAGGTTTTGGCGGTGGCAGATATTCCGGCGGAAAAGCTGACGGATTTGGTACTGCATTAAAAGACAATCTGGCCAAAAAAGATCCCGGCCCATGGCATGTGGGTTCTCAGATGATGGGGGAAACTATTCCGAAAGAATCGAATTTCCTCAGCCTTGATCCCAATAAAAAAGATGAATGGGGTATACCCCAGCTGAAATTCTCCATTGACTATGACGACAATGATGAGAAGATGATAAAGGACTTCTTCGCTCAATTAACCGAAATGTATACGCAGGCGGGATTTACCAATATTAAAACAAGTGATTCGCATCAGGCACCAGGCCTCGATATCCATGAGATGGGCGGAGCACGCATGGGTAAGGACCCTAAAACTTCTATGCTGAATAAATGGAACCAACTGCATGCCTGCGAGAATGTATTCGTCACAGATGGCGCCTGCATGACATCAACATCTACTCAAAATCCTTCACTGACATATATGGCGCTCACCGCCAGGGCCTGCGATTATGCGGTTTCGCAAATGAAAAAAAATGAATTATAATAAAATGGTGTAAAGCGGGTAAAAATGAGTTAAGAACGCTTACCATAGAACATTCGTATCTTAGGTGCAGGGTATGAATAGTCGGATTTCATACATTAACTACATTAATTTCATTCTTTACATTTATTCTGTGCTTATGAGAAAGTCAAAGGTTTTCATTTTTGTATTTTTTCTTTCGATAGTACTCAGCTCCTGTTCCAGTTCCTCTATGCGTGTTATGGCTACCTGGGTAAACAGAAAGGATATGCCGGAGATAGGGCCTGGCAAGCATAAGATTTTTATTTTCGTAATGACACAGAACTACGAAGCCCAGATGAATCTGGAAAACGACCTGGCAGCGGCAGCTGAGGCGAAGGGAATTAAGACTGTCAGAAGTATTGAAGCATTCGGTCCGATACTAACCCTCGACAAATTACCCAAAAAAGAGGTTTTGATACAGGCTATCAAGGATGTTGGCTGCGATGCTATTTTCTCTATCGCTGTGGTTGATCAACAATCCGAGACTCACTATGTACCGGCTACTTCTTCCAGTGTATATACACCCTATGGCGGATACGGGTATACCTATGGCGGGTTTTATTCTTATAGCCCGGCATTTTATTCGCCCGGTTATTACACCACAGATAAAACTTTTTTCATAGAAAGTAACTTATACGATGTAAACACAGAAAAGCTGCTCATCTCCATGCAATCAAAGGTTGTAAATCCGGGTGATATTGCAAAAGCAAGTAAACAATATACAAAAATATTGGTGACTGAACTCCAGGCCCAGGGATTCATGAAAGGCCAGTGACGGGTTAATTTTATAGAGCCATGGGGATCCGTATATCCAGTGTACATCCCACGCCCGGCCTGGTTTCAAAATTTACTTTCCCGTTAAATGACTCTACACGGTTAATGATATTCACTATACCGACCCCGTTTTTCTTCAAAGCCAAATCAAATCCAATACCGTTATCGCTGATCCTGATATTGATCTGTTTATCTTCGGCATATATTTTTATCTGCACCTTTGAAGCCGACGCATGTTTGTATACATTGTTGAGTTTCTCCTGTATAATCCGGTAAATGTTTAGTTTCAGATCATTTTGCAATTCCGGTTTTTCCGGAAGTTCGTATTCAAAAGAAATCCTGAATCCAATTCCTTCTTCCATGATTTTAATCAGGGATTGAATCTGTTCCTTTAAATCAAATCCTTTCAGCGGAGTGACGTGTTTTCTGCTCAGAACCCGGATTTCAAAAATGGTGGCGTCTATCAGGCGTATGGATTTATCGACAAACTCTTTCTTACCTGCCGGCGTAAGTTTTGCTGTACTCAGGCACATCCGGGTGCTTGCCAAAAGCTGGTTCACGTTATCGTGCAGTTCTCTTCCGATACTATTTCTTTCCCTTTCCTGTGCTGTAATCACCGCGCGGGTAATCTTTTTTTGTTCCTGAATACTTTGATCCAGCCGTTCCTGTTCCATCTCCTTTTGCAAACGGCGTATTTCCCTCACATCCCGCACGATCCCCATAATTCTTTCCTCACCAAATTTTTTCAGGTTTGCTTCCGTCTCTATGATGGTCCCGCTTTTATGAACCATTAGGCGGCTACTGAAAAGATGCTTCCCCTTCATTAATAAATCGTTCCGGAGTGGTCTCTCTTTAAGTTCATACGGGCAGACCAGAGATTTAATATTCATTCGCAGAAGTTCTTTCTTGGTATAACCGAACAGTTTACAAAAACTGCCATTGACATCGGTAAAATTTCCCTTGAAATCTGTAATCAGGATGGGATCAGAAGCCTGTTCAAAAAGAGAGCGGTATTTTTTTTCGTTTTCGTTGATTTCCTTCTGAGCCTTTACCCTCGCAGTCAAATCGATTCCCGTACCCAAAAGACAATTTTTACCTTCATAGGATACAGCTATTCCATTCAGGTGATAGAGAAAGCGTTCGCCATTTTTATTTATCAACTCCGCCTCTGTTTCATTATAACCTTCCTTATACACCTTCCGGGTCGCTTCATTCATATGCTCATGATCCGCCGGATCGAAGAAATCCAGGGGATGCATATGTTCGATTTCTTCTTTACTGTAACCAGTGGCTTTTTCGAAATTTTTATTCCAGCGCAGGTATTTGCCTGATTGATCCTGCAGATAAAAAATACCCGGCAGACTATTGACGATCAGATCTGAAAGTTCTCTTTCTTTAATTAACCGGTCCTTCAGATTCAACTCATTCAGACCCGCCAATTCATCATTAGTTTTTGCGGGTTTTTTCATTCCAGTATCGGTTTTGGATTTGTACAATAATATGCCATCAGGGTTCCGGTGATATTTAAACTTCTCGGGATTTTTTTATTTCGGGGAGCGAAATTAACGCATCCTATCATAAGAATATGATAAAATAACCCAAAATTAAAAACGCAATATATTGAAATTCAAATTATTACGGTTTTTTAAACCATTCTTTAGAACCAATCAATATCAGGTTGGTTAAAAATACACCAAACGATGCTAAAAATTCATCATAAATAATAAACAGAAAACCTGCCGTTGAGCAGGTTTTCTCTGTTAGTCATCCATTAATTCCTATTTCTTATTGCCTTGTTTATCCTTTTGCCAGTTTGAGGCATCTCCACTCCTTCCACCGGAATGATCCCTGGTGCCACGGGATTGAACATCCTGCTGATCCGGAGTTTCATTCCTTCCATTCTGCCCCTTGTTTGCTTTTTTTTGACTACCTGCTGCTCCCTGATTTCTGGAAGCATCCTCTTGATTTGTGTGTTTCATAATAGAACAATTTAATACTCTGAATATTTCAATTAATATGCCGACCATCCATAACTTGTATACCGCCTGGAAGTCAGTAATCTGGGGACATAATTCCGGTTAACGTGATGTGAAGAGGATTTTTTTTCACCCCATCAATAAAAGTTTCCGGGTAAACATTTCCGATATTTTTAAATATTTTTTTTGATTTAAAATATAATGACGGCAGATCCGTCTACCCCATTATATCATGTTGCAGTCAGAAACGATACGTGTTGAGATGACCGAATCAAAAGCAAATTCCATAACCGCAGTAGTAAAGGATTTTAGCAGGCGGTTGCTGGGCTTTATCCGAAAACGGGTACCAAATGAGGCCGACGCAGAAGATATCATGCAGGATGTATTCTACCAGCTTTTGGGAAATAAGGAACCTGTGGACCAGATGGCCGCCTGGCTTTTTACCGTAGCAAGAAATAAAATTATTGACCGAAAACGTAAAAAGCAGACTCTTTCATATGACAGTTTTTATTCGGATCCTGAAAATGGAGAATTGACTGAATGGATGGAAATCCTGATGGACGACTCCTCTAACCCGGAAACCATCTATCTGAGAAATCTTTTTCAGGAAACTTTGAATGAAGCGTTAAATGATCTGCCCGATGAACAGAAACAGGCATTTATTCTGAATGAAATGGAAGGTATTCCTTTCAAACAAATTTCAGATGAGACCGGTGTTCCCGTCAATACCCTCATTTCAAGAAAACGCTACGCGGTTGTCCACCTACGAAAAAAACTGGCTGATCTGCATGAAGCATTAAAGAATTATTAAAATTAAACGCAATGAAACGATCCAGATTTCCCCGATTTCTTTTTTTCTTGTTATTTATTTTCGCCGTTATTGTTCCCCTGGGCTTTATAATCATGGCACTTTGGAACAATGTGCTGACCCAAATCATACCGGTAACCATAATAAATTTCTGGCAGGCATTGGGCTTATTTCTTTTATCAAGGATCTTGTTCGGTGGGTTTCCCGGCAAACCAGGATGGGCCCGTCACGGTCATCGCAACCATGAGATGGACGAGATGAGACACAAATGGTTTAATTTATCGCCGGAGGAAAAAATGAACTTTAAACAGGCATTGAAAAACCGGTTTGGGAAAGATCCGTCGCCATCTGCCCCCGAAGGATCCGTTACAGAATAATAATTACTTAACTAACTTAGGGGGCCGCAGGGCTCCCTTTTTTGATTATGTATATTTTAATCTGAACACGAATTAATGGCGTTTCTCAAAAGGATAAAGTTTTTTTTCCTGCTTCGCAAAGCCCTTGAGGAATTCAAGAAGAATGACCCGTTAAGAATGGCAGGAGCCACCGCTTTTTTTACCACTTTCGCGCTACCTGCCGTGCTGATCATTCTGATACAGGTTTTCGGTCTGATCCTTAGTCCCCGTTTCATGACCAGGCAACTATTTAACAGTCTTGGTGATCTTGTGGGGAAAAATACAGCTGGTGAGCTTCATAAAACACTTTTTCATGTCCGCCATCTTTTCAAAAACTGGATTGAGGCAACATTGGGATTTCTCTTTTTGATATTTGTAGCCACCACCTTACTGAAAGTAATCAAGGATTCATTAAATCAGTTATGGAATATCAGGATGGGAAAGGATCTTGGCATAAAATTCAGCCTGCTGAACAGGGTAAAATCCTTTATGGTTATCTTATTTGCCGGGATACTGTTCCTGCTTGTCATGTTGGCGGAAGGGGGGCTTGATTTTATACAGCAAAATTCAAATGGATCATCCCCGGTTCATGGCCTGCTGGCAAAAGCCTTATACAGACAACTCATTTCTCTGATCCTGGTTACGATATGGTTTTCCCTGCTTTTTAAGTTCCTGCCGGATGGACGTCCAAGTTGGAAAACAGTGATAGCCGGAGCTGGTTTTACAGGTTTTTTATTTACGGTCGGGAAAATATTAATGCAGTGGGTGCTTAATTACAGCAGTATGCAAACGATTTATGGAGCGTCGGCGGCTTCCGTTCTGCTTCTGTTATTCGTTTTCTATTCGTCTTTTATATTTTACTATGGGGCCTGCTTCACGAAGGTATGGGCGGAATTTAAACGTCAACCGATACAACCGGCAAAGTATGCGGAGAAGTATAAATGGGCCCATGTTTCCGCATAAATTTACTTGGGTTTGAATTCCATTTTTACGCCTATACCCTTTCCTGCTTTTTTTTGTTCAGCTGTCTGATAGATCGTCTTAGTCATGGTACCCAGAAACTTTCCGCCATATTTCAGATAACTGATAGAATCCGATTTTTTGATGATGGTCGCTTTTTCTATATCTGCATCTGTTGGTATTCTGTCGAGATAGGTCGTCAGGTACTTTTTTGCCATATGGTGATCCACATTTGTCTTTTCAATCTGTGCCATGGGGATCTCTTTTTCATGGAATATTTTCGAAACCGATATTTTAGTGGGGGATTTCCGTTTAACCGGCACTTTAACATCCTTCGATTTTACTTGTTCCGGGCTGGTTTCCACGGCCTGGGGAGTTGATTTTGATTTTGGTGCCACTGTTAATTAGTTTATGTTCCAGGTAAATATAAGCATAAAAAAGGCGAAGCCTGGAAAGGCCTCGCCTGATCAAATTATAAGAAACAGTCTTTAATTACTTATTCCAGACAGACCAGCCGGTAGTCCAGTCAGTTGTAGCGTCTAAAGCTCCTATATAGGCTACTTTTTCAAAGAAAGCATCCGTAAGAACGCCACGCGTAAACTTAGCAGCGGTTGACAGTGCCGGTGATCCGGCCAGGGGCTTCAAATTGGGCGCCTGGTTGTTAAAGGGATCAGTCAGCATAATATTTGCCGCAGTAGCATAATAAATACTGGAATCTGTTGTCTGCGTGATAGTTGCAAGCTGTGCAGAATCCAGAATCTTAGGATTGGTCACCAGCTTGTCTACCTGGTATGGCTTACCGTAAGCGTTTAAAAAGCTGTTGAAAAAGCTGCTGGTTACTGATTTGTAAAAAGAAGCCGTGGAGTCATCGTCTATATCTAATCCTACTCTCTGACTACCCATAACGATCGAGTTGGCAAGAATAAATTTAGTACCTCTTCTCCAGCGCATGCCATATCCATAGTCGGGACTGGTGCCGGCGGCGTTATTTGGTCCGATGGCCGTAAAATTGGATAAAGTCGGAGAAGTTATTGGAGCGCGTGTCCAGAGAAATCCGTTTGCGGGGTTTACATTATCCACTTCAAAATTATTGGAAAGATCACCGGTCGTACCCTTGTTGTCCGTGAATTTGGGGTCTTTGACAGAAATGGCAAACTGAATTTTTCCGCTGTAACCATCATCCATATCAAAATCATCGTCAGCAGAATTATAAGCGATCAGGTGTTTGCAGTTTACTGTTCCGCCAAAAAATTCAAAAGCATCATCGAGGCCCCTCACGATTTCGACATAATCAATCGTGGTACCCGAACCAACGCCATAGAATGAAAGACCATTGACTTCATCCCCCGGATTCACCGCTTTTCCGGCATATTCGATGCGAACGTATTTCAATGTTCCCGAGCTGTGCGCATCATTTGTTCCGCCGAATGAACTGAAAGCCGGATCCACTCCGCCTTCGAGCACAGAATGGTTACCATTTCCCCTGGCCTGGCCGACCAGTATCACTCCGCCCAGGTCACCCGGATTTGGAGTAGTTTCAGCAGACGTGAATACAATGGGTGCAGACGCTGTTCCTTCGGCAATGATTGTTGCATCCCGGTAAATGACCAGTACACCCGCAGAATCCTTATTTGAAATAATTGTAGTTCCTGCTTCAATGGTGATTTTCGCACCATCCGTTACATAAACATAACCGCGCAGCCGATATTTCCTGCTCTTGTGCCAGGTCTGGTCTGCTTTTATAATACCCCTGACATCTATTGTGCTTGTGGAGTCAGTAGGTGGAGGTGGCGGAGGTGGCGGTGGCGCCGGATTATTATCGCTCTTCGTTCTTTTTTTAGTGATACGGAGTCCACCGAGAA
>Ga0163162_10003089_pt1 | contig 15908 bp, 12 predicted proteins | sample S55metaG_FD_115310 | JGI IMG/M metagenome (GOLD analysis project Ga0163162, IMG submission 115310) | Switchgrass rhizosphere microbial communities from Kellogg Biological Station, Michigan, USA - S5-5 metaG | ecosystem: Host-associated > Plants > Roots > Rhizosphere > Soil | place: USA...
CACAGCAGTTATACAACATGCCGACTGGTGCGCAATCCCGCGTCAGCAGCTTTGAAAACCCCAACGGACTTAAAGGCGGCGGCGCCAAAACAAACAAAGGCTCCAAGGGACATGCGTTCGAACCGATCGGGCGAGACCAAAACATTGCTCGAGACCCCCGGCGCCGGCATCATCAACCGCATCTGGATTACGATCAATGACCGCAGTGCGGAGATGCTGCGATCGCTCCGGTTGCGATGCTATTGGGACGGGGAAAGTAAACCGGCGGTCGATGTACCGCTCGGGGATTTTTTTTGTTTTACGGCGGGCAGGACGGTGCCGTTTGAATCGGAATTTTTTTCTTCGCCGGAAGGGAGATCGTTTAATTGTTACATTCCGATGCCGTTTCGTAAAGGGGCCCGGATCATTTTCACGAATGAAAGCGGAAAAAAGCTCGATTATGTATTCTTTGATATAGATTTTATCACACTCGCAAGGCACGCGAAGGATATGCTCTATTTTCATGCGTACTGGAACCGGGAAAAAAAGGGTGATAAGAAAAAAGATTTTGCATTTCTTCCAACCATCAAAGGTAAGGGACGGTTCCTCGGAGTGAGTGCAGCGGTCATCGCGGATTCTTCGTACAGGCATACCTGGTGGGGCGAAGGGGAGGTAAAAATGTACATCGATGGTGACAGCACTCAGCCAACCATTTGCGGAACCGGGTCGGAGGACTATATCGGCACGGCCTGGAGCGAAGGCGTTTTTGCGCACCGGTTCCAGGGCTGTCTCGCAGCCGATCCGCAAACCATGCAATATGCATTCTACCGGTTTCATGTACCGGATCCCATTTATTTCTATCACGATATTCGCGTAACGATTCAGAAAATCGGCGGGGCACGAAGGAACATTGCACTTGCGCTCGCCAAACAGGGCGCTGACCTGGAACCCGTGAGCCTCGATTCGGACTCCGGTTTTATCCGGCTTTTTGATACACCGCGTAATGTGAGCGATCCGCAATTCGAATCCGCCTACGTGAATTTTTACCGTAGCGATGATTACTGTGCGACGGCTTATTTTTATCTGGATAAGCCTTCGGATAACCTGCCACCATTGGCAGGCGTGGAGAAAAGAATCCAGTAAAAATAAGTAGAACCATGTATGCAGCAAATGCCATCTTTGGAACGTCTGTGATAGTATGGTTAGGCTTTTCACGGCCACGTTGCTATCCTGTTTGCTCGGTTTACATACTTCTGCCCAGACACTCGTGACCGAGTCGGGCCGCGTCATTTTTTTGAACTCACTCGACAGCGCGAAGAGCGCCGGGATGACGCGGATGGTGGGATTTGTCAACTGTTATCTTTTTCGCTGGGCTCCGAAAGATTCGATCCCGATTTTACTCGATATCGACAGCACGACGGTGGATTCTTTACTCACGTATCGCTGCAGCTATGATAATCTGTTTGGTACACGGCTGATCCCTCCGGATTCGTCCGGCGCGGTGTACAATTCGCCTGAGTCCGCTTTCCGTAGACGCTATGGTATTCGTTTATTTGTACGTGCGCCGGCACCGCGACCCGACAGCGTGTTGTTACTGCTGGAATATGCCGTAACGAGTTTCAACGAACTTAAAGCAGAGACGGTCGCGAGGGAAATCCCCAAAACCTTTTTTCGCAAACCTTCCACCAAAGTCAGGTCGGTATTAAAAGATTGCAAGCCCTAAGGGTTAATCCTTAGGAAAGCAAAAAAGAGCGTGTGATCATAAAATGCATCGAATGCATCTTGCGTTTTCTAGATGCAACGCAGGGCATTTACAAGTTCATCATTCACCAACGCCGGTCCTTTCAGGGGCCGGTTATTTTCATCTGTGCATCGCCGTTAGTCATGACTTTTTTTCTAATATTGAACATACCCACAAAAAGAAAAAAATCAATAGGAAACAACCTCGAAGGTATTATGTTTGCTGACGATCGGATCTCAATGCAAATCATCAATAAATTTTTGTAGAAATGAAATCACGTAAAGATCTCACGAAGAAATATAGTGCGAAGGAATTAGCGGATTCCTTTGTATTTCCTGGCAGTAAAAACGCACATGATGTGCAGGAGAGACTGGAATTGTTTCGCGGGTATCGCCGGAAAGCGAAGGCCAAAATGACTGTCAAAGCGAGATTAATGTCTCATCTCCTTCAATTAAGATTTCAGATCGAAGATTACCTGCAGAGTGATCATTTTTCCGAATCGCACACCTTTGCATTTTTCCTGAAGGAATATATTGCACGATTGAATAAGAGAAATAACGAATTTGCCGATGAGATTGATATGGATCCTTCGGAATTAAGCCAGATCATCAATCAGCATGGGGCGCCCAATCAAAAATTGATTATCCGGCTGGAGATTCACTCCAATAAAAATTTTCCCGCTTTGTTGTGGTTTAAGTTAATTGAGAAAGAAAAGGCGCATGCATTAGTGCATAATGAAGATTTGCGAAACGAGGAGCGAAAGCATGTGAAGCAGAAACTTGCATTTTCTTTGGTAAATTAAATGTGAAATTTTGCATGTATACATCAACGTGAGTCATCTGACTTATACTGATTCCTCAAATGATTCAATTCCTTATTCACAAATCTCCTGTACCGCTCCGACGCGAGCCAGCTGGCAATAATATTCGAAAAATCATTTTCTCTTTCGCCCGGCTCGTGATCCAGGAAATAAAAATGATCATGCTCGGACGATCTGCTTTCGTAGTAGCGGATAAATTCCAGGTGGTCGAGGTAAAAACGGTCGAGCTTCGAGAGCTCACTTTCAAAAAACAGGATCGCTTCCGGCGGATCCGTCGGACGAAAGATCAGCGTGTGGTATCTTTTTTTCAAAAAATCGGTTTCGGCATTAAAGGGCGGGAGGATATTTTTGAAAAAAGAAATTTCTTCCTGCTCCGTGACAAAACCTTCCGTTTCGACATATGTCCAGAGCCGGAATAATATCCGGGTGCAGACAGCAAAGCAGGCTTCGATGTCCTCCGCGTCGGGAAGCCCTTTTACCCGCTGGCGGGACAACTCCGCCTGCAGTGTCTGCATACATTCCTGTGCAAAAAGTTCGATCGGTGTCATGGTGCCGGTTTAAAAAAATGGGGAGGTAAGTAGACACAAACCTCCCTCACCACTTACTAAAACGATCCCGGAACACATGAATAACCCGGGATACTTTGCATATGAGAAAAGCGCTTATGTATTTCCGTTAGTCTGTTTTTTTTCAATCGCGGCGATCGCTTTGAGCGTTTTGATCACGGAGTCCGGCGTCACCGAAATCGAATCGATCCCTTCTTCCACGAGGAACTGCGCAAAATCCGGGAAGTCCGACGGGCCCTGCCCGCAGATGCCTACTTTTACTCCACAGGATTTCGCGTCACGGATCAAATTGCGCAGCATCTGTTTCACCGCCTCGTTACGTTCGTCATAGATATGCGCCACCAGCGACGAATCGCGGTCCAGCCCCAGCGTGAGTTGCGTCAGGTCATTCGACCCGATCGAAAAACCATCAATATGTTTTGCAAAATCTTTCGCGAGAATAATATTCGACGGGATCTCTGCCATGAGAAAAAGTTGCAGGTTGTTCGCGCCTTGTTTGAGTCCAAATTCCTCCATCACCGTTTTTACTTTTTTCAGTTCCTCCACCGTGCGGCAGAAGGGGATCATGACGGCGACATTGTCCAGACCGATCTCGTCACGTACCTGCCGGATTGCGCGGCATTCCATACCGAATGCTGCTTTATATTTTTCTGAATAATACCTCGACGCGCCACGCCAGCCGATCATCGGGTTTTCCTCCACCGGTTCAAAATGGTTGCCGCCTACAAGGTTGAAATATTCGTTGCTCTTAAAATCCGAAAAACGCACGATCACTTTTTCCGGGTAAAAGGCTGCCGCGATCCGCGCGATCCCGTAGGAAAGCTTGCGGATAAAAAAGTCTTCTTCGCTGGCAAAGCCTTTTATTTTTTCCTTGATGGTAGCGGATAATGTTGAGTCCCCGAGCGTATGATGAGACACTAACGCCAATGGGTGAACGCCGATATAATGGTTGATGATAAATTCTTCACGCGCGAGCCCGACACCTTTGTGCGGAAGGTGCGCGTACTGGAACGCCGATGCCGGTGACCCGACGTTCAGCATCATGGGCGTATTAATATGTGGCAGATCATCGAGCCTGGTTTCTGTTTTTGCAAACGGGACCGTGCCTTCGTAGACGATGCCTTCATCTCCTTCTGCACACGAGGCAGTGATCTGTTGACCCTCCGATAATATCTCGGTGGCATTTCCTGTTCCGACGATCGCCGGAACGCCCATCTCACGCGCGACGATGGCTGCATGGCAGGTTCGGCCGCCTTTGTTCGTGATAATGGCCGCCGCTTTTTTCATGATCGGTTCCCAGTCCGGATCGGTCATTTCGGTCACGAGCACATCGCCCGCACGGAACTCATGGCCCTCGGCCACGCGTTTATCGAGGGAATGCATGATGGACACTTTTCCGTGTGCGATGCGGTCTCCGACGGCGATTCCTTTGAGCAGTGTCTTTGCATTTGTACTTTGAATGCTGTATTCGGTGAGTGTGTTTTCTTTCTTCCGCGAGTGGATCGTCTCGGGTCTCGCCTGCACGATAAACAGTTCCCCCGAGAGGCCGTCCACTGCCCACTCGACATCCATCGGGCAGTGATGCTTTTTGACGCCAGAATAATAGGCCTCAATCTGGCAGACCCAGTGGGCGAGTTCCAGCACCTGTTTCTCTTCGAGGCAGAATCTTTGCTGCTGCGCGCGGTCACAGGGAATGACGCGCGTACGTTCATCCGGGTCGTCGCCATAGACCATCATCTTGTCTTTGAGTCCGAGTTTTTTTTCAATGATCGCGGCCTTGTCCTGCAGCAGCGCCGGTTTAAACACCAGGAATTCGTCCGGCGAGACCGATCCCTGCACCACCATTTCACCCAGGCCCCAGGAGCCGTTGATCAGCACCACGTCTTTGAACCCTGATTCGGTGTCGAGGGAGAAAGCGACACCGGACGCCCCGAGATCAGAGCGCACCATCTTTTGTACGCAGACCGAGAGGCCGGTCTCCATATGATCGTACCTGAAATTGTCCCGGTAACTGATCGCGCGGTCGGTAAACAGCGACGCAAAACAATTTCTCACGGCATCGATCAGCGCGGCTGCGCCGCGCACGTTGAGATAGGTTTCCTGCTGGCCCGCGAAGCTTGCGTCGGGCAGGTCTTCCGCCGTGGCAGACGAACGTACTGCGACATCCGTATTCGTTTGTCCATACCCGGTAGAGAGCCGCGCGTAGGCCGTAATGATCTGTTCACTGAGGTCATAGGGGAAACGGCTGTTGCGGATCAGCTGCCGGATCTCGAGACCCGCCCGCCGGAGCGATTCGATGTTGCCGTGGTCGATCGTCGAGATCAACCGTTTGATCTCCGGCTCGAGTTTATTCACGCGCATAAATTCGCGGTAGGCCGCGACCGTGATCACAAAACCACCGGGTATGCGGATACCCATGGGCGTGAGGGCGCGGATCATTTCGCCCAGCGACGCACTTTTGCCGCCGGCGATGGCTGTATCGGCGATACCGACTGATTGTAGGTTGAGAATGTATTCGTTTATTTTCATAAAAAAAGATTTCGAAAAAAAGAGAAGGGTAAGTAGATACAAACCCTTGACGGGACCGACTTGCCTCGGACCCCCATGTTAAAACTATCACGGTTCATACGCGCGCTGGAGCGGCGTATAATCAAGCAGACTGATATGCGTTGACAGGTAGGCGCTGGTGGCGTGCTGCGGCCGCATCAGGTCCGTTGATAAATATTTTTTATTGCTGTCGGGCAGGACCGTTACCACCGTGGCATCGCTGCCGAGTTGTTGCTTCAATTTGATCGCGCCCAGTACGTTCGCGCCGGAAGAAATGCCGACCGCGAGCCCCAGTTCCGCCGCCATTTTTTGCGCCATGATGATCGCATCGCCGTCTGACACGGATACGATCGGGTCCAGACAATTTAAATCAAGAATCGCCGGGATAAAATCATCGGATATTCCCTGGATCCTGTGGGTGCCCACTTTGTAGCCGGTCGAGAGCGTCGGGGATTCGACCGGTTCGAGCGGATGTATCCTGATCGCCGGGTTCTTTTTGCGGAGATAGGAAGCCATCCCCATCACGGTGCCGCCCGTGCCGACACCGGCGACAAAGGCATCAGGACAAAGGCCGGCGCCTTCGAGTTGTTCCCATATCTCGCGCGCGGTTGTTTTCGCATGTGCCTCCACGTTAGCCACGTTTTCAAACTGCTGCGGCAAAAAAATCGTGGGATCATTGCCCGCCATGGCCTCCGCGCGCGCGAGGCAACCCATAAAGCCACCGTCTTCTTTGGAGAGGGTGATGATACCGGCGCCAAGACTGCGGATGATGTCCATCCGTTCGCGGCTGAGCCAGTCCGGCATCAGGATCGTCACCGGGTGTCCCAGCGCACGGCCGATCGCGCTGAGGGAAATCCCGGTGTTGCCGCTGGTGGCCTCCACGATGCGGTGTCCCCGCTGGATCGTTCCTTCTGCGTACGCTTTTTGTAAAATATAAAGCGCCATCCGGTCCTTGATCGAACCAGTGAGGTTATAGTGTTCGCACTTGGCAAAAATCATTTGTGGCTTGCCGTTATACTGAAATAAAATCTCGATCATCGGTGTATTGCCGACGAGTTTCCAGAGATGCGCAAATTTTTTGGATATGTCAGGGCGGTGGCCGCTGACGGCGCGTACGTTTGTTCGGTGCATGGAAAAAAAGTTAGAACGATCGAATCGTGTAAGGAAAAATCAGGAAGTCGTAACGGGAAGGCAGTTAGCAATGCGAAACAACGGAGTCCTCGGCGAGTGCCTGCATCAGCAGGACGCATCCGCTCCGCTCGTCGTAAAATACTTTGTATGGATAATCAGGCCGCACGCCTTATTAAGACAACCAGGGAGGCGAAAGGTACTACCCGTTTCGAAAATTTATTTTGACAGTAGTACCTTTTCTGCGGACAGTTGTCTTACCTGGAGGAGGTTCCCCGTTCACGATGAAATCATTTGCATTCCTGCTCCGGATCGATATGTCGCTGGATACCCTGCGTGAGGTGATTCTTCTTTTGTCGTCGCGCAAGATCGTTATCGTGTTTATGGAAATGCATGCGACGGGTAACGGCGAGGCACAGATGCAGCTGCGTTGTGTGCTCGAACGGGACCGCGCGCGGCGGGTCTGGCACCTGCTGGAAAAAATCAACGGCGTGCTTGGTGTGGAAATGTTCGAGGGACAGGAAAACCGGCTATCTTTGCCGTTATCTAACGGAAATGCGCATACGTAAAAATGTCTTATTGTTTTTGACAGGCTTTCTTTTTTCCTTCGCGGGAAAGGCGCAACCTCCTGCCGGGCTGATGAAATTTTTTACCGCCGGTCAGGGAGAACGTATTGACAGCACGCAGCAGATCCCGCGGAAACTGGTTGCCCGCTATATCAAGGGTCCCAACTTCGATACAGTGAATTATGTGTCAGAGGTGAATCCCATTGACTTGTTTCAGAACCGCTATGGGTATTTCCTCCTCGTCAAAGTGAACTGTTCATCCGGTGGCGCCTGCGCCGATTTCTATCTCCTGGTGTTTAACCCGCAAGGGCAGTTTGTGGAGGAACGTTTGATTGGAAGCGACACGGGCGAAGAAAGTTTTCTGAATGCGTTTAGCTATACCCGGCTGTCCGATACGCTCGTGGCCACCCGTATTATCCGCTACCGGGATGATAACAACACGGGGGATACGGTCAGCAAACATACCCTGCACTTACAAATTCCTTTGGCACGTTCGAAGTAGTCCCTTTCTGGTTCCCGCGTGTCTATACCATAGATGAGAAAAATATTTTTGCTGGTTCTCCTATCTGGAACCCTGTCTGCACATGCCCAGTCTTTGTCGGACGCTAAATGGGTCACACCTTCCTGGAAGGACACGAATGCTGCCAGGATTCCTGTGTTTGACAAATCATTTTCCGTGGAAAAAAAAATCCGGGATGCGACACTTGCCATCACGGCGCATGGGATTTACGAAGCAACGCTGAATGGCCGGCGCATCGCCAACGCGTATTTTGCTCCGGGCTGGACTAACTATGACAAGCGTTTACAATACCAGCAGTACGATATCACAAAACTATTGTCTGCAAAAAACGACCTGCGCATAACCATCGCCGGTGGATGGTACTGGGGCGCGTTTGGTCATGACCTGATGATGAACCGGTATGGAGACGGTGCAGCCTTACTCTTGAATTTGACAATTTTTTTTGAAGATGGGACCACGCAGCAGTTCGTATCGGACGAAAGCTGGCGGTGCGGGACAGGACCGGTGCGGTATGCGGATTTTTATACCGGTGAAGTATTTGACGCGCGCGTGCAACCGGGCTCCTGGCAAAAAGTACAAGTAAAAAATTTCCCTCCCGTTGATCTGGTTGAAACTATCAATGAACCCGTGACACAAAATGAAAAATTTGTTCCGCGCAACATATTTCAGGATTCGACGCACCGGTACGTGATTGACTTCGGCCAGAACCTCGCCGGCTTTGTGCGGATCAAAGTGCATGGAAACAAAGGCGACACGATCCGGGTCGAACACGCGGAGATGCTGGACAAGCACGGACATTTTTTTACAGCCAATCTCCGTGATGCGAAGGCAACCGACATCTACATATTGAATGGCGACGGCACCGAAACACTCCAGCCGCATTTTACGTATCACGGTTTCCGGTATGCGCGCGTGACGGGATTCGTGCCTGCGAAAAATAATTGTTTGGCGGTGGCATTGCACAACGATCTCGCAACAGCGGGAACCTTCGCATGTTCGAACCCGTTATTAAACCAACTGCAGCGTAATATTACCTGGAGTCTCAATAGCAATTTCATGGACGTCCCGACCGACTGCCCGCAGCGCAGCGAGCGGCTCGGCTGGACCGGCGACGCGCAGGTGTTTGGTCAAACGGCGGCGTATAACCGAAACGTCCAAAAATTTTTTGCAAAATGGCTGGCGGATGTACGCACCGAGCAGGGCGTAGACGGCAGTGTGCCCGTCATGGTGCCCGATCTTTACCACCGCAGCGATTCGCTCAAACGCAGCTGCGCCGGCTGGGGCGATGCGGCGACCATTATTCCCTGGACCATGTTCCGGATGTATGGTGACACGCCGGCCCTCGCCAAGCAATACGAAAGCATGAAAGCTTGGGTCGGCTACATTGAAAATAACAGTCCCGGTTTGTTGTGGACAGCGCGGGGTTACGGCGACTGGTATGCGCCGGGCGATACGACAGCACTCGCCTATATCGACCAGTGCTTTTTCGCATACTCGACACAGTTAGTCATCAACGCTGCGTCGGTGTTGTCGAAAAAAGATGACAGCATCCGGTATGCGAAGCTGCTAACCGAAATCAAAAAAGCATTTCTCAAAAATGATATCGATGCGGACGGCAACGCCTTGTCTAATACACAAACCGCTTACGTTCTCGCGTTGCAGTTTGATATGCTCCCGGACAGTCTTGCGCAAAAAGCGATCGTGCATTTGGAAAATTTAGTGCATCAAAATGGCGATCGCCTCTCGACGGGTTTTTTAGGTACACCCTATTTGTTGCACGTGCTGTCAAAATATGGACGCACGAAACTCGCGTACACATTATTGAATCAGCAAACATGTCCATCCTGGCTGTACCCCATCACGCGTGGTGCGACGACCATCTGGGAACGATGGGATGCGATCCGGCCCGCGGACAGCAGCCTGCAGCAAACATCGTTCAATCATTATGCGTATGGTGCGGTCGGTGACTGGCTCTTTGGAATCATAGCAGGCATCACGCCGCTCGAACCCGGATTTAAAAAAATTAAAATTGCCCCGCAGCCCGGTGGCGGCTTGACGTGGGCGAAGGCCAGTTATATATCCTCATTTGGAAAAATTACGTCATGGTGGAACCTCAAAAAAAATAGGTGTACGTTGGCAGTTGATATACCTGCAAACACGAAGGCACTGGTCGTGATGCCGGATAAAAAAGAGTTTCATGTCGGGCCGGGTCATCATGTCTTTCGCGCACACGTTGAATGAACTGTTTCGAAAACCATCTTGTCCGGTATTGCAATGGGGTTGTCCGAATTTGTTACAAGGGCTTCGCCTGTTTTTGACGCCGTGTCTGATACTAAGCAGGTTAGGGGTATGGCACGCGCCTTGACATGCTGGCTGCACAAATGGATCACCATGAAAATAATGAAACTAATAGCGATTTGTCTGTTTGTAACCGTCGCCGCGATGGCGCAGCGGTTCCACGTCAGCTACCCCGCCTCCGTCTTCACCGGCCCTTTTACCGGCCACGTCATCCTCTATCTTTCTGCAACCTGCCGGGAGCCCAAAGACACGTTGTACAACCCGGTGTACGGCCGGATCGTGAAACGCATAAAGCCGGGTGAGCCGGTCGTATTTGATGACCGGGCAACCGCGCACCCGGCTCCGCTCAGCCGGCTGGAACGCGGTAGCTATTATGTGCAGGCGGTATGGGACAGGGATCTGGGCGGACGCAATATCGGAACCACTCCCGGTAACCTGTACAGTAAAACCGTCCAGGTTGCCTTTACGGAGGATAGCGCGCAGGTCACGACCCTGGTATGCGACCAGGTGGTGCCGCAACCCGTTTTTGTGAACAGCACCTATGTCAGGGAACTCAAAGCGCCCTCTGCCCTGCTGACAAAATTCTGGCACCGGCCGATGACCGTCGACGGGGTCGTGATACTGCCAAAAGAGTATGTCGGCGGGGTCACAAGGAGATTCCCCGTTGTGTTGATGATCGGAGGGTACGGGAGTGATTACCATCATTATTCCAAAGTAAACGGGGATACATCCGCATCTTTCCCGATGGATACGACCGCCTGTATTAAGGTGTACCTGGATGGAAATTGCCGGCTGGGACATTGCGTCTATGCCAATAGTGATAATATGGGGCCATGGGCCGACGCACTCACCAAAGAATTTATTCCCCTGCTTGAAAAAACATATCGCTGTAACGGCGCCATCCTGGCCAAGGGGCACAGCAGCGGCGGATGGGCCTGCCTGTGGCTGCAGATACATTATCCGGATTTATTGGCCGGGGTCAATGCCAGCGCCCCCGACCCGGTGGACTTCCGGTCCTGTGTCGGGGTGAATAAATATGCGCAGCAGCCCACGACAAACTATCAATATGACTATGAAGAAGTGATCTATCGCGGCGAGCAGGGAATTTCCTTTGACGCCGTGTATGGACCGCGCGATAAAAACGGATCGGTCAGGCGTTTATATGATTACACGACGGGTAAGATGCGACCGGATGTCCTGGAACACTGGAAGCAGTATGACATTTCGCTCTATCTCCGGAAGAATTGGGTCGCATTGAAAGACCACCTGCGTGATAAAATACGCATTTCGGTGGGTAACGAGGATACCTACTTGTTAAACCAACCTGTTCACCTTTTGGAAGAGGAGATGAAAAAGATACATGCCACGATCACCTTCGCGTACTACCCGGGAGATCATTGGACGGTCACTACGCCGGCATACCGGCACGACCAGGACCTGTGGCTCGAGGAAAAATACCTGGAGTGGCAGCAGCACGGAAAATAAAATTGTTGGTTCTTTTTTATTGCGCGGCGGGTATTTCCTACTTTAGCTAAGAGAAACTGTGTACCCATGCCGGATCCGCTAAACAATGAAAAGGAAATACTGCACCAGGTTGCTGCCGGGAGCGCGGAGGCATTTGCGACGCTGTTTAACCATTACCGCGCCAAGCTGTTTACCAATCTTTTCCACCTGACGAAATCCCGCGAGATCGCCGAAGATATCGTCCATGAAGTATTTCTAAAAATCTGGGCCGCTCGTGCGCAACTGAGCACGATTGACAATTTCAACGCCTATCTTCATACGATATCGCGTAACCTGGCCTATAACGGTTTCAAACGCGCAGCCAAAGAGACGCTGATCCTGGCAGAACTGCGCCGGGACCAATCCGCTTCGGGCCCGGTCACTGCTGCTACGCCGGCAACCCAGCTCATGTCCAAAGAAGTGCGGGCATTTATCCGCGAGACCGTGGACAGGCTGTCGCCACAACAAAAAACGATTTTCCTGATGAGCCGGGAGGAGGGGTTGAAGCACGAAGAGATCGCGCGGCGGCTGGGTATTTCTGTCTCGACCGTCAAAACACATATGGGGCTCGCGCTCAAATTCCTTCGCGACGAGATCAGTGGCGCCTATGGACCGTCCGCGATAGCGATTTTTGTCATCTTTCACTTGTATACATGACCGGGCGTCGTTGCCACCGGTCGAACCTTATTTTTTGAATTGACCTCCTCCTATTTTTTATTTCGATAGTCTACATATAGTATGCACGAACGATTGTCATATTTATTTGAACGCTGGTTGTCGGGTGAGACAACCGCCGCGGAGCAGGAGGAGCTGGCAGCGCTGGCAATGGAGCCGTCGAACCACGAGGATGTTCAACAACTCGTTGACCGGTCCTGGAACCAGACCGGCGAAGAGTTCGACATCGGAGAAGATCGCGCACGAGAAATTCTTTTCGAAATCGCGGGAACACAAAGAAAAAGAAATCAGGGTTTGGTCATCCGTATCCGGCGCATCACTGTGGCGGCATCTATCGTCGCGTGCGTTGCAATCGGCGGCTATTTTGTTTTCTGGCATCATCCAATCAATTCGTCCGGAGTCGCTATGCATGATGTAAAAGCCCCGGACCGAAACCGCGCGACCATCACGCTGTCCAACGGGCAAAAAATTTTCTTAGACAGCGCGGCAAACGGCGTGTTGGCGAAACAAAATAATACCGCCATCATGAAATCCGAAGATGGCAGGATCGCGTACAACGCAGATAACAAATTGAACAACGCGCCGAACGTCACGGTTGCGCTCAATACACTCACCAATCCGCGGGGATCCAAAGTGATTGATATCACACTCAGTGACGGCTCACGGATATGGTTAAACGCTGCTTCATCGATTACCTACCCATCTTCATTTATGGGTGACCGTGAGGTGACGCTTACCGGTGAGGCTTACTTCGCCGTGGCACATGATACACGTCATCCGTTCCGGGTCAAAGTCGGCAGTGAGATTGTCGAAGATATCGGAACAGAATTCAACATCAACGCATACAAAGACGAGCCTGCAATGCAGACAACGCTGGTACAGGGCGCTGTTAAAATAACTGTTGATAAAGAAAATAAAATGTTGAAACCGGGACAGCAGGCTGCCGTCAATTCAAATCGCGCTATTGCGGTGAGCGATGCGGTGGATCTCGACCAGGTGACAGCGTGGAAAAATGGATATTTCTATTTCAAGTCAAGTGACATACAATCCATCATGCGACAGGTGTCCAGGTGGTACGATGTGGACGTGCAATATGAAGGAGCCATACCTGCGGGACATTACAACGGCAAACCACCCCGAAATATCGGCGCGGCGGAAATGCTGAAAGTGGTCGAGTATAGCGGCGTAAAAATAAAAATCGAAGGAAAGAAAATAACTGTATTGCAATAATAATCCTGCCCTGGGTCACTTCAGAAAAAACCGCCTCGGAGGCAACCGAAGCGGCGGATAGCCTGGGCTGACCCCATAACAAACAATTGTTCGAGGACTGCTCATTATTTCATCAACCCAAAACTTAAGACAAAGTTATGCTATTCAATGTGGATTGGAGCAAACGGCGACTGCTCCGGAAACTGTTTCTCACTATGAAACTGACTGCTGTTATTTTTCTCTCGGCGTGTTTGTCCGTCAGTGCTGCGGGCCTGGGCCAGAAAGTTACGCTCTCGGAAAAGAACGCACGGCTCGACAGCATTTTTCACCTGATCGAAAAACAAACGGGATATTCATTTTATTACAAGGTTGAACTGCTCGCCAACACAAAACCGGTTGACATCCAGGTCCAGGATGCCTCATTGGATGAAACCTTACAGAAATTATTTACCAATGAAGCACTGGTGTATACGATCGTTGACCGGGTCATTGTCGTCAAGGAAAAATCGCCGTCCGATCCTGCGGGGGATGTAAATCAGAACGTACCGCCCCATGAGGTCCGCGGTCATGTGACCACCGCGAAGGGAATCCCGCTGGCCGGTGCAAACGTGATCATCAAACGGACCAAAAAAGGGACCCAGACCAATGTCCGGGGTGAGTTCACGCTGGCCAATGTCTATCCCGACGATATCCTGACGATTAGTTTTATTGGCTACAAGACGCAGATCGTGAAAGTGTCTGGCGGCGTCGAGTTTCCGATCGTGATGGCCGAAGCCACGGATGAACTGGATAAAGTGGTGGTGCAGGCATATGGAACAACGACCCAACGATTTAATACAGGCAATATCGGCACCGTGACGGCCGCAGAAATCGAGCGGCACCCGGTGATGAACCCATTGGAGGCGCTACAGGGCAGGGTCCCGAATGTGATTGTGTCGACGGACAACGGGTATGCCAGTGCGCCTGTCAGAGTGGAGATCCGGGGACGGTCCGTGATCGACGGCAGCCAGCCGTCGGAGCCGTTGTATATCGTGGACGGGGTGCCGTTGACCGTACTCAATCTGAACGGAGACAGTTATGCCAGCGGTTCGACGGGGTTTACGCAGGGCGGACTGAGTGGCCCGGCTGCCGGTCAGAGCCCGTTTTTTAGTATCAATCCAAACGATATCGAGAGTATCACGGTGCTGAAGGATGCTGATGCCACGGCGATTTACGGATCGCGGGGGGCGAACGGGGTGATCATTGTCACGACCAAGAGCGGCAAACCGGGCAAAGCCAAATTCGACCTGAACGTATACCATGGAGCCAGCGTGGCGACGGGGCGATACGGGCTCCTGAATACGCAGCAATACCTTGCGATGCGGCGGGAGGCGTTTAAAAACGACCAGGCCGTGTATGGGGTCGTCCCCGGGTTCACGGTACCCGATGCGGGTAATGCTTACGACATGGTGGTCTGGGACACGACGCGTTATACGGACTTCCAAAAGCTGTATTGGAGCGGGACGGGACAAATCACTGACCTGGACATGAGTCTTTCCGGCGGTGACCGGCAAAATACATTCCGCATCGGGGGGTCTTATGTAAACCAGAAAGAAATAACCAGCCGCGGCGGCGGAAACCAGCGCGGATCGGTGCAATTCAATTATGCTCACAAAAGCGTGGACCAGCGGTTTGCGGTGTCCCTGACGACTATGTATACCTATGTGTCGGTAGACTTGATCAACGTGGGCGGCAGCGTACTGGAAGCCCCTGACGCGCCCGCGGTATTTAACTCCGAAGGTACGCTGAACTGGGCGGGCTGGGCGCCGAATACCGGCGGCCTGGCGCCCTTTGCCAACCTTTACCAGCCATATAACGGAAAAACGGGGTTCCTGAATAGTTCCCTGAATGTGCAATATGAGATCCTTAAAGGTTTCACTTTCTCGACCCGCGTGGGCTATAGCACCAGCCACTTGTCGAATATGTACCTGACACCTATCATTTCCCAGAATCCGATCAACGCGAACCCGACGGGGACGTCACAGTTCAGCAATTCGAACAGTTATAATACCGTGGCAGAGCCCCAGCTGGAATATAAGACATTGCTCGGTAAAGGCAAATTGAGCATTTTGGCGGGTGCTTCCAGGTCGGCCGCTTATAGTGATGGCAGCAGCTCCACCGGATATGGGTACCAAAATGACAACCTGTTGCGTTCGCTGGTGAATGCCCCCATTAAAACGGCCAGCAATGGTTCCGCGCAATACAGTTATGGCGGCCTGTTCGCGAGATTCAATTATAACCTGGGAGATGAACTGATTGTGAATCTGTCAGCCAGGCGGGACGGTTCAACCAGGTTCGGCCCCGGCAAACAATATGG
>Ga0163162_10003090_pt1 | contig 15900 bp, 9 predicted proteins | sample S55metaG_FD_115310 | JGI IMG/M metagenome (GOLD analysis project Ga0163162, IMG submission 115310) | Switchgrass rhizosphere microbial communities from Kellogg Biological Station, Michigan, USA - S5-5 metaG | ecosystem: Host-associated > Plants > Roots > Rhizosphere > Soil | place: USA: Michigan...
AAAGCGGCCCAGGAATTCCAAAGCAACCGTTTTGGTTGCCACGGTTGGACAAACTTGAGCTGCTCAGGAAAACGCTTGGGATCGGCAGCCGCACGAAAAGCTTCTGCGGCCAAAATCGCCGATGCGGTGTGATGTCCGTGCGTGTCGCGATCGTCAGTCGGGAAACGAGTCACGACCAAATCGGGGCGAAAACTTCGGATCACCCAAACAACGTCGGCGAGGATTTTTTCCCGGTCCCAGATGCGCAACGTTTCCTCGGGCGACTTGGAAAAACCAAAATCGTTCGCGCGGGTGAAAAATTGTCGGCCATGATCGATGCGCCGCGCGGCAAGTAATTCCTGGGTGCGAATGACGCCGAGCTGGTCGCGTAACTCCGGCCCAATCAAATTCTGGCCACCATCCCCGCGCGTGAGCGAAAGGTAAGCGGCATCGAAAAGAGCTCCATTCGCCCAGTAGGAAATCAGCCGCGTGTTCTCATCATCAGGATGCGCCGCGATGTAGAGAACGCGACCGAGCACATTCAGCTTCTCCAGTGCGAGACGAATCTGGGCCGAGTCCATCGAAGGCGGTGGTTCGGTGGCGCGCGCCGAGCCGGTGAGACTAACGAGCGCGAGAAATGCCGCCACGAAAGAGCGCGAAACCGGAATCATGAACGGTGGCGAAAGACCAGCCCGGCGCGCGATTGTTAGCGCAAACCGTCGATGAGCAGCTGGCTGTTGCGGATCGCGGTTTCGTCCGGAGTCTTCCCGGCTTTCAAGACCTCAATCGACTTTTCGGCTGCGGCTTTGGCGGCATCCTTGTGGCCGAGCTTGGCTTCGATCTGCGCCTTCTTGTAGTAGGAGGCGTAAAAATCCGACCGCTTCGCGATTGCCTGATCGACCCACTTTAAGGCCTGGTTCAAATCTTTGTCGTGTTCGTAGTAAAAGCTGGCGGCTTGATAATAGAAGCGCGCGTCAGCGGAATTCGAATCTTTCAACGCCGTCGCGATCTCTGCGTTCACTTTTTCGACCGTGTTGGTTGCCAATTCCACCGGCACGCGCGTCTTGTCCCATTCCAAGGCGATGGTGGCGCCATCGTCTCGCAAATTTTCGAAACTGATTGTGAATGATTCCACTGGGTTGGCGAGGATGGTCGGCTTGACGGTCACGCGGAGCGCGTCAGTGTCTGATTTGTAGTCATAGGCGCCCCACCCTTTCGTGTCTTTGGAAAGGATGATGGTCCATTCGTTTTCCGTCGGAAGGGTGTAGAAGGCGTATTCGCCCGCGGGCACATCTTTACCGCCGATTTTGACTGCGTCGCTGAACTTGATTTTGGTCGAAGCGTTCGCGCCTGTGCGCCAGACTTTTCCGTAAGGCACCAAACCGCCGAAAATCTCGCGGCCGCGCACGTTCGGGCGCGAATAGTCAATTTCCACATCCGTCAGGCCAACGCGTTGTTTGACATTGGAGTGCTGGCTCGCATCGGGGAATTCGAATTTCTCCCCGGCGGCGCGAAGGTCGCAGTTCGACACGAGTAAGGCGAGGATGGGCAAAAGACGAAGGCCGGAAACGAAAGATGAATGCATAAGGAAAGGACGGATTTGAATTTGGCGGCTCGTGAAGGTCTGGCCAGTTGCCTTTTAGACGATACGAAGACAGGCACGGAGTCAAATCCAGCCCGCGCTTTGCGCGGCGACGAGCAGTTATTGCACCGTTGCCCGGGTTTGGACGACTGCATCTTTCCCGCACAGGTACACTGACGAGCTGACCTTCAAACTTCGGTGGTGAGTGCGCTCATGGCGGATGCCAACGCAAACGGTATGGCTTCGTTCCGCCTGCAGGCGGGAGCTTCGCGATCGTCATGGCACTGCCGGTCAGCCTCAATGGCAGGTGCAATATCAGCACTTTATCATTGAATTGATCTGCCGGGCTGAGTAAAGGTTCCCCTCACCGGTAAGAACCTAACGATGACGGCCTTCTCCGAAGGTCAACGGACACTACCTGCTTAATGGGGTCTGGCTGCCGGAACCCCACACGGTCTCCCTCGATCAACCACGGCGCCACCCGCTAGTAACGTCGTCATCCCAAATTGTCCGATAACCCCTCTGCCAAAGCGCTTTCGCCAACCCAGACCTTGAGCGCGATTAGGAGCCTGACGACGATTACCGGCAATGGTGACCAGAATATCATCAAAAATTAACCGTAATATTCAGAGCTCACTGACGCTCAACGAAACGGCATACGACACGCTTCTCATCATACCGGATGTTGCCCGGCCGAATCGCGCTGTCCCCGCTAAAGTCGCGAATTAGGGCAGGGCCGAGAGATCAAGGAATTTCCCGCGCCGGAGTTTGTCGTTTATGATGCGTTCTATGCCGAATGCCTGCGATGGACCGGTTATTCTGCCTACTGCAGCGACGCTTCGCAGTCAATGAAAAAGACGGGCGCGCTCTCGGATTTTCTCGGCCTGCGGCGTAATCTCGTCATTCTGCTCATCGCGATTTTCGCGATCGGCACCGGAGAGGAATTGTGGATGCGTTTCATCCCGAAATATCTTCAGGCGCTCGGGGCAACCGTCTTCATCATCGGCACTTTCGATGCGATCCGGACTTTGCTCGGTGCGATCTACGCTTATCCGGGCGGGTTGGCAGTTGATCGCTGGGGATTTCGGCGTGCCTTCATTGCCTTCAATCTCCTATCGATTGTCGGCTACGCGATCGTGCTACTCCTCCCGCATTGGGGCGCGGTGCTTTGCGGAATGTTTCTGTTCCTTTCCTGGACCTGCTTCTCGCTTCCGGCCACGTTCTCCCTCATCGCCGAAACCCTCGAGGCTAATCGACACTCGATGGGAATCGGGATGCAGTCGGTAATCAAACGATTGCCGATCATGATCGCGCCCTTTCTCGGAGGTGTGCTGATCGATCGCTTTGGCACGGTCAACGGCGTGCGGATCGGTTTGTTGGTTTCGATCCTGCTCTCGACCGCGACAATTGCCGTCCAGCGGCAGCTGCGGAGCGTGGCGCCTGTCGCTTCAACGATACCGGAGCGCTGGACCTTTTGGCACAGCCTAACAAACTTCAATTCGCCGCTACGCCGCCTCCTCCTGAGTGATATCCTTATCCGTTTTTGCGAAAGGATTCCCTTCGCCTGGATCGTGATCTACGCGATGGACTACCTCGGAGCGGACGCGAAACAAGTCGGGCTGCTGACCACGATCGAGATGGTGTCCGCGACGCTGTGCATCATCCCGGCCTCACATTTCGCCGACAAATACGGACGCGAACCGTTCGTTTTCGTCACCTTTATCATGTTCACTCTCTTCCCGCTCGCGCTTTGGTATTCGAGCAGTTTCGCAATGCTTGTCCTGGCCTTCGCGATTCGCGGATTGAAGGAATTTGGGGACACATCGCGAAAGGCGCTCATTATCGGCTACTGCGATCCGCGGCGGCGTGGCCAAATGATCGGCGCCTATTACCTGGTGCGCGATCTTCTGGTCAGCAGCGGGGCACTTCTCGGCGCATGGCTTTGGAAATCCGGACCCGAGGCGAACTTCCTGACGGCGACTATCCTTGGCGCAATCGGCACAATCTACTATGCGATCGCCATACGCGCCCGCGAGCCGGCGGGACGACGTCCGGCCTAGAAGGAAGACCTGGAGCCTAGGGGATTCGAACCCCTGACCTCCTCAATGCCATTGAGGCGCTCTACCAACTGAGCTAAGACCCCGCGGGAGGGACTCGATTTTCGGGTGGGTGTTGCGGTTTTGCAACGAGGAATTTGCCCCGCCGCCCTCCTGACGAGCGATCAGGAAGATCTCAAAGAGCGGTCAATGGAATTCGACGCTTTTGAAGTTGAACCGGAGACTGGAGTCGTTTTCTATTTTCAGAACCGTCCAAATGGCCACTTGCATGGCCAGCAGGGCGAGTTCGACGACTGGCGCTTGCGACTGCAAACTCGGACTAGCCGACTCCCTGTTACGCTTTGACAGCGGCCTCAAACCCGCGACGCGACAAAGACGGCTGGCTATCACCTTCTTCGCAGTTTGCCGATTTGTTCGGAAGAACAACGAGAAAGCCACTCTCGCTTTCATAACCCTCAGGAGCATTTCGCACCTCTCGCACCAAAACAATGGTGGAGGTAGCCACGAGGGCGATGAAGCTTATCGCCAAAATCATCCATTTTATGTAGCAAGTATCGTGCCTTCATGACCTTGCGAGGGCACGCACTCAATTCCTTGGCTCTGAGTGTAAAAATCCGCTGCACTTATGTCAGGACCCGGACCTGCGGGGCCTGACCGAAACGAACGCCGTTCAGCCCTCGGTTCGCTGCTTTCTCAAGCTTAGAAAATGTGCAAACCCGGGAAACCGTTTGGTGGAGTGGGAGACGATAGTGGCGGAGTGCGCGAGAACATCATGGTTCCACGAACGCAATTTCTAATATATGAAACTGAATCCGATGGATCCTCGGTTTCGCGAGTAGGCCGAGGCTGGAATATCTGAAATAACGTCAGAATGATCAAAATTGAGGTTTGTCGTCCAGCGTCGATTGATTTGATACGAGAGCCCGGCGGAGACGGCTAACGAGTCTTCCGAAAAGTCTCCGGACGGGCCGTCGATCAGATTTGGCTGCGCATTTTCATCATGATGGTAGTCGAAGCTTAGCGTCGATCTGATCCGGGCAGTGAAGCCATAAATGAGTTGCAAACCCGTGCGAAATGTCGTGCGACTCGCAGCTGTTTGCAGCCCGGTTTCTTCCACCGAATAAGAAGTAGTGAGTCTGAGCGTCGCATCCCGGCCTGCCATGTAATCGAGCGATCCTTCGAAGTGCGGGTCGGTTGTATCGCCAGATAATTCCATATGGCGAAACGTCGCGCCGCTTCTAAATCCGACCTTGAGCCGCCTGCTCAGTTGCGCATCCAGTCCACCGAGAATGAAATTCGTGTCGGAGTCCCGCGGCGCCGTGACATAGTCGATTGTTTCGAAGCGATATTCAGCGACCACTAACACCGTGGGTGACCATTGATAACGCAATTGCTCCCCAAAAGTGTGTTCCTGGCGATCAGTCACCGCCGCGGTATTGGTATCGTCGTAACGGACCAGCCGAAACGAATAACTGCTGACGGACGACCAATCTCGCGACAGCTCGTAAGTCGCAGAAAGCGTATCGTTCGCGTGAAAGAAACTGCCCGCCCGGGCACTTGGGCCAACGTCCGAACCAAAGTCGGGTTCTGCCTGGTACCCCCCGTCGAGCTCCAGGTTCAAGCTTAATCGACGGGATACCGCATAATTGAATGTTAGGTTGAGGAAGCCGTCGTAATCCGTTTGCTCCGGATAAACAACAGCCCCGCCGCCGGCAACGATGCTCAAACCTATGGCTTCCCTTGCGAGCGCGTAGGAAAGCGAAAGGCGCCCGCTTGTGAAAAAGGATCCTTCTTCCTTAGCTGTCGCGCGAAAGTTATCATCGTAGCCTTCAGCGACGCTTGTATAAATTTGCAACGGAAGGGACGACAGCGATGTCGTTGGGACCGAGAGCACTTTGTCCCGCGTTACAATTTCAATTACAGGCTCTCCCACTTGAGCGCGCAGCATCTGCCAAGGGAGGACCATCGCAAATCCTGCGATTAACCCCAAACTACTCGACTTGACCCATTTGGAGGATATCACTCGGACAGCAGAAAACAGGTTGGGCCAACTTTGAAAGCTCCGCTTGGCAAAAACTCTGCTTCGCTCAAAAATTGAACAATCTCCCATCGGCTCCATGCGTTTTGGTAGTAGCGAACTGCTCGAGTCATCGCAAGCTAAAATGGCAGCAAAAAGGTCCGCTCCCTTTCGAAAACAGACCACTCTGGGTGATTGCTTTGTGATAGAGTTAGCCTAGGTTATACGATTCGCAGTCGCCGGCGCAGCAGTCCCATTCCGACTAACGCCGTACCAAGCATTACAACGGTCGAGCCACCATCCGGCATTGTAAACCGGCGCAAATCAACCGTGCCTCAACGAAACCGCTGAGCCAAATTCTGGGGCGGCCGCCTGAAGGGCGCAGATTGTTAACATTGGGTCTTCCTGACATTTTTGCCACATGGTAAATGCCAAGATGGATCTTTGTGCAAATCGTAAAGTTTGCCGACGCCTCGTCTTCTGTTGACGTCCTAATGGCGTTCTTGCAGTTTCGCGACGGTTTCCTTCGCCTGGACTGAAAGTGGCGTGGCCAAGCCGGCAGACAACGAACGTTTGAGAATCTCCAAGCCCACCGTGGGATGGCCCGCCCCCACATGCGCCATTCCCAAAAAATAGAGATTCTCGGAATCGGCGGACTGGATTCGATCGCTCTGCTCCAGGAATTGAATCGCAGAACGGTAATCCTTCCGCTCGTAACTAATCCTACCCAGTATAGAGCTGATTTCGGGATCGCCCGGTAGTTTCTCACGGGCATCCATCGCCAATGCGTACGCCTGGTCCAAATTCTGAGGATCCTGCGAATAAAGAACAGCAAGGCGTTTCTTGGCAGGCGCAAATTCAGGGTACCTGCGCAGTATGCTCTGGTAGATATCGGCAGCTTTGGCTGGCTCATGATGATATTTTTCGAGATCCGCTTCGATCATGAGTGCCGGGACATAGTCTGATCTCGCCCGCAAAACCCCTCTTACAGTGGCTTCGGCTGCCTCAACTGCCTCGCGTGTTTCCGCCATGGAAGTCATCGCAAGAAACGTCTTTGCGTCTTCGCCCTGGGTTGAATTTGGATTAGCCTCGAGCACCTTTTGCATCGCTTGCCGTGATTCGGGTACATTACCCAGCGCATAGGCGGCCCACGCAAGGCTATGGAAAACGTCCGAGTTAGTGGGCTGCTGGCGTGCTGCCTCTCGCAGCAAACTGAAGGCCCAACTGTAGTTGCCGGCCTTGTAGGCCAGTTGCGCTACCAAGTACGATACCTCTTGGTCTGCCGGGGCAAGTTGCCTCGCCGCTTTGGCCATGGCCAGACCTTTCTCGACGTCATGGAGCGGACCGGCGTAAAGCTTCGCCAGTTGAAAGGTTGCCGAACTTAGCTTGGGATTCACCTTCAAAGCCCGCTCATAGGCTACGGCGGCTTTCTCTGGCGCCGATCCGTCTTCGTAAGCCCGTCCTAAACGGCCGAGGATGACTACGTCGTCCGGAAACTCTTGTGCAAGTCTCTCCAGCTCCGACGGGGATATAGCTTTCGATTGTTCCGAGTCATCCCCCAGCAATCCGAGCCGCCGTTCGGCCTCTGCTTTACCTGGAAAATCGACCGTCGCCTGAGTAGCCCGCTTTAGCGCCGTTCGCGCTGCGTCGGCCTGACCCATCATGTAGTTCGCCATTCCAAGATGAAACTGCAACTCCGGATTCTCTGGCAACTTGACGGCGCTTTCCTCGAAAAGGTGAAGCGCCTGTTGATAATCGCCTCGCTGATAATCGATCCAGCCCAGCGTGTCAGCCACCGACGGGTCGGCCGGTCGCAAACCGCGCGCCTTCTGCGCCAGAGCCAGAGCCTTGTCGGGTTCATTGAAATGCTCGGAATAAAGGTAGGCGAGATTGTTCAAAGCGGGGGCGTGATCCGGTCGCAAGCTTAAGAGCCGTTCGTATGCCTCTCGCGCTTTGGAGTAGTTCTTCGCCTGTTGGTACGTCAGAGCGATTAGCGTCAGAGCATTCACGTCCTCGGGGCTCTTTTTTAACACCTCCTCCAGTTCATGAGTCGCATCCGAAAGTTTGCCCGACGAGAGGTAAACAGAGACAAGCAGGTCGAATGCGGGCGTGAGCGAGGGATCGCGTTGAATAGCCTTCTTCAATGCAACTTCAGCAGCGCTCCAGTTTTTTTGAGCTGCCTCGACTCTCGCTTCCATGTAGTAAGAAACGGCTGAGTTGGGATTCTTGGTCAACTGATCCCGGACCAGTTGCGACGCCAAATCGTAACGCTTTTGCTCTAGATTCAAACCTAAGAGTGCGTTCACCTGACTGGGATCATTCGGCGCCAGTTCGACGGCCTTTTCGTACGATTTTCGCGCCTCCTCCACTTTGTTTTGCTGTTGCTGAACCGATCCTAGGAAGCTATATACTTCAGCACTATCAGGACTAAGGTGACTCTGCTCCCGGGCGATGCCGGCGGCATCGTCGAGGCGACCCGCGGCCCGATAGGCATTAGCCAGCAATAGCTGGGCGGGCCGCAAGTCCGGACGTTCCTGCAGGAGGCGTTCGAGCGCGCTGACTGCTACAGGCGGATGCCCGGCTTGAAGATTAACCTGCGCCCAAAGAAGAACGGCATCGGCAAAATCGGGATTCGCTCGCACGATTCGGTCCAGGATGGCGGTTGCCTTTGGCAGATCCTTGCTCTGTAAGTAGGCGCGGGCGAGTTGAAATTCGACCCCCGCGGCGCGCGGGTAGGTCTTGTTGCAACGTTCCAAGGTCTCGATCGACTTTCGAGTCTCACCTTTGGCCAAAAGCGCCTGGCCTTGCAACACTCGAGCCCAAAGATTCTCACCGTCCCGACTAAAGACGTTTTCCAGAACTGAGAGTGCCTTATCGTATTCTTTGTTGGAAAACGCGATTTGCGCGAGCAAAGTCCAGGCCGGCAGTAGATCCGGAGTTCTCTTAGTCTCGTCGGCGAGAAATTTTGCGCCCGCCTCGCCCCGACCCATACCCACCAAAAAATCGGCGTATTGGATTCGTGCGGCCGCCCGCGCTGGGGAAAGCTCAGCGGCAAGCTTAAACTGCTCCTCGGCAAGTGGCATTTGCTTCTGCAATACGTAAAGGGCAGCAAAGGTAGAGTGCGCGGCAACGGACTTTGGCTCCAGAATTACTGCCCGATCCAGGGCCTCGCGCGCACCCGCAAAGTCCTTGTCATGAAGTGCAAGAGTGGCCGCGGCCACGTGATAGTCAGCAATCCTTTTGTCTCGAAAACTTTTTAACGCCTGCCTCGCAGCCTCAACCTCCTTAGGGGATCGCGCAAATTGCGTCACCAAGAGCAAAGCTTCACCAGAATCGGGAGATCCCTGCAGCGCATCGCCAGCTTCCTTCTCCGCTTCGGCAGCCTGAGCCAGGTCACCGTAGCACCGCGCAAGCCTTAGTCTGTTGCTCAGATCTCGCGGCGTCGTCTCTCGCGTCCGCAGGAGAAACGGCATCGCGCGCAGGGGCGCACCCTGCTCAAACCAAATCTGGCCCAACCGAGCGATGGCCGCTTCGTTTCCCGGTTCCAACCGCAGAACAGCCAAATAATGGATCTTCGCCACATCATATTGACCGCCATCAAAAGCCTGCTCCGCTCGCGCGAGAAGTCTGGTTTGCTTGGCCGCGCGCGAACAACTGCTGGTAGAAAATGCAACAAAAAGAAGCAGCGCGCCTAGAACCAAAGGAAAAGGGCTTCTCATCGATGTCGGAAATAGTCTCGCTCTCATCAAAGCCACGTTTCCTGGGCTACACAACCAATCCGCATTGGTTCTATTCTCTCGGGATATCAAGCTTTTCCATCAACTCGTAAAGAGTTGGGCGGCTAATTCCGAGTTCGGCCGCGGCCGCGGCGATCTTTCCGCGGTGCCGCTTTAAAGCGTGCTGCACGATTTCCTTTTCCACGGACTCGCGCGCTTCCCTGAGGGTGACATTCGATCCAAGCTCCACGCCTATCAATTCCAGGTCAGCCGCGGTGAGTCGCTTGCTATCAGCCATAATCACTGCGCGTTTTACCCGGTTTTGCAGCTCGCGAACATTGCCCGCCCAGTGGTGCCGGTAAAGAGCGCGGACGGCATCTGGAGCGAACGTCAATTTTCTCTTGTTGTTTTGCGCCGCATAGCGCCGTAAAAACTCTTCTGCCAGCAGCAGAATATCATCACCGCGGTTTCGCAATGGCGGCAGATGAATCACGACTACGGCAAGCCTAAAATACAGATCTTCGCGAAACTTCCCGTTCGCGATCGCCTGCTTCAAATCTGAATTGGTGGCAGCGATGACCCGGGTGTCAATTTGGATCTCCTGCCGTCCGCCTACGCGCTGAAAGCGTTGTTCCTGGAGGAAGCGAAGGAGCTTTACCTGCAAGGTGGCGGGAAGCTCCCCGATCTCATCCAAGAGAAGCGTGCCTTGAGCGGCTGTCTCGATGAGGCCGACCCGTTGCATATGGGCGCCTGTGAAAGCTCCCTTTTCGTGACCGAATAGCTCACTTTCAAGAAGGTTTTCCGGGATACCGTTACAATTAATTGCGACAAATGGTTTCTCCTTGCGGGGACTGCGCTGATGAATGGCTAACGCCGCAACTTCCTTGCCCGTTCCGCTTTCGCCGAGAAGCAAAACCGACGCGTCAGTAACCGCCACTTTCCGAATCTGGGCAAACATCGCTTCCATCTGAGCACTCGAACCAATTAGCTGTTCGAAGCTGTTTGACGGCGTATTCTTTCTTAACTCCTGATACTCTTGTTCGAGCTGCACGACATAGATGCAGCGCCGCAGCAAGAGCTTTAGCTCGTCCATCTCTATCGGCTTACATAGAAAATCATAAGCACCGCCGCCGACAGCCTCAATCGCATTCTGCTTTTCACTTTGACCGGACAATATGATAACCTTCGCGACCGGGTTGATCGAAAGCAATTCATCAAGTGTGGCCAGACCTTCGGTGGTATCGTTAGGCTGCGGCGGAAGACCGAGGTCGAGTAAGGTCGCGGCTGGTTGTTTTTCTCTAAAACTCCGGACGGCCTCGTTCCGGTCGCCCGATACCACCACCTCGTAATCCTCGCTGAGGGCCCACTTGATTTGCGTGCGGATCTCTTCATCGTCGTCCACAATGAGCAACTTCGGTTTCATTGTGGGCAGACCTTGAGGGGCAGCAGAACGCGAAATGTGGTTCCAACGCCCGGCTCGCTCGTTACCGACATTCTTCCATGGTGGGCTTCCACGATAATTTTCGATTGGAACATGCCGATCCCAAGACCCTTCTTTTTTGTGGTTTGGAAAGGCCGGAAAAGTGACTCGCCGACAAAACGCGCACTCATCCCACAACCATTGTCGGCGACGACTAAAGAGGCCCAATCATCCTGGTAACCCGTTTCGACCACCACCCGGCCGCCATCTCCAGTTGCATCGCACGCATTCAGGAGCAGGTTATCGATAACACTCTGTAATTGCTCCTTGTCTGCTGTGACCGTGGGAAGTGGTTCAAGCTTTCTGACCCACTGGATATCGCGACTACCGTTTAGATTTCGTATGGACTCAATGACAATCGAGTTCAAATCGAACTGCGTAAACGCAAGATCGCGCTGCGGCCGGAGCGAGCCCGCACGGCTAACAAGTTGATTGATGCGATCGACCGTGCTCCGGATCCCGCGGATTGCGTCTTCCCGAAAAGCCGGATCTGCAAAATGCACCGGCAGGTTTGTCAGCATAAGACTTAGCGTGGACGCCGCGTTTTTGAGATCGTGAACAAAAAAGGTCGTCACTTGTTGCAATGCGGCAAGTTCCTTCCGAGCCATGATCTCCGCGGTGAGGCGAAGTCCAAGTAAAGTCGCCCCTATCTGATCCCCAATACAGTCGAGAAGATTGAGTTCCTCCGCAGAATAGGGCGCGCCATTCACTCGGTCGGCCAAAAATGCGACTCCCAGGCAATTGTCATGCGTTCGCAGAGGCAAACAGATCCGATGCCCTCCTTTCCGAAACTTCGCGGAGCAGAGCGAAGATAGCGGCTTCACCCACTCCTCCTTCACCGCATCGAGATCGACCGATCGACGCAGCCTGTCGAGCAGGGCAGGGTTCGCTCGAATCGAAAGCCAATCAGGCCTGGCTTGATCGGTTTCGCTCGTTCGACCTAGGGTCGAAGCTTCAGGAAGAAATATGCCGTTTTGTTCGTCAACGAGCCAAATGGAGACCGACAACGCGCCGAAGGTCTCGGAAAGTAAGGTTGACGCCGCCTTGCACAAACTCAGTTCGTCACGCGCCCCGGTGGTGGCCTCCGTCAATTGCGCCCAAACCCTCCGAAAGTCATGCTGCGGCCTCTTGAAGTTCCGGCTAACAAATTGCTGCACCTTTTGCCGCGCGCGGTCCGAAAGCAGAACAACTGCCAGAGAGACGACCCCTATCAAGGCGATTAGCGCCCCGAAGCGGAAACTACCAACTCCGCCCAAGCGACCTGCAATTTGTGCGAGAGCTCCAACGGCAAGAAGGTAGCCGCCAACTAGAAGGACAGTTAGGGAGGTTTGCAATACTGCCCGCGATGGGTAGAGATCGAGATCCTTGAAGCCGCTGCGGAAATAACCGCGCACAATTAGAATGCAGCCCAGGATGAGGGCGCCACTCTCGATTCCGATCAGTGAAATATCGTGCCCGGAAAAGAGCAACACCTGGCTGCGCGTATAGACGCTCGCTCCAAAAATTACTGCGACCCCGAGAACCGGAAACTTGATATGCCACCGTGCCGTTCCGACAGCAGCACGAAATGTCCTTTCGAGATTCATCAAGATTAGGACGCCCCCAATTAGGAGCAGACCATTCAACGTCTTCCCCGCCGAACCAAAGCTGAGCCACCATCCTCCATCGGGTTCATCATAGCCGCGGAGCTGAAACAGGCCTTCGTGGAACCAGAAAGCTAGCATCACGGGAAGGGATGAACCGGCAAGGATCAAGAAGCGCCATTTTCTGAAAAACTCACCATAATTCCCGCGCGAATAGGTTATGCTGAAACAAAACCAGACTCCGACCAAACACGATTTCATCAGCAATGCCGTGCTATGCCAGTAGATAACGCCTTGCGGAGCCCCGGCATCCAAGCCTATCCCCTCGCAGACACTTTCCGCTGCGAGAAGCAGCATTCCCGCTGCGAAAAGCCAGGTGGCTAAAGTGGCCCGCGATTTGAAGACTAGAGCGCCGACTGCCAGGCCGCCACCAAACAACGCGCCACTATACGCCAGAAGCGAATTGAGACTCATAGAGCACGGAAGCCAAGAAACAAACCGGCGTCGCTTCCCAAAAGACGCTCGTTAATAGACCAATAAATAGCCAACTTCGCTGCCCCATCTATCCGCCCAGACGAAACGTTGCCAATCCTTGATCGTTGGAGCAACCAGTCTATGCGTTAGAACTGACCCTCTAGAATCTGCCCTCTCCGACCAAAATAACGTCGCCGGCCCGAACGTACACCGCCTTCATTGCCTGCCCCCTCAGAATAGGTCTAAGGTCCATGACCTCCGTCCGTTGCTGCCCGTCAATTAACCGAATTATGCTAACCTTGCCCAGCGTTCCAAACTGGTCGGGCCCCCCCGCCTCCATCACAGCTTGCAAAATGGTCGTCGGCCGGTCAAAGAAATACTTACCAGGCTTATTGACCGCTCCTCCCACCAAAATGGGTATAACGCTTGTGTCGAGGGTGACGACGACATCGGAGTTTTGGAGTTGAGGTTGATAAAGTGTCTTCAGCGTCTGTTGCAGGCTTGCAATGGTTCTCCCAGCCGCCTCAACCTGTCCAACCATCGGCAAATTGATTCTCCCGTCGGCTTGAATTTTCTGCGTTTGGTTGAAGTCCGACGCACCAGAAAACGTTATCTTGACTACATCGCCGGGAGCCAGCGTCACCGGCGCCTGGCCAACGCCATCCTGCGGCAACCGAGTCGAAACGGTGGTCTCGCACGAAACGAAAAACTGCAAAAGCGAGAAGATTGCCAGAGCCTGCAGCCAACACCTGCCTTCAGTCCAAAGTTTGCGCGAAATGAATCTTCGCGCCGCCGTGGACTCCGCAGGCGGTCGGAGGTCGAAATGAATAAGGTGCCGTGCTGACATATCATCTTTGGTCAAAGGTAGGACCAAGCATCCACTAAATTTTCTCTACCTGTCCAGTGTAATCTTCGAAGTCCCTTCGAATTTGCGCCGTTCCACTCAGGCGTTATGGCCTACACCCCCTGCCAGCCTGTCCACGGCTTCATCTTCGCTCCGCCGCAGAAACACGATCAGAATAAAGAGTGGGACGAGCGAAAGAATGAAGAACAAAGGCCCCCCCTGATGGTGAATTGGGCTATCAATCATGTGCGGCCCAAAGCGCACGCAGAGCATGCCAATCACCCATACCCGGAATCCGTTCCGCAGGATTCCAAGCGGAATTACCAGGGCAACCAGAACAACCCGCTTCCAGTTGGTCCGCAGAAACAAATTGGCACTCAAAATACTGGTGATGAAAAGAACCCAACTCGAACGGATGCCACTGCACTCCTGAGCCACTTCCAGCGTTATACCTGGAAGTTGAAACATTATCCCGTCATGAAGGTGTGGCGTGTTTCCCAGGCGAAAAAGCAACTCTGCTGCCCCGACGGAAGCATATTGCGAAGCCGTCTCCAAGGCGCCGACCATGCCATCAGGCATTGGCACCATAAACATAAGAAAAGCGAACGGAAACACAGCCGCCATCATCCAGCGACGACCCAGGAATAAAAAACCCGACGCCGTCACAAAAAAGACAAAAGACGAGATCACTAAAGTAAGCACGTCGTTATCGCTGACCGTACCATCCTTCTTCGCAACCACCACCGAACCCGCCAGGGCCGCGCAGCCGATAATCGAACAACCTATCGCAGCAAATGCTGAAGTTTCGTAGTGTCGCGGGAGGCTATATCTCGCCGTCCAAAACCAATAGGCCACCACCAAGGGAATAAACAGAATATAAGAATGAAAGTCGCTAACGTTGGCCCAATCCAACCGCGGAATCGATCCGAGAGAAAAAAGTAGTAGCAGCGCCGCCACTGTACCAAACATTAACAACAGCCTGTGCCGGTCACCGGACGCGAGAGACGGACGGGCAGTCCTGGCATTGGCCGGCTCGTCGACCGCCACGGCATACGACGCATTTTCGCTTTTCATCGTCCGGCTCCGGAGTTGAACCCCTCACTTACGCTCTCTAATCTCATGAACTCTAAGCCTTCCACACTTGCCCGGGGTCGGTCGCCAACCCAGCCATTGCGTTACGAGTATCAACGATGCATGACGCCCAGTCTGCCAACTCGCCATAGTTGATGCATGCGTGGTTCGTAGCGATCAAAACCATATCGAATTTCGACACGGTGCCTTCGTCCCAAGACACCGATTCCTTGCCCGTCCAATGAGAATGTTCGCGGGTCGGCTTAATAACAGGTACGTAGGGATCGTGATAATCCACTTTTGCGCCCCTTGCAGTCAAGAGATTCATTAAGACATAACTGGGTGATTCCCGTTCATCATCGACATCAGGCTTGTAGGCCAGGCCCAGAATAAGTACTTTGGAACCCATAATCGGTTTCTTTTGAGCGTTTAGAGCTTCTGCCGCCCGTTGCACGACGTGCTCCGGCATCGCTGTGTTGATTTCGCCCGCCAATTCAATAAATCGCGTATTCTTACCAAACTCGCGCGCTTTCCAAGTGAGATAGAATGGGTCAATGGGAATGCAATGTCCCCCCAGTCCTGGGCCCGGATAAAAAGGCATGAAGCCGAACGGCTTAGTCTTAGCGGCTTCGATCACCTCCCAAATATCGATTCCCATCGCTCCATAAACCAACTTCAACTCGTTGACGAGGGCAATATTCACGCTTCGAAAGATGTTCTCGAGCAACTTGGTTGCTTCCGCCACCCCGCAAGAGGAGACCGGGATAACCGTGTCGATCGCTCGCGAGTAAAGTGTCACCGCCCGCTCCAGACAGGCGGGCGTGTAACCGCCAACCACCTTCGGGACCGTCTTTACCCTACTTTTGTCATTTCCCGGATCTTCGCGCTCTGGAGAAAACGCAAGGCAAAAACCGACACCCGCTTTCATCCCGGACCCCTGTTCCAGAACCTGTCGCAACTCGCTTTCCGTTGTCCCCGGATAGGTCGTCGATTCCAGGACCACGAGAGTTCCCTTTGCTAAATGCGGCGCGATCGCCCGACCAGTCTCGAGAATGAACGACACGTCCGGTTCCCGATTCTTGTTCAAAGGCGTCGGC
>Ga0163162_10003093_pt1 | contig 15894 bp, 19 predicted proteins | sample S55metaG_FD_115310 | JGI IMG/M metagenome (GOLD analysis project Ga0163162, IMG submission 115310) | Switchgrass rhizosphere microbial communities from Kellogg Biological Station, Michigan, USA - S5-5 metaG | ecosystem: Host-associated > Plants > Roots > Rhizosphere > Soil | place: USA...
CGCGCCGCGCCGGCGCAGAAGCGAGGCTGGAGGAACCAATGTCGGGGTCCGATCTTGATCGTGTGGTTGAGCAGTACCACCGAGCGCTCGATGCGTTCGTCAGGGGAGACCCGGAGCTGCAGAAGAAGCTGTTTTCGAGGCGGGACGACGTCTCACTGGCCAATCCGCTCGGCCTGCCGGCTCGGGGCTGGAGTGCAGTTGAGCAGACGATGGAGCGGGCGGTTTCTCAACTGAGGGAGGGCGAGCCCATCAACTTCGAGCGAATCTCGGGGTACGTCGGGACGGAACTCGCATACACTGTCGAAATTGAACGTGCCCGGGCCAAGGTTGGCGGATCCGATGAAGTATCCCCGATTTCTCTTCGCGTGACGACGATTTTCCGCCTGGAGGACGGACAGTGGAAAGTTCTCCATCGTCACGCAGATCCGATCACTTCCCCGCGGCCAATCGAGTCCATCGTCCAGGTTTAGGTCCGGGATCCGTGCCGCACCGGACAGGTCCGGTCGGCGTCCCGCCACTCGTGTTCCACGTCTAAGGAACTGGGACGGATCCGCTCTGCTGCGTCCGCGGCCCGGAGGGAATCATCGTCATGGTCGCAGAGCGGATCAGCCGAACCTCCGGTCGGCCGCCGCCCGATTCGAATGACGCTGCGGTAGCAATGTTGTTACTCCAGCCGGCCGAGGTTGAAAAGTGCAGAGAAGCTACTGTGGTCCGCCGTGAATTCGTGAAGTCGCTGCTGGCGAAGAAGCAGCCGCCCAAGGGCTGGCAGCACTTCACCGTCCACGCCATCACCCATCACCCCGAAACGGCCAGCGGGTACGAGGGAACCGTCGCCGCCGAGATGGCCGGAGCCAAGACGGGGGGGAGAGCCCGGACCCGGATGGCCCACGACCCGGAACACGGGACTACGTCACCAAACGCACCCAAGAAGGCCGCAGCTACCGCGAAATCCGCAGATCCCTCAAGCGCTACATCGCCCGAACGCTTCACCGCCAGCTCAACGCCCTTTACGCCACCGCGGAACCGGCCCGATCCCAGGTTGCCGGGGCAGACCCTTACCCGGAATAGGAGCACCGGTTGAGCATGCCGGGCTTCGGTTTGATTACGGTTCAGGTGGTGTCCGGTAAAGGATCGTCAACCGGACAGGTTTCAGGCCCGGATTCTTGAGCGATTACAGTTTGAGAGTGAATTTCCACGCATTCAAACGCTTCATCGATCTTGCGTCTGCTCCTGCCGATGCACAGCCTGTCATCCAGGTTGAAGAACAGAACAGCGACTACGAATCTGGGGTTGCACGCATCGGGAAGGAGCAGTGGCGAATCCGCACCGCCCGGATCACACCGACGAAGCCGGGCGCCTTCGTCGCGGTCTGGAAGCGCGACGAAGGCGGATCGACCAGGCCCTTCACGGCTGACGAGTCGATGTCTGGACTGCTCGTCTTCGCAGAGGAGCAGGAACGGTTCGGGGTCTTCCAATTCACCACGGAGCACCTGATCTCGCTCGGATGCGTCAGCTCCGAGCTGCATCCTGGCAAGCGCGGTTTCCGCGTCTATCCCGCATGGTGCACCGACCTGAATCCTCAAGCGTCACGCACTCAGCGCGCGCAGGGGGCTGCGTTCTCCGAGCTTTCTCCGAGTAACGCGTCGCGGACCGTAACTGAATACGATCGTGCCCTTCAACGGCGCCCGTAAGCCGGTGGTTCAGCGGACGCCCTGGTGACCGCAGGGATTCTTCACCGGGCAGGGGTCCGGCTCAGTAGAGTGGAACGCATGAGTCTTGAATGGGAACAAGTAATTGTCGATTCGGCACGACCGGCCGAGCTTGGACTTTGGTGGGCCAAAGCTTTGGGTTGGGTCGTGACTTTGGAAGCTGACGATGAGTTCGAAATTCGTTCTGCACCGGACCGGTTGCCAGGGTTGGTCTTCGTGCCGGTGGCAGATTCGAAGGTAACAAAGAATCGTCTTCACCTCGATTTTCGGCCGGACGATCCAGCGGCCGAGGTCGAGCGGATGGTCGCTCTGGGTGCCCGCAGGGTCGATGTTGGTCAAGGCGAGCGGCCGTGGACTGTACTTGAGGATCCAGAAGGCAACGAGTTCTGCGTTCTGGGAGCCCGAAAGAAGGCCAGTACCGACAGTTGAAAGTTCGGACAGACCACGGGCGAACGTCAGCGGATCCCTTGGCGGGCACTTGGTCGTGGCCAGCCAGCGGATGCTCCGAAGTACGAACATCGACCGCGCGTAGGCGCCTAACGGCATCTCGTGGAGTATAGGCTACATGCCATGATGACCAACGAGCGCCTCAAGCCACTGCTCGAGCAGTACGACTGGGCGACGGAACGACTTCTCACTCGCCTCGCCGGGCCCACCAGCAACTCGGGTGATGACAGCGATGTCGACGTACCGGTACTGACGGACGCCGAGTACCTCTGGGAACCGGTCGACGCGTGCTGGTCTGTACGGAGGCGCGCCGATGGGCCCGGACCGGGCGCCATCAAGCTCATCGGCGCGGGTGAGTGGGGGCGAGACGGCGCCCCCGAAAGTCCGTGGCCTCCGCCCCTCACGACGATCGCCTGGCGGCTTGACCACATCTCCGAGACGCTGTTAGGCCGATCCAACCACCTCGGGGGCGACCGAACGTTCGATCGAGCGACGTATGAATCACGACCAGACGCAGCCGGCGCTATCGAGAGGTTCCGTCAGGCCGCAGCCGACTGGCGCCGGGTACTACTCAGTGTCGATGAGTCCGACTATGACCGGACCGGGCTAAGCAGCTACCCATACGGCAGCGATGCCGAGGAGACGTTTCCGTCGATCGTGTGGTGGGAGAACCAGGAGATCCTGCACCACGGAGCCGAGATCGCGCTGCTCCGCGACCTCTACGTTCACCACGCTCAGTAGCGACGAGCGCGCACCGCGGACAGCTCAGCTGGCGGAGTCTCTACGAAGTCGGCAATTCCATGAATGTGTCCCGAGTCATAGAGAATTTAACGTCATCTCGTGCACGAGATGATAAAGAGGATTACGTCTGCATCGGTGCATAGTGCCCGCAAGCCGGTCGATCACCGTGCCCAGGAAACGTGCCGCACGTCCCTTGCAGTTACTGGCCTAGGCCATGTACGTAAGACCCGCACGATCAAATGCACGGTGACGGGGGGATTACTGCAACCCTGTTCCTCATGACTGGAATGAAGATCGGTTATGCCAGAGTCTCGACAAACGACCAAGACCTAACCGGCCAACGAAACGCTCTCCTTGCCCTTGGTGTTGAAGAGAAGCAGATCTTCGTCTATCACGGACTGACGGGATCTAACCGGGTTCGCCCTGGACTCCGTGAAGCGATGGCGGCATGCCGAGCCGGCGATACGCTGGTGGTGACCAAGCTGGACCGTTTGGCGCGTTCCCTTTCCGATGCCCGGGGTATAGCTGACGAGCTGACGAGCTGACGGCCAAAGGGGTAGTCCTCAGTCTCGGCGGCAGCACCCACGATCCGACTGACCCCGTAGGCCGGCTGCTGTTCAACGTCCTGAATGGTGGCCGAGTTTGAGGCAGATCTGATCCGGGCGCGTAGATGACGGCGCCGGACTTGGATGCCTGACTGGTCTGCTGGCTCTTGATGTCAGCGATGATGCTGTTGATGATGAGCCCGATGTCGTTGTACGGGGTAGCCGGGGGATTCCCTGGCACGCTCCAGGTGGTGACGTCGTAGACGGTGGTCAAAGCTGGTTCTCCTCACATCGTTGGGGGACTGAACGTTTGGGTGCTTCTAGAGGACACCGATCAGGTGACGGTGCCCCAACGGCCGCTGGCCGGCGTCAGGCGTTGCGGCCATCTGTGTGGGTGCTGCGGTGGCGGGGCTGCCGGTGGATGCCATGGCGAAGGCGGTGCCTGCTACTGCTACGGACACCGTGAAGGCCCGCAGCACGCTCCTGCGGCTGACGTCCGGGATGGGTTTCATCTGTTCTCCTTTGAATTGGTGACGAGAGGACCCTAGGGTCCCCAACCGGGCGTGCGAAGGTTGGAAAAGGGCCCGAACGCCAGGGTGGTCTTCGGGGCGCACAATATGCGGCATTTTGCCAAAATCTGCCAAAACGATTTGCCCATCGGCTGTGGGCTACGGTATGGCGGCTGCCATAGCGTCGTCAAGGGTCCGCAGGATTTCGATGTGATGCTTGACACGCATCCGTCGCCGCCCCTAATGTGATGCCAAGTCGATTTGGCAAAACGGTTTTTCACTGAGACTTGAAGTTTCCCAGCTCCACCCCAACCGTAGATTCCGTTCAAAAGAAAGGGAGTCGACAGCGATGTCCTCTCGAACCACGATTTCCCGGATCGCCGCCCTTGGCGGGCTGTCCACCGCGGTGCTTCTGGCAGCAACCGCCTGCGGGGCGGGGGGCCCGGCTGCGACGTCGGGTAGCGCCGCGAGCACCGTCAACGTCCTCGTCGAGGCCGGTGGCCACGCCGAACTGACAGGCGTCGCCGAACAGTGCACGAAAGATACAGGCATCAACGTCAACTTCGTCGAACTTCCTTACGACGGCATGTTCAACAGGCTCTCCAGCGAGTTCTCCTCCGGCAACGTCTCCTTCGACGTCGCCGCGCTGGACTCCGTCTGGCTTCCCAGCTTCAAGGACGCCGTCCAGCCCATCGACGAGCTCTTCACCGACGAGGCGAAGAAGGACATCTTCCCCGCGCTCGTGAAGGAAGCGAACGTGGACGGGCACTTTATCGGCATGCCGGCCTGGACCAACTCCGAAATCATCCTGTACCGCAAGGACCTCTTCGAGGACGCCAAGAACAAGACCGACTTCAAGGCCAAGTTCGGTTACGACCTCGCCGCTCCGACTACGTGGAAGCAATACCAGGACATCTCCGAATTCTTCACCAAGGACGGCATGTACGGCACAGACGTGAAGGGCGGCGTCGAAACCGAATGGCTGGCCCATGTCCTCCAGGCCGGTTCCCCGATGGTCCTCGATGCGAACAACAACGTTGTGATCGACAACGCCGCGCACAAGGACGCGCTCGACTTCTACACCAGCCTGGTCAAGTCCGCCCCTCCCGGCGCCGCTCAGGTCGACTGGGCAGCAGCGCAGAACCTGTTCAACCAGGGCAAGACCGCGATGACCCGGTTCTGGGCCCACGCCTACCGCCAGATCCCCAAGGATTCCCCGGTCGCGGGCAAGGTCGGCGCCGCTCCGATGATCGGCGGCTCCGCCGGTGTTGCCGGTGTTCCCGGCCCCTGGTACCTCTCTGTGCCCAAGGCAACCAAGAACAGCGACGCTGCCAAGAAGTTCGTCAAGTGCGCCTATGACCATAACGACCTGGGCATCGAATCCAGCCTCGGCCTGGCCTCCCGCATCTCGGCCTTCGAGAAGTACCAGGACAAGCCCGGCTACGAGAGCTTCAAGCCGCTTATCGAGACCCTCAAGGGCCAGGCAACGGCCACGCGCCCTGCCACTGCCAAATGGCAGCAGATAGTGGACACCGTCTTGGTTCCCATGCTGCAAAAGGCCGTAGCCGGCGGCGACTCCGCAACTCTCCTGGCCGACGCGAAAAAGCAGATCCAGGACCTCCTCAAGTAAGACTCCGCGGCCGGCACCGAAACACTAGTGCCGGCCGCGGCCCCAACCATCGGAAGAGAAAACCGTGCGTATCTCCGATCGCCGCTTCGCCCTGTACCTCATGGCGCCGGCGGCCCTGTTCCTGACAGTATTTGTGGCCTACCCGCTGTTCCGCCTCGTGGCAGACAGCCTCTTCAAGATCTCCCCGATCGCCGGGGGCCCCCGCGACTTCGTCGGCCTGGACAACTACATCCGCGCCTTCGCCTCCGAAGCATTCATGGGCGCCGGCTGGCGCACCCTGGCCTACACCCTCGTGGTGGTCGCCCTTGAGTTCGCCCTCGGGCTGGGAATGGCCCTTCTGTTCACGGCCCTTGGCCGGAAATCCGAGGTCTGGCGGACGGTGTTCCTTTACCCGCTGATGATCGCGCCCATCGTCGCCGGCCTGCTGTGGAAATTCCTGATGATCGACAACTTCGGGCTCATCGGCACCCTCCTGCACCAGGCGGGAATCCTGCAGAACCCCAACCAGATCGGCTGGCTCTCCAACCCGGACATCGTGCTGTTCTCCGTGGCCGTCCCGGATATCTGGCTTACCACCTCCTTCATGTGCCTCATTCTCTTCGCCGGCCTCCAGAACATTCCCGGCGACCTCATCGAGGCGGCCCGGCTCGACGGCGCCAAGGCCCCAACCCTGCTCTGCAGCATCATCCTGCCGCTCCTGCGCCCAGTCATCGCAGTGGCATTGGTTGTGCGCGGCATCGACGCAGCCAGGGCCTTTGACACCATCCTGATCCAGACCAACGGCGGCCCGCAGTCCGCCTCCGAAACCATGAGCCTGCTGATCTACCGCACCATGATCCGCTTCGGCGATCCAGGACTGGCCAGCGCCATGGGCGCCATCTACCTGCTGGCCATGCTCGGCGTCGCGTTCTTCGCCGTCGCGACCATCTGGCGCCCAGGGAAGGACAACTGATGAGCACCGCCGAAACCCCCATCAACGACAGTTTTGCCGCTGAGGCGGTGGCCTACCGCCCCCGGCCCGCAGGCGCCGTCTCGGCCATCCCGGCCACCGGCACCAAGGCGTCCGGTGCCACTGCCGGTGCTGCCCCCACCGGAGCCCTGACGGTCGAGCCGGCGACGCCCACTTCGGCAGTCTCGGGCACGGGTCGTCCCCGCCGTAGAAATCACCACGCCGAAGGCCTGGAAGCCGGCAGACGCAGCACCCGCACCCTGCTGTGGATCATCCTTGCAGCGGCGATGGTCCTCTACGGATTCCCGTTCCTCTACCTGCTGTTCACTTCCTTCAAGGCGCCGATCGACACCATCGCGGTGCCGCCCACCATCCTTCCCAAGGAATGGACGCTGGAGAACTACACCAACGCCCTGGGCCGCAGCGGAGTTCTGGCCTCGTTCATCAACAGCGCCCAGACCGCCATCATCAGCACCCTGCTGTCCCTGGTCCTGGCGGTTCCCGCGGCGTACGGGATCACCCGCTACAAGACACCGAGTGGCCGGGTGTTCATCATGGCCGCACTGGTCACCCGGATGGTCCCGCCGGTCGCCATCGGCATCCCGTTGGCATCGATGATGTCCTCTGCGGGACTCGCGGACACCCCGATCGCGCTGTCCATCGCGCACACCACCATCTCGCTGCCACTGTCCATCTGGCTCATGTCCAGCTTCTTCGAGGCAGTTCCCAATGACCTTGAAGAGGCGGCCACAGTGGACGGGTGCAGCAGGCTCGGCGCCCTCTGGCGGGTGGTCATCCCGGTGGTCTCCGGCGGCATCGCAGTCACCGCGATCTTCGCCTTCCTGGCCTCCTGGAACGAGTTCCTCTTCGCCCTCCTGATGACCGCGGTCCGTTCCCAGACCACCCCCGTGGTTATCGCGAATTTCCAGACCCAGTTCGGACTCGACTGGGGATCCATGACGGCGCTGGCCGCCGTCTACTCGATTCCGGTCATCCTCCTTACACTTCTCCTGCAGCGCAAGATCGTCGCAGGCATGACGCTCGGCGCCGTCAAGGGCTGAGAAACCACAGCACAAAGGGAAGAACCTATGTCAAGCAACAACTGCTACGACGTGACTACGTGGCCCGTCGGCAATCCGTCCGAGGACGTCGGTGAAGTAATCAACAGCATCATCGCTGACATCAAAGACCGGCAGACGGTCACCGATGCGAATAACGGAGGAAAGCCAGGCGCGGTGATCTACATTCCGCCCGGGGACTACCACCTTCGTACGCAGGTGGTGATCGACGTCAGCTTCCTCAGGATCCATGGGTCGGGACACGGCTTTACGTCGTCGAGCATCCGGTTCAACGTTCCCGAAGACGAATGGCCCGACTTGCATGAGCTGTGGCCCGGAGGGAGTCGCATTCTCGTCGACATTCCCCTCGGCGGAGACGGGGAGGAATCCAAGGGAGCCGCCTTCTACGTTGAGCGAAGCGGGAGTCCGCGGATCAGCTCGGTCGAGTTCTCCAACTTCTGCATCGACGGGTTGCACTTCAACTCGGACGGCTCGGGGATGCATCCGGAGAACACCTACGTCAACGGCAAGACCGGTATCTATGTCGCGAACGCCAATGACTCATTCCGCGTAACCGGCATGGGGTTCGTCTACCTTGAAAACGCCCTCACCATCTACAACGCGGACGCTCTTTCCGTTCACGACAACTTCATCGCTGAATGCGGAAGCTGCATCGAGCTGCGCGGGTGGGGACAGGCATCAAAGATCACCGACAACCTGGTCGGAGCAGGCTTCAAGGGTCACTCGATCTACGCCGAGAACCACGGCGGGCTCCTGATAACCGCGAACAACGTCTTCCCCCGCGGGGCGAGCAGCGTCCATCTCAACGGCGTCACGCGTTCAAGCATCACCAACAACCGTTTGCATTCGTTCTACCCTGGGATGCTGATTCTCGAAGCGAATAGTTCGGAAAACCTCGTGGCCACGAACCACTTCCTGCGTGACCATGAGCCCTGGACGCCCTTCCTGGGAGTCGACAACGGACTGAATGACCTCAACGGACTTCTCTGTGTCAGCGGCAGCAACAACTCTGTCGTCGGCAACCACTTCTCCCAGATCATCGACTCACAGAGCATCCGGCCGACAGGTGCGACGCCTGTCATCATCCGGCTGATGGCGGGGGTTGGCAACTTCGTCTCCAACAACCACGTGGTGGCGATGGACGTTCACTCCAAGTCAAGTGACTCCTGCTTCTCGGCTCAGGTGGACGCTCTGTTGACGACCGAGGCTTCGGACGGCCTCGCCGTTACGGCCGTCATGGTCGATTCCGAATCAGCGCGGAATACGATCCTTGATTCCGGAAGTGACGCCCAAGTTATCGCAGACAGGGCTGTTAACGCCTTTAGGGCCACACCCACGATCGGTTTCGAGGCGGCACATGCACTTGTGGACCAGTATCCGGCTCAGGCCCGGCGAGACCCCCGGGGATCGCCATCCGGCCCCTGGGACGAATAAAACGCACTAAGCAATTACCCGGACGTAGAATCAGCATCAACATAAGGACGTGGGAGACAAATGAACAAGTCGGTTGGCATCAAGGACGTGGCAGCCGCAGCCGGCGTCTCTGTCACGACGGTCTCCCACGTCCTCAATGACGTTGCCTACGCCCGGGTGGGGGTGGAGACGAGGGAACGGGTCCACGAAGCGGCCCAACGGCTGGGTTACGGGCCCAACCGGCTCGCCCAGGCCCTGCGCACCCAACGCTCCGGGATGATCGGGTTCATCAGCGAGGAAATCGCCACCACCCCCCACGCAGGCAGGATCATCCTCGGGGCCGAGGAAACGGCGCGGGCCCGCGGATACAACATCATGATCATCAACTCCACCAGCACCAGCTCCCAGGATTCCAGGGAAAGTGATGTGGCGGATCTGCTGGACCGGCAGGTAGACGGCATTCTGTACGCCACGATGTATCACCGCAAACTGGCCGTCCCCAAGAACCTCGTCGGACTCCCGGCAGTCCTGGTGGACTCCGAAGACATCAGCCAAACTGTTTCCTCCGTTATCCCCGACGAAATCGGCGGTGCACGGTCAGCCGTGCAAACCCTGATCGACGCCGGGCACACCCGGATCGGCATGCTCAACAACACCGACGACGTGCCAGCAACTCACTCCCGGCTCAGGGCCTTCAAGGACACGCTGGCAGATGCCGGGCTGCCGTTCCACGAAGAACTGGTCCAGTCCGAGCACTCGGAAGTTTCCGGGGGTTACCAGGCGGCGCTGCGCCTCCTGAAACCCCCGAACCGGCCCACGGCCGTGTTCTGCTACAACGACCGCATGGCCATGGGGGCGTACCGGGCCGCCGGTGAACTTGGTCTTAGGATTCCGGACGACATTTCCTTCGTCGGTTTCGACAACCAACAACTCATCGCCGAAAACCTCTACCCCGCACTGACAACCGTCGCCCTGCCCCACTACGAAATGGGCGCATGGGCAACCGAAAACCTGATCGACGCCATCGAGGGAAAAACCGACCTGCACCTGTTCGCCGCTCACCCGACCACTCTTGCCTGTCCCATGGTCCTTCGCGATTCCGTCGCCTCCCCAAAACATACGGACGCTTCCAGCAGAGCGGCACCGGACTCGTCTACACACGCCAACACCTGACCTCGAGCGCGTCCAGTAAAAGACGCGCACAACCCTCCAAGGACCTCAAATGCACAGCACCCCAGTTCCCCCCTGCCCTGAAACGGATGTCGTCGTCGTCGGCGAGGCCATAATCGACATCATTGACACCGCCGCAGGGCCCATCGAGTTTCCAGGCGGATCGGGTATGAACGTCGCGTTCGGACTCGGTCGGCTAGGCGTCAGCACCGCGTTCCTCACCGCGCTGGGCAGAGATGAACGCAGCAAGAGCATCCAACGGCACCTGGCCACCGCAGGAGTACGCCTGCTTCCGGGAGCCGAACACCTCAACCGCACATCCACTGCCCGGGCGCTTCTGGACAGCAGTGGTTCCGCAGAGTACGAATTCGACTTCGAATGGAACCTCCCCCAAATCAGCCCCACGTTCCTCCCGAAGGTGCTGCACACGGGGTCACTGGCCTCCTTCATGGAACCCGGAGCAACCCAAGTCCGGTCCTTGCTGGAACTGTTCTCCCGCCGCTGCTTGATCACGTACGACCCCAACATCCGCCCGACACTGCTCCACAGCCACGCTGAAGCGCTCAGGACCTTCGAACACACAATTGCCTTGGCTACCGTCGTGAAGCTCAGTACGGACGATGCCCAGTGGCTCTACCCCGGCACGTCCCCTCACGACATCGCGCGGCGGCTGCTTGATCTCGGGACAGAACTGGCAATCATCACGGATGGCGCATCCGGATCCTATCTGCGGTCGAATGCCGCCGAGATCGAAGTGCCGGCATCGCCAGTGGTCGTCAAAGACACTGTCGGCGCAGGCGACTCTTACATGTCATCGCTTATCGAGGGCCTCATCGAAGACCCCGAGGACGATTTCGGCTACGGCAAACTCACCCGCCTGGGAACAGCCGCCTCGCTCGCTGCGGCCATAACCGTCGGACGGCACGGAGCGAACCCGCCAACACGGGCAGAACTGATCCGATCCCTGGAACTGGCCCAAACTTCCCGAAAGAACTCCCATGACTGAAACAACAACGCACCCTGCCGGCCCCGCCGAAGACACCGCCCCCAACATCCGGCCGATACTTCACTACACAGCCAAGAACACGTGGCTGAACGACCCCAACGGACTCGTGTGGCACCAGGGCGTCTACCACCTCTTCTACCAAAACAACCCCTTCGACAACGTCTGGGGCAACATGTCCTGGGGACACGCCACCTCAACCGACCTTCTGCACTGGACCGAACACCCGGTTGCCATCGCCTGCGACGAGGAAGAAGACGTCTTTTCCGGCAGTATCGTGGTGGACCACGGCAATACATCGGGATTCGGCACCGTGGAAGATCCGGCACTCGTGGCCATCTACACGAGCGCCTTCAAGGAAGGCTCGGTGCACCAAGGGACACAAGCCCAGTCTCTCGCGTTCTCCACGGACGCCGGCATGACGTGGAGCAAATACGCTGGCAACCCGGTGCTTGGCCGCGGCTCGGCCCACTTCCGGGATCCCAAGGTGTTCCGCTACGAGGGACTGGCCGGTTCCTGCTGGGTCATGGTGGCGGTGGAGGCCCAGCACCAGCAGGTTGTGCTGTACCGCTCGGCCAACCTCAAGGACTGGGAATACCTGAGCACCTTCGGCCCTGCAAACGCCACAGGAGGCGAATGGGAATGCCCCGACCTGTTCCCGCTCCCCGTCGACGGAGACCCGGACAACGTCAAGTGGGTCCTGGTGGTCAATATCAACCCGGGTGCCGTGGCCGGCGGCTCCGGAGGGCAGTACTTCGTCGGCGACTTCGATGGGGTGCAGTTCACCGCCGACTCTGATTCACTTGTTCCAGCGGATGCCGACGAGCCCACGGATCTCAGACACTGCCTGTGGCTCGACTGGGGACGTGACTACTATGCCGCTGTCTCCTTCAGCAACGCCCCGGAGAACCGCCGCATCATGATCGGCTGGATGAACAACTGGGACTATGCCAACTCTTTGCCCACGTCCCCGTGGCGCTCCGGGATGTCGCTTGCCCGCGAGGTCGAACTCGCGACGGTCGACGGTTTGCCGCGCCTGGTGCAGCGCCCGGTGCTGCCGTTGGACTGTGGGGAGCCGGCCGGCACCATCCACGACCTGGAACTTCACGACTCCCTGGTGCAACTGCCCGCCGCGGCGCCCGGATCAGCCCAGCTGATCGAGGCCGAGATCCTGCCCGGCACGGCCCGGACCGTTGCTTTCAGGCTTCTCTGCGCATCGGGCGGGAGCGCCGCAACGGTTCTCAGCTTCGATGCCGTGACGAGCCGGCTCACGCTTGATCGCCGCAACTCCGGAAACACCGCCTTCCACGGAAAGTTTGCGTCGGCTGAGTCGGCACCAGTGAAGCTCGACGGCGGTGTGCTAAGGCTACGTGTAATCGTCGACCAGTGCTCGGTGGAGGTCTTCGCCCAAGGCGGCAGGGTTGTCCTGAGCGATCTGGTCTTCCCCCTGTCCGCGCACCTGGGCACCGACGTGTGCGTGGAGGGCGGCACGGCCATTGTTCGGAGACTGGCCGTCACGGCCTTGTCCTAATGACAGCCCCGCACTGCAGTGCACTGGTTCGCCACTGAGGACCGAGGACCAGAACTCCGCAAGTGCGGCCGGGCTTTGGCAATCCACTGCGACCTCATCTACTCGTCCAATCATTTTCTGAGCCTACTGTTGCCCTGGAAAGTCCGGTGCCGAGGGCATGGGGACGTCCCGACCCCCTCACCCCGGAGAGGTGCTTCCACAGGCCGGCCTTCGTCTGATCTTTCGGCGGGTTGGCAGTGTCTGATAGACGCTGCCAATGGACTCAACGCCTGCGTAGCGTGGTGGATGTGCACAGAAAAGTGGAAATCCGTAAGTTCCTGATCTCAATGTGGCAAAAAGGAGGTGTGTACAAAGTACACACTTTGGGTGTCGGATCGGGTCGTACAGTGGTCGGATCGGGCCGGATTCGTTACGTTTCCCGGGGGAGTCCAGTGTTTGCCAGGGAGGGAACCCGGTTCGAGTCCCACCTCGGGCACAGCAACCCCCTCGTTAGAGGGGTTTTTGCTTTAACGTGTGTACGTCGACCGGAGTGGGTCCCTCTGACGCTTGTCGCGGCTGATGCCTGGCCGCCGCGGTGACCTGTTCGGCTATTTGGGTTGCGGGTTCAGAGCCCTGTCTGGTCAGTCCTCCGCCTGCTGGGAAGTGGGGTCATCCGGGTCTCCTTTCTAGCTGGTTGTGCTGGGCGTGGTTGGTCCTGTCCCTATTCATGTCGCGCGGTCCTGCTGACGACATGACCTGCAGGGATTTCTTGAAGATTTTTTCTCCGGACTCCTTGTTTACCGGCGGCGTGGGGGAGCTGGCCGCCTCGACCTCCCACAACGGAAGATCCGGGGACGCCGGGGCATAAGGGTGCCACAGGCGTGCGCGGTCCCGCCGGATCAGGCCCATCTGCGCCGAACCCTGCGTCATCGGACCAGAACCCCGTGGCGGGAGCACTCCGCGCTCCAGCCCGTCGGTGTGACCTGGACCTTCATCCGCCGCCCGCAGGCGGCGCAATAACGCGGGGGTTCCAGTACCAGGAGTTCCCGGCAGGGAAGGTGAGGGTCCGACGGCGGCCGGGAGCCGCCGTCGTCCGGCTCGCCGCAGTGGCCGCAAAAGTTAGGGGTGGAGTCGGTGTTTGAGCTCGCTGCATCGCCGGTGGTTGAGCTCGTCGAAGCCCGGTTCATAGTGTCTTCTGGAGTTCCTTGATGGGCATGTTCAGCTCGACCAGCAGGTTCAGGTCAGCGTCCGCGGGACGGCCCAAGGTGGTGAGGTAGTTGCCGACGATGACGGCGTTGATGCCGCCCATGAGGCCTTCGCGGGTGCCGAGGTCCCCGAGGGTCAGTTCCCGGCCGCCGGCGTAGCGCAGCACGGTGCGGGGCATCGCCAGGCGGAACGCGGCGATCGCCCGGAGGGCGTCCTTGCCGTCCATGATGCCCTGGTTTTCCAGCGGTGTCCCGGGCCGGGGGTTCAGGAAGTTCAGCGGGACCTCATGCGGTTCCAGGGCTGCCAGCTGGGCGGCGAGTTCTGCGCGCTGCTCGATGGATTCGCCCATACCAATGAGGGCACCGCAGCACAGTTCCATCCCGGCGGCCTTGACCATGTTGCAGGTCTCAAGCCGTTCTTCGTAGCTGTGGGTGGTGACTACCTCGGGGAAGTAGCTGCGTGCGGTTTCGAGGTTGTGGTTGTAGCGGTGCACGCCCCATTCTTTGAGCTGGTCGACCTGGCGCTGAGTGAGCATGCCCAGCGAGCAGGCGATGTTGATCTCCACTTCTTCGTTGATGCGGTCGATTGCGAATTTGATCTGGTTCATCAGTTTGATGTCGGGTCCGCGGACCGCCGCCACGATGCAGAACTCGGTGGCTCCGGTGGCGGCCGTTTCCTTGGCCGCCTTGACCAGTTCCGGGATGTCCAGCCACACGCCGCGTACGGGGGAGTCGAACAGGCCGGACTGGCTGCAGAAGTGGCAGTCCTCGGGACAGCCGCCGGTCTTGATGGAGACGATGCCCTCAACCTCCACGTCCTCGCCGCAATGCCTGAGCCTGACCTCATGGGCCAGCTGCAGCGCCGCCGGAAGGGCAACATCGGGCAGTCGCAAAACCTCCACCAGCTGCTCCTGCGTCAGCCCGCGTCCTTCCTCAAGGACCTGCCGGCGGGCGGTTTCGAGAATCTCATACCCGGTGGTCGCCGGATCTTCCTGCATCGTCATTGATCGTCCTTTGCGCTGATTAGCTGCGGATATTCCTCCAAGCAGACGCTAGTTTTCCAATGGCGGCAGGATTTTGTCGGGTGTCTACAAGCAGGCGGCTGCCGGATTGGTCCCGATCGTATATTTCATAAGTCGGCGTGCACCCGTGGGTTTGTTCCGACCCCAGACAGCTTGAGGAGCTCTTGCGCTTCATTCGTGACGGTGACACCCTGGGCGTGCACAGCATGGACCGGCCCGCCCGGAACTTGGACGACCTGCGGTCCTGGTGCAGAAGCTCACCCGGAAGGGTGTCAGGATCGAGTTTCTCAAGGAAAACCTGACTTTCACGGGGGAGGATTCGCCCCTGGCAAACCTGATGCTTTCGGCGTCGTGGGAGCCTTCGCCGAATTGGAACGTGCCCACAGCTACCGGGCCGGGATCCTTCGGGATTTCGTTGTGTCGAGTAGTTTCAGCTTCAATGAGTACATGCCGCCCGTCTGGTCTTTGCGCCCAAGCCTTCCCTCTGACGCTTCATGGATTGCCGAGCTCCGCGCTCAAGTCATGCGTCCCGATCTCGAGCGGCTCGGACGCTGGGATCCGGTGCACGTCAGAGAGCGCTTCGTCACGGGTTTTCACCCAGCGCACACGTTTGTTATCGAAGTTGAGGCCTCCGCGGTGGGTGTCATTGCTGTCCGCCCCGAATCGGATGAGAAATGGATTGAACACTTCTATCTAGCTCCGGAGTACCAAGGGCAGGGTCTGGGGGGCGCTGTGCTGCGCCATGTATTGATGGCGCAGCACGATCATCGGCCTTTCCGGCTAAATGTCCTCCAAGGCAGCCCGGCGAGACGTCTCTACGAACGCAACGGATTCGTCCACGAGCACGAGGATTCGATCGATGTCTTCCTCGTCGCCGAAACGGACCAGAAGTTTGTACCCAGGACAACCTGTTCCCTCTGAACGTTCGCCAAAGGCGACAGTAGCTGCGAGGCTCCCGGGTC